>Ga0209721_1001635_pt1 | contig 16109 bp, 10 predicted proteins | sample TshhotsprinmetaG_FD_184139 | JGI IMG/M metagenome (GOLD analysis project Ga0209721, IMG submission 184139) | Hot spring microbial communities from South Africa to study Microbial Dark Matter (Phase II) - Tshipise hot spring metaG (SPAdes)... | ecosystem: Environmental > Aquatic > Thermal springs... | reverse complement strand
CGTTTTTGGGTGGAGATGTTCATTAGTAAGATTGTGTGGATGGCAGGTTGTAGTGGTGAGTGAAATGGATAAAGACAAAAAAGTTAAACGTGTTGCGTAGTGCGTGGTGGGGGGAGGGGAAAAGGTAATTCAGTAAGGAAAAGTGCGCTGTCTCATAATATAGCACAATCCGGATGGGATGCAAGTGGAGGTGAAGGAATTTCCGACTTTTCATAAAAGTTTTCCGAATTTTCGGAAGAGGTTGATGGTATAATAAGAGACGAAGCACGGTATCCCCATCACCCGGAAAGGACAAATAGCCCGTGAGAACCAGGGCGCAGGGCATAGGGTTTCTTATCACCAGCCTTCTGGTGTCGCCCAGCGACCTTGCCTCGCACGCAATGTCTCAGGGTAGCACATCCCCCACGCTGAGCCCTGACCGATACGGCGATCCTCTATATCGTATCCAGCCCCGTCCACAGACGCGGCGGGAGAACGCTGCAAGGTCAGCGACGGTAACAGTATCAGGAGTTACGCAGTTGGAGTCAACGTATAGAATGGCTGAGCCAGATAGGCTCTGATCGCATCTCGGATAATGGCAGTCTTTGCTTCAAACCACGACGTACCGGTTTGGAGACGGTAGATTTCCAGACGGAGAAAGGCTCGCAATGCCAGGCCGATATGATTCCTCTGGGCTTTCGCCGAGCGGTGTTGGGCGCGCTCAATCCCGCAAAACTGTTTCAACCACCGATGGTACTCTTCAATCCGCCAGCCCCAGAGGGCAAAATCCGCCAACTGCTCCAGCGTCATCGTCAGGTCACTGGTCGCCCAGTATTCAATGTCGCCGTTTGGGGCCACAATCTTGAACACTTTGACCAGGCCGTATCCCTTCAGATGAACAATGGCTCCGTGACGGGGAATAAGCACGGTGCGGAGCGGACGGTTGCCGGACCCATCGGGGTCAACTAACCGATTGGCTTTCAACTTAGTGAGCCAATGCCCGTTCAGGGAACGAATCAACTTCAGGTTCTTCAAACTGGCATACCAGCTGTCAAAAGCCACCAGCCGAGGACGGAACCCTCGTTCCGCCGCTCTCAAAATCATTGCTTCAAAATGGTCATTTTTGGTCAGCCCGTCGTGGGGTTTATTGTAGATGCAGAAGTCACAGGGAAGGTGAGAATCTCCATCTGTCCACATCAGGTTGATCAGGTTGATCCCCCGCACGACCCGCTGGTGCTTGCCCGACCAGTGGCGAGTCACCAGGGCCATCCTACGGGCATATGGCTTGTCCAGAGTGGTGTCATCCAACACCAGCATCCCTTCCGTCAGGCGGACATAGGGGCGCACTTCTTTCCACAACGCCTCCCCATCCGCTTGACACCGATGCAGCAGACGCGTGTAGGCGTCATGCGCCGGACCACCGGTTCCAGCGGCGGGATGACATCGGGCCGCCTCCGTGTTGCTGAACACCCTCTGAGCAGCTACCAGAAAATGAATGTAGTCTAGTTCGTCACATTTTGCCGGATTCATACCCTATAGTATAACACATTCTTATAAATCAGGGAACTGCGTAACTCCTGAGTATATGCACCCAAGAGCCATATCAGTAAGGAGGTCCATCATGAAAAGGCACACGATCACCCTATTCAGTCTTGTGGCCTGCGTCGCTCTGCTGCTGATGCTCTTGCCCGGCGGGGTCGCACCGACCATTGCCCAGGAACCGGAACCTCCATCCCCCGGAAAGGTCTTCCCCGGGCCACTCCAACCCGCCGGGCCCTACCGGACACCGGAAGGGCACTGGATAATGCCCGCCGATGCTGCACCACCGATGGAGACGGCGGGCGTCGCCCCTCAAGCCACTGGCGGTCCGGATGATTTCGGATACACATGGGACGACTCGGTGAGTTTTAACTGGATTGATGCCAAGTCACTGGGGGCGAACTCCGGTCTCTACGGAGGAGACGTCTACACCGGTCCCGTGGATATTGGTTTCCCCTTCAAGTTCTACGAGAACAGTTATACGCAACTCTACATCAGCACCAAGGGTCTTATCAGTTTCGGGCAGGGAGGATACTGGTACGACAATACTCCCCTACCCAGTCGCGCAGTGCCCGACAATATCATCGCTGTCTTCTGGGACGACCTGGGAATGTACTCCGGAAACCGTCCAGGCGCCGGAATTTATATATACAGAGGGGGCACAGCGCCGAACCGCTATTTCGTGGTTGAATGGCATCGCGCAGATGCGTATTCTGGTGAAGGTACAACAGGCCTCGGGCTATATGACCTCACTTTTGAAGTCATCCTATACGAGAACGGCGACATTGTGATGCAGTATCACACTCTCTCTGACTACCTCCAGAGCGCCACAGTAGGTATTGAAGATGATGTAGGCGTTACTGGTCTACAATATCTATACGATGCCCCGGGACTGGGTAATAACAAAGCCATCCGCTTCTATCGCCCAGAACCTTTGGCAAGGGTGAAAGCGTGGCCTCTTTACCAGAGCCGCTTCACCCGCCCTGGCGCCGTGGAATCTTTCCAGGTAGTAATCCGCAACATCGGCGAACTGGGCGCGGATACTTATGACCTGACTGCCAATTCCAGCTGGTCAGTCACTTTCTACGCTGCAGACGGCAGCATACCCCTCACCGACACCGACGGCGACGGCACGGTGGACACCGGCCCTCTGGGCCAGGGAGAGAGTATTACCGTCACGGTCAAAGTGACCACCCCGAGCACAGCCGGTGTGGGCGACGACAACACCGCCACCATCATCGCCCGCTCTTCGCTGGATACGAACATAAGCAGGACCGTCACCCTGCAGACCGGCATCCCCGCTCCCTTTGCCCAGGTCTACCAAGACTCGGCTGATGGAGCAATGAGCCTCTACCTGGTGCAGCCAGGCGCCCAGGCGGTGAAAAAGGCTACCGGGGACTGGACTCCCGTTTGCGACATGGCCGTGGCCGAGCCCTCCGGCGGTTTTGCCTATTTCTGGAGCGAAGGGCGCTGCCTGGATAGCGGTTGTAACAGGTATGTCTGCGAGATTGAATACACCCTGCTGGATCGCTATGGCCAGCCCGTACGAGGGGTTAGCAAACTGACCAACCACACCGGGGCGACGGTGAACACGTATGACCTTAGCCCTGCCGTGGCAGTGGCTCCCAACGGGCACATCGGAGTGACGTGGCACCGGTATCTTGCCCGTCAGGTGAGCGGTCAATGGCAATACAACTACAACATCTACTTTGCGGTACTAAATGCGGCCGGCAATCTTATCTACGGCCCGGTCAACCTGACCAACAACAATGTGTGGGGTAGTTGGAGTGATCTCAACTGGCCACAGATCTATGCCCCGCGGATTGCCGCCACGGGGAATAACCGCTTCGTGCTGGCATGGCATAGAGAATACCAAGCAACGACCGGATGGGTAGAAGATATCTACTACGCCGTGCGTGATGCCAATGGGAGTGTCATACACGGAGTGACCAACCTCACAAATGATACGCCCGGGTGGGATGATGGTCACAACGGCGTGAACCTCACGCCGCTGACCGATAACCGGGCTTTGCTGACCTGGTTCCGCACAAATCGGGGAATCTACTACGCCGTACTCAACAGCGGTGGCGGTGTGGTCAAAGGGCTGACCAACCTCGGGTGGGATGGCGGCGGCTGGTACTATAGCACAGACGCGGTACAGTTGTCCGATGAGCGCATCGTTGTGGCCTGGGTGACCAATTTGCAAGTGCGCTTTGCCACGCTGGATGCAAATTACAATCGCGCTCACTGGTACACCGAACTGACCAACCCCATTGCGCCCAGGGGGAATAAAAACGTTTCCGTAGCAGCATCTGGGGATAAGGCAGTTCTGACCTGGATGGAGTACGGCTGGACCAGCCGCAGCAATCTGTACTACGCGCTGGTGGACGGCAACGGCACCGTGCTCACGCCGCCGATGATCTTCCGCACCGCCGGGATCTCGCCTTGGGAAACCCAGTTTATAGATACCAGTGATGATGGCTACGGCAACACTTCGTACAGTTGGACACCACCCACCAGCGTGGATGGCTTCATCGCCTTCGCTGCCTCTCTGTCCGGCGGGCCACCGGGAGGCAACGCCGCAGTGGGGCTGCGCTACGCCAACCGTGGCACCGCCACAGCCACAGGGGTCGTCCTCACCGCCACCCTGGATAGCAACCTGACCTATGTTGGGGACACCTCGGGCAGTTCTCCTGTAGTGAGCGGCAACGATGTGACCTGGACCCTGCCGGACCTGGACTTTCTGGCTGATGGCCGCTTTACGCTCTACGTTGGGGTGCCTGCGGGCGCTGACTACGGCACCCGCTACCCGATCACGCTGACCCTGACGTCGGCCGGGCTGGAGGCCAATGGGGCCGACAATACCGCAACCGCCTATGTGATGGTGGCCCGGCAGGTATTTCTGCCGCTGGTGATGCGCAACTACCCGTAGCGCGCGGGGTCGGGGCGGGCCGACGCCTGCCCCAAACCCCAGCGGAAAATCCGGTCGGCGGGGTGGCATTCACCCCGCCGGCCTTTTTGTGTCGTACTATTCAGCCAGAGGGAAACCCACCCCCGGCCCCTCTTCTGTGCTGCGGGAGAGACCTCACCCTCACCCCGTCGCCTTCGGCAACACCCCTCTCCCTCTCCCATTGGGAGAGGGAGAGGGGTTGGGGGAGAGGGTGAGGTTTCCCCCTCAACCCAACAGGCTGAACAGTTACTTTGTGTCCCCCTGCACCGACGTCCGTTTGCCCCTTTCCCAATATGGGATAGAATATCCCTATCCCGGAGGTGCAGTTATGAAGTTCTTCATAGATAGCGCAAAAGCGGATGAAATCCAGTACGCGCTGGAGATGTGGGAGATTGACGGCGTGACGACCAATCCGCGCCATATCCGCAACAGCGGCAAGCCCTTCCTGCAGGCCATCCAGGACATCGCCGCCCTGGTTCAGGGGACGGATAAACCGGTCTCGGTGGAGGTCAACCCCCACCTGGACGACCCGGATGAGATGGTCGTAGAGGCGCAGCGCCTGGCGGCGATGTCGCCCAATTTCGTCATCAAAATCCCGGCGACCGACGCGGGCTTCCGGGCCCTGCGAACGCTGCATGGGGAGGGCATACGCGTCAACGTCACCCTGGTATTTTCCGCCATCCAGGCCCTCCAGGCCGCGCGCCTGGGAGCCAATTTTGTATCCCCCTTCATCGGCTGGAAGGAGGCCCGCGGGGAGGAGGTCTGGGGACTGGTGACCGAAATTATGGAGATTTATCGCAATTACTGCTACTCTACCGAAGTGATCCTCGCTGCCGTCCGCAACGCGCGCCAGATCGTGGAGGCAGCCCGCCGGGGCGTCCCCATCGTCACCGCCGGGTTTGACGTCTACAAAGAGGCCTTTGACCACCCGTATACGCAACAAGGCCTCCGGTTGTTCGCCGATTTCTGGGACGCCACACCGATCGGGTAACCCGGTAAGGAGCCCCTGTGCCCTTTCTGACCCCCAACCCCACGCGCATCGGACTGGTCTGCCTGGCCCGGCGGACGTTTGACGTGGACCTGGCCGCGCAATGGTACGAGCGGGCGCGGGAGACGATCGGCCGTCTGCCCGGCCTGCAACTGGCCGCGATGGAAAAGATGGTCGTTGAAACGGAAGACGCCGAAGCAGCGATCGCCGAACTCCGTACTATCCCCATAGATGCGCTGATCCTCATCAGCGGCACTTTCGCGCTGGGCGGCCTGGCGACGCAACTGGCCCAGGCGTTCCCCGTCCCTCTCCTCCTCTGGGCATGGCCGGAACCGGAGGAGCATCACGGCCGACTGCGCCTGAACTCGCTGGTGGGGATGACCGTCAACGCCAGCAACCTCTACAAGCGGGGATACCGGCCGCTGACGCTATACGCGGCGGTGGACGACCCGCGCGCCGCCGAGATAGTCACCCATCTGGCTCAGGTGGCGGGCATCCTGCGCGACCTGCGCTGCACCCGCATCGGCCTGGTCGGGGGACACGCAGCCGGATTTGACAACCTCGCTGTGGACAAACTTCTGCTGCGGCGTCGACTGGGCGTGGAGGTGATAGACATCGGGTTGGACGCCCTGATTGCGCGCGCCCGCGCCGTCCCGCCGGAACGGGTCCAGTCGGCCCGGGATCAGGTGCTTCGGCCCTTTGGCGACCGGTCCGAACTCACCCTCCGGCAGGCCGACCTCTACACCGCACTGGTGCTGGCGCTGGAGGACCTGGGCGCCGAAGGGTTTGACGGCCTCGCCGTCAAGTGCTGGGGCGATCTGGTGGAAGCGTACGGGATCGCTGCCTGCGGCGCGGTGGCGCGGCTGACGGGCGAACAGGTAGTCCTGGGCTGCGAGGGGGACGTGCTGGGCACGCTGACGGCGCTCATCGCCCAGCGGCTGACGGGCATTCCCGCCTTTCTGAGCGACCTGGTCTCGGTGGAGAGAGAGCGCAACGAGGCGTTCTTCTGGCACATCGGATGCGCGCCGCTGGCGCTGGCGAACCCCGATGAGCCCGCCCACCTCTTCGCCCACTTCGCCGGAGGCCACGGGGTGACGGCGGGGTTCGGCCTGCGGCCCGGACGGGTGACAGTCCTGCGCCTGGGGGACGACGGCCGCGGCAATCTGCGCGCGCTGGCCGCCACGGGAACTGCCCTGACAACCCGGATGGAAGTCCGCGGCACGGTGGTGCGCGTCGCGCTGGATCAGGACGTCAGCGCGTTTCTGGACCGTATCCTTTCGGAGGGCTGGGAGCACCATCTGGTAGTGGCCTACGGCGACATTCTGCCGCCGGTGGAAATGCTCTGCCGTCTGCTGGATGTGCCGCTGGTACAGTAACAAAACGGAAGGGTTTTGGCGCTGGCGGCCTTCGGCAGCCAGCACCAAAACCTTTATTTTTCTCCGCCATGTAGCGGAAGCGCCACTCCGCTACGCTCCGTGGCGCACCACAAACAGGCGACGGTTTAGCGTCGGGCTCGTGGAAAAACCCACCTAATTCCTAATTCCCAATTCCCGATTCCCCCAACCCCCGGATCGCCGGAGGCACAGGATGGCCCTGATCTTCCTGCTCATCGTCGCCCTGCAGACGGCCCTGATCCACTTCCATAACTTCTCGCCCTTTGAGCGGGAGAGCAACCTGCGCGCACTGGCATGGGGTGCCCGGCCCGCCCCTCGCTACTGGGCCGTCCTGGCGCTGGACCTCCTGACGTGGTCCCTGCTGGCGTTATTGCTTTTTAGTTTCTGGCCCAGACCCGCGTTCTCCCTGTCCCCTGCGCTGGCCCCAGCGGCGCGCCTGACGCGGGCGCTCTTCCTCCTGGCCCTGGCCGCGCTGCTCTCCGCCCTGGTCCACCATTTTCTGAACCACGCTGTGGTCTGCTTCCCCAACCCCGCGCGGGTGGCAAAAGGATGCGCCGCCGCGCTGGTCGTCGGTGCCGGGAGCGTAACGGCTATGATAACCGCAATCGCCGTTGCCGCGATGCCCGATTGGCGCACTGCCCTTGCCGTCCTGGCCCGGTATCTGCCCGCCCACTTCGCCCCGGCGTACCTGCTGGCATTGCTGGTCTTCGTACTTCGCGCGCTATCTTTCGGCCTGCGTGCGATCCCTGTTGGAGGTTCGTTCGCCCACGCAGTCACCTCCACCCTGCTTCTGCTCTGGCTGGTGCAGAGGTACGCGCGGGGAATGGAAGGCACGATAAGCGCTGTGTCCGGGGGACCGGTGGGTTATCCAGGGCTGCACGGGCTGGAGGGCGCGGCACTTGTCCTGGGAGGGCTGGCGCTTGGCACCCTCGTTCTGGTCTGGCGCCTGCCCGGCCCCCGCCGCCGCGCCGATGCGGTGGACCCCCCGCCGCTGGTCGTCGGGCCGCCTGTTCCCGGGAACTCCACCATCACCATCACAGACTCCGGCGCAACGATCTCCTCCTCCCGGATGCGCGCCGCGGTGACCTGTTCCCCCTTCACTCTTCGGGTACAGGACACGGACGGTCGGGGGCTCTGGCAACTGGAGGAGGACGGACTGCGGGGCGACCTCCTGCTGGTGAAGGTCGTCTCCATCCCGGTACTCTACACCGGCAACACCATCAAGGTCAAATGGCAACTGGGAGGATGGCCCGCAGGTCCGGCCGTCCGAATCGGCACGGAGGGGGACTCCCTGGTGGTTCCGTTCCGGGGAGGTGTCCTGCGCCTGACGTTTCCCACCGAAGACATCCTCCGAATGGAGTTCTCTACCACCTCCCCGTGGGCATCGGGCACGTCCGTCCTCTTCACCGCACCCCCCGATGCGCACTATCTGGGCTTCGGACAGCGCTTCAACCGGTTGGACCATCAGGAAGGGGAAATCTATTTTCTGGTGGAGGAAGGCGGAGTAGGCTATGGGAAACTGACGCCCATCCTGAAGCACATCTGGGGGGAACGGGGCAGTTGGCCCAACGGCGAATACTGCACCGGATTCCCCGTCCCTTTCTGCATTATCTGTCGGGAGCAGGGGCCGACTGTCGGCCTTTTCTGGAACACATATCGCCCCTCGTGGGTGCGCCTGAAACGCCCCGACGGCCGCAATGGCCCGTCCCTTTTCTGCCTGACCGTCCCGGGCCGCCGCCTGGACCTTTACTTTCTCGCCGGACCGACGCCTCTGGAAGTCATCCGCCAGTACACATCCCTCACCGGCCGCCCCGATGTCCCACCCGCGTGGGCCTTTCTCCCCTGGAAGACCCGTACTGGCCCCGTCACGGAAGCGGATGTCTTTGAGGACATCCGGAAATTCCGCGAACTGGCGATCCCCCTGGCCCACGTGGGAGTGGAGCACTGGCAGGAGGTGCGCGGGTCGTACGAATTCTCCCGACGCTGGTATCCCCACATAGATGACCTCATCGCCACGGCCCGTCGGAACGGGATGCGCATCACCGCCTGGCACTTCCCGTATATGAACGCCGGTTCCGAGACCCACCGCGAGGGAGTACGGCGCGGATACTTTCTCCTCAACCGGGTAGGCTTGCCCTACTACCAGCGTATCTTTCAGGGCATCGCGACGGTGATAGACTACACGAATCCTCACGCCGCGGCCTGGCACGAGTCCATCGTCCAGGAACGGGTGTACCGGCGCGGTTTTCAGGGGACGATGTCCGATTACGGCGAGTCGGTCCCCCCAGACTGCATCTGCTACAACGGGGAGAACGGGCTGGCAGGGCGCAACGCCTACCCGGTGCTGTATGTGCAATCCATGCAAAGGGCGGCGCGGGAAGTGCTGGGAGACGACCACATCGTTTACCCCCGCGCCGGATATGCGGGCTCCCAGCGGTTTGTCACCCTCCAGTGGCCCGGGGACCAGGACACCGACTGGGACGACGGCGACGGTCTCCCGGCGGCCGTGCGGGCGATGCTGAACATCTCTATGAGCGGTTTCCCCGTCCACGGGTCGGACATCGGCGGCTGGTACGACTGGTTCACCCCCCCGACGACGAAGGAGTTGTTCATCCGCTGGGCGGAGGTGGGGGCCTATTCGCCGCTGATGCGCGCCCACGGTGGGCCTATCGGTCGCAACCGCGAGCCCTGGAAATTTGACGAGGAGACGGTGGAGATTTACCGTCGCCTATCCGAAGAACACGTTTGCCTTTTCCCGTACCTGTACACCCTGGCCCACGAGGCCCATCGGACGGGGATCCCGATTATCCGTCATCCTGCGCTCATCTGGCCCGATGTTTCGGAACTGTACGAAGTAGAGGACGCCTGGATGATCGGCGATGCGCTGTATGTGGCGCCGGTCGTCCGGCCGGGTCTGCGGCGGCGAGAAGTCATCCTGCCGCCTGGGGATTGGTGGTCGCTAAACGACGGTCGCCCGCTGCGAGGCCCGACGCGGGTCATGGTAGAGGCGCCGCTGGGGCAGACGCCCCGCTTTCTGCGGCGGGGTTTCCTTCTGCCGCGCCGGGCGCGGGCGGTGGACACCTTTGACCCCACCGACCCGTCGGCCTACCTGGCCCGGGTCGGTTCACCCGACGACGACCTGGAGGTATGGGTGTACTGGGGCAGCGAGGCCGCTTCGTTCCTCCTGTTCACCGGCGACGAACTGCGCATAGAGGCCGACGGCACCCGCACGGAGGTCCTGGGCCACCGGCGCGTGGCCTGGAAAATCATCACTGCCCGTTCTGAATAAAACATTTTATCAAATTCCCAATCTACCAGTTTCCCAATTCCTACCCAAGGAGGAATCCCATGAACCGAACTATCCGCTGGTACGACTATATCACCGTCAACATCTACCATCTGGGCCTCTCTGCCCTCTCCCAGACGCTGGCCCCGCTGGTCATCCCGCTGCTGGTGCAGGGGTTCGTGGGGGAAGCGCAGAAGGGGACGTACTATGGCATCATCCGGCTGTGGGGTCTGATGGTCGCGCTGCTGGCCCAGGCGCTGATGGGCATCCTCTCCGATCGGAGCACGCTGCGCTGGGGCCGCCGTCGCCCGTTCATTTTCACGGGCACGATGCTGGACCTGATCTTCATCATCGCCATCGGCCTTTCCGCTGCAATGAGCGGGCTGACGGGCTTCTGGTTCCTCTTTGCGATGTACATCCTGCTTCAGGTCTCCTCCAACATGGCGCAGGCGGCCCAGCAGGGTTTCATCCCCGACCTGGTCCCGGAAAGATTGCGCGGGCGGTTTTCAGGGGTCAAAACGGTGCTGGAAGTGCCTCTACCGGTCATCCTGGTTGCGTTCACCGTCGCCCGGTTGATCGGGGCGGGCAATATGTGGGCCGGCCTGACGGTGACAATGGGAGTACTGGTCCTCACGATGGCCATAGCGATGCTGAACCGGGAGGAGCGACTGTCGGAAGCACCCCCGCTGAACTGGACCCCCTTCCTCCGGCTGGTCGTGATGACGGGCGTCTTCACCGCCATCATTCTGGGGATGGGGGAGGTGGTCAAGGCCGTCGGACGCCTGACCGAGGGTATCCGGTCGGTCAGCACTCTGGTGGCGGTAATGGGAGCGACCGGGCTGATCGCAATGGGGATCGCCGTCGCCATCGGGGTCTGGGTCAGCGTCCGCATCAGCGCCGACCTCTCCTCGCGCCAGCGCTCTTCGTTCACGTGGTGGGTGGTCAACCGGCTGGCGTACCTGGTGGGCGTCTTCAACCTCTCCGGGTTCACCGTCTACTTCCTGCAGGGCCGGCTGGGATTTGAACGGGAACAGGCGGCATTTCCGGCCTCGCTGGTATCGCTGTTCGTTGGAGTCACCATCCTCCTCTTTGCGCCAGTGGGAGGGTGGCTTTCGGACCGATTCGGTCACAAACGGATCGTTCTGGTCAGTGGACTGGTGGCGGCCCTGGGGACGCTGATCGTTGTCCTGGCGCCCAATCTGCTCATCATCTATGCCGGGGCCGTCGTGATCGGGACGGGAGTTGGGCTGTTCTACGCGGCCAACTGGGCGCTGGGCACGGAACTGGTCCCCAGAGAGGAAGCGGCGCGCTACCTGGGCATCTCCAATCTGGCGGGCGCGGGGGCGGGGGCCGTGGGCGCCTACATCGGCGGCCCGGTGGCGGATTACTTCACATCCCGCGTGCCGGAGGTGCCGGGGTTGGGATACGTGGTGCTCTTCGCCATCTTCGGCGGGCTGTTCCTCCTCTCGGTGGTGGCACTGTATGGGGTAAAACACGAAAGCCCCCGGGCCCGGAGCAACACCGCAGGACAGTAGGGAGTTGCCGATAACAGGTAGGTTTTTTCACCCCAGCGAGCAAGGGGGTAAAAAGAAGATTTTTTCAACTATTCAGCCAGGGGGAAACTCACCCCCCGCCCCTCTCCTGTGCTGCGGGAGAGACCTCACCCTCACCCCGTCGCCTTCGGCGACATCCCTCTCCCGATGGGAGAGGAAGAAGGGTTGAGGGAGAGGGTGAGGTTTCCCCCTCAACCCAACAGGCTGAACAGTTACGGCCATTCACGGCGGGGCGAGGAGTTGTCCAGCAGTCTCCGCCGCAGGGAGAGAGGGCCGGGTGTGATGGCCCATTCCCCCCACCCCAACCCGCGCCTTGCGTTTCCTGGATGTTGCCTTCCTGTCAGGATAAGGTACAATACCCGCAGCCAGCGATGCGCTCAAGAGGCCCCTTCCCAAAGATATAGCAACTTATTAATATATTCTTTCCAGAGGCAAAGACTCCCTCATTATCCGGAGAAAGGAGCGGTATGTTCACTGGCCGAGCACTTCATATCGCCATTATTCTCCTCTTCCTGCTCTCCCTTTCCGCCTTCCCGGTCTCTGCCGCCGACGGGGTTCGGGTCTACTACGCCGGACCCGAAGGGGGTGTGCGCACCGCCCTGGAGTTGGCCCCCTTCACCATCGTCTCCGATCCATCCCAGGCCGACGTGCTGGTCCTCAACGGCGCGATCCCCGATCCTGCCGCACTGGCCGAAGAGGTTCGCCGCGGGGCGGGAGTGGTGCTCATCCTGGGGCCGGACCTGGACGCCCAGACGGTGGAAACTCTGCTGGGGATGCCGGTTGCCCTGGAGTACCGGGAAGAACCGCTCAGCCTGGTCGGCGTGGAGGGAGTGGAAGACCCGCTGCTGAGCGAAATCGTCTGGACCAGCGCGCCGCAGGTCCGCCAGCGATACTGGGTAGAGACACCGGTCTCGGCACTGATGCCGCTGGTGGTGGGGTACGAGGACAGTTCATGGGTACTCTGGTCGGCCCTGGGCGGTCGCGCGTTCGTCTTCAACGCGTTTCTGGATGAGGCCAACCCCCAGTTCCAGCACTGGGCGTACTTCAACTACCTCATCTACCATCTGGCGATGCGGGCGGCGGGCCGGATGCCCCTCTCCTTTGCCGATTACGACGCTTCCCCCGTCCCGCACGCGCAGGACCGCCTTGTCCTATACATCCTGCTGGCAGGGATGATGACCCTGGCCGTGCTGATCTTCCTGGGTGTGCGACGCTACAGCCGCGCCCATCCGGAATTGCTGGACGTGATGGTGGCCGACCGGGAGCGGTTTCTGGCGCGGGAGGCCGGCACCGCCTGGGAGGACGTCGGCTTCCACCGCCCACTGGCAGGCTTTATGGTCGCCCTGATGATGGGGCTGGTCTTCTTCATCCCCCTCATCATCTACCAGAACCTCATCCTCCCCGTCTACATCCTGCCCTCCGCCCAGGCGCTGGGGATCTGGGGGCGGGTGGTCCAGTTCTTCAATCTTCTCTGGATGCTCCTGGATATGGGCACCAGCGCCGCTTTCATCAAGTTTTTCTCCCAGTACCGGGTCCACGACCCCCGCCGGGCCATTCAGTACGGACAGGTCTTCGTCTGGTGGCAGGCGCTTTCCGGCGCCGCGCAGGTGGCAGCGGTGACCGCGCTGGCGGGCACTTTCCTCCCCCGTACCCCGTATGCCCTCTACACCTGGAGTGTCATTATCCATACCTGCATCCAGATCCCCGGCTTCTACCAGGTGATGCGCCACAGCCTGATGGGCTGGCAGCGGTTTGACTACGCCCAGATTCTGGAAATCGCCCTGTACCTCCTATTCCCGATGGTCACCCAGCCGCTCCTGGTCACCCTGATGGTACGCTGGGGCGCAGCACATCCCATCTTCGGCGAGCCGATGGGCGGCGTCCTGGGAATGGGGATGGCGGCCTACGCCGCGGAACTGCTCACTTTTCTGGTCGGCCTCTGGCTCTACCGACGGTTGGGCTACAACGCCCGCCTTCTCTTCCTGGCCCACTTTGACTGGAAAGTGGTCAAAGAAGCGCTCCGCTTCGGCGTCTTTGAGATGCTGGGTTCGGCAGCCTGGTCGGTGGGACAGGCGGCGGAAATCCTCATCACCCAGACACGGCTGATCAACTACAACGAGGTCTGGGGGAACTGGACGCTGGCCCAGAACTTCATCTTTGCCTACAACGTCCTGAACACCCTCTATGCCAACCTGATGGCGTCTATCTCCGAAGCAATCTCCAACGCCCGCCGGGTGCTCAGCCAGTACTATTCGGTGATGGCCTATAAGTGGGGCGGAATTATGAGTGCCTTTATCGGTGCGGTGCTACTGGCAGTGGCGGACCGGTTCATCCTGGGGGCCAGCGGGCCGGAGTTCGTCCGCGCCGCCACCTATGCCATTCCACTCATCATCTGGGGCGCGATCCAGTACCCGTCGTGGGTGGGGGATAACGTCCAGTTGGGCGCCAACCGCCCCTACCTGAAGTCCCTGCTGGTGGGCGGGGAGCAGCTCATCCGCATCATCCTGGCGCTGCTCCTGGTCCGGCGATTCCAGATCAACGGCCTCATTATCGCCTACTTCATCGCCCTGCTGACCAAAGACATCGTCGCCTACTTTATCAACGACCGCGTATGTTTCCCGCAGCGGTTCTACTTCTGGCAGTCGCTGGGGGCGCCGCTGCTGGCGGGCGCAACCCACTACCTGGTCCTGCGCTGGCTCACCGGCCTCATCTGGCAGGGAGACCAGATTACCAGCGTGCTGATTTTCTTCATCGGCATCCTGCCCTCGTACCCGCTCTTCGCCTTCTTCTACGCCTTCTTCGGGGGGTGGGACGACGACACGCTGGCGGAGTTACGGCAGGCGGTAGATTGGACCAACTTCGTCCGACCGCTGGCGTGGCTCTTCTGGGCTGCCAGCGCCCTGGGCGCGCGCATCAGCCCCCTGCACGGTCGCTTCCCCGTTGACATCCGCCCGACGGCAATGGAGGAGGCCCGGTCGCTGACGGAGGAAAGGGTGAAGGTGTGATATCCAGGGCGTGGTGCGGGGCTTGTGCAGCGATTGTCAGCATTCTGTCCACAAAAACCCGGCTAACCAGTAGCCGCCGGAAGTTTTCCGGGAGGTACGGTCAATGAGTCCTACCCGTATGGCCCGGATAGAATCCGCGCTCCGCGCAGTGCTGGAGTTCACCGACGCCCTCAATCGCCACGACGTCGCCGGGATGATGCGCCGGGTGAGCGAAACGTGTGTTTTTGAAAGTGCAGGCCCCCCACCCGACGGGGCGGTGTACTCCGGCAAAGAGGCGATCGCCCGGTTCTGGCAGGACTTCTTTCGGGAGTCGCCCGCGGCCCGAGTGGAAATTGAAGAGGCCTTCGGGTTCGGGGAACGGTGTGTCCTGCGCTGGAAGTGGCACGGGATTCCTGGAGGAGGGCACCTGCGGGGAGTCGGTCTCTTTCGGGAAAAAGACGGGTTGATCGGCGAGGTGTTCTTCTATGTCAAGGGCTAACGCGCCGCAAAAACCCTCTGGGGGGCATTCTGCCGGGCCGCGGGCCCCCTACCTCATCGGCCTGACCGGCAACATCGCCACCGGCAAGTCCACTGTGGCGCGGATGCTGGTAGAACTGGGCGCGACAGTCATTGACGCCGACCGGGTGGCCCACGAGGTGATGCGGGCGGGGACCCCCGTCCATCGGGCAGTGGTGGAAGCCTTCGGCGCCGGGATTCTGCGCCCCGACGGGGAGATTGACCGCGCCCGCCTGGGGGCCATCGTCTTCTCCGACCCGCAGGCCCTGGCCCAACTGGAGGCCATCGTCCATCCGGCGGTGGGGGAAGAGGTGGCCCGCCGCATCGCCGCCGCGCCGACGCCCGTCGTCGTAGTGGAGGCGATCAAACTGATAGAGGCGGGGATGGCCCGTATCTGCAACTCCCTCTGGGTAACCACCTGCTCGCCGGAGGAGCAGGTCCGGCGGCTGATGGCCGACCGGGGCCTGAGCCGCGAGGAGGCGGAGCGACGGGTGAACGCCCAGCCTCCCCAAGAGGAAAAAATCGCCCTCGCCGATGTCGTCATCCACACCGACGGCACGATGGAGGAGACGCGAGAGCAGGTGGAGAGGGCGTGGAGAGAGGTGATGGGTGATTCGTGATTCGGAATTCGGGATTCGGGATTCGGGATTCGGAATTCGGGATTCGGAATTCGGGATTCGGGATTCGTGTTGCGTGTTGCGTGCTGCGTATACGGTGGGATTGGCAATCTGCGATGCGCGATACGCGATCAGCGATGCGCGATATGCGATCAACGATATGCGATTAGCAATACGCGATTTGCGATACGCGATATGCGATTTGCGATTTGCGATACGCGATATGCGATTTGCGATTTGCGATACGCGATATGCGATTTGCGATTTGCGATACGCGATATGCGATTTGCGATTTGCGATACG
>Ga0209721_1001634_pt1 | contig 16117 bp, 15 predicted proteins | sample TshhotsprinmetaG_FD_184139 | JGI IMG/M metagenome (GOLD analysis project Ga0209721, IMG submission 184139) | Hot spring microbial communities from South Africa to study Microbial Dark Matter (Phase II) - Tshipise hot spring metaG (SPAdes)... | ecosystem: Environmental > Aquatic > Thermal springs... | reverse complement strand
AGAGCAGCCCCAAGATTGACCTTTAACACTTAAAGTATATAAAATATCCAGCATGCTTTCTCCTGAAAAACAGTTGCAGATAATCAAAAGAGGCTGCACTGAGATAATCTCTGAGCGTGAACTATTAGGAAAGTTAGCTAAATCCTATAAAGAGGGTTTCCCGCTGATAATTAAAGCTGGCTTTGATCCTACCGCCCCAGATATTCATTTGGGGCACACAGTGCTTCTTGAAAAAATGAGGCAGTTTCAGGAGCTTGGACATCAGGTCGTATTTTTGATTGGCGATTTTACCGGGATGATAGGCGACCCCACTGGCAAATCTGAAACAAGGAAACCCCTTACCAGAGAAGATGTCCTTAAAAATGCAGAGACATACAAGGAACAGGTCTTCAAGATACTCGATGCCAAAAAAACAATAATAAGATTTAATAGTGAATGGCTCGAAACCCTTACCGCTGCCGAATTGATAAGGCTTCAGGCAACCCTTACAGTTGCACGGATGCTCGAGCGGGAAGATTTTAAGCAGAGATTTTTAACCCATAACCCCATTAGCATCCATGAGTTTATCTATCCACTCTTACAGGGCTATGATTCTGTCATTCTCAAGGCTGATGTGGAGCTTGGCGGGACAGACCAGAGATTCAACCTTCTAATGGGCAGGGAACTTCAGAGGGAATACGGACAGGAACAGCAGGTCGTTGTTATGATGCCCCTTCTGGAAGGGCTTGACGGCGAAAAAAAGATGTCGAAAAGTCTCGGCAATTATGTCGGCATTTCAGAGCCAGCCAGCGAGATATACGGCAAGCTCATGTCGATCAGCGATGAGCTTATGATTAAATATTACGAACTCCTCAGTCATATAAGCCTTGATGAATTCAATAACCTTAAAGACGGCATCAAGGCGGGCAAGGTGCATCCCAAAAAGGCTAAAGAAGATTTTGCTCTTGAGATAACAGAAAGATATTGGGGCAGAGATGCTGCTATGCAGGCTAAGGAAGAATTTGACCGCATTTTCAAGGATAAAGGACTGCCTGAAGATATCCAGACTTGCAAGATTGCATGGGAAAATGAAGAGATGTGGCTGCCAAGGGTCATGAAGGAATCAGGAATATCCTCCAGCACAACTGAAGCTATAAGGCTGATAAAGCATGGCGCTGTCAGGGTAAATGATGATAAAATCGACAATCCCGACACCAAACTCCCAAGGGGCAGTTATATAATCAAGGCTGGCAAAAGAAAATTTATAAAAGTAGTATCTGCTTAATCCCTGCCCAATATTTATTTCACAATAGGAAGAATCTTCCTAAAGTCTTCTGTATTGGCACGACATGCCCATTGAAAGATAACAATCTCGGTTGAGCTGATTATTGCGCCTGCCTTCCGCAGAATGTTGATGGCGATGTCTCGATTCTCGCGTGTGCGGGATGCCACAGCATCTGCAATTAAGTGAACTTGATAGCCAGATTTGATAATATCCAGGCATGTCTGCAGGACGCATACATGCGTTTCCATTCCTGCAACTATGATTTTACTGCGGTTATAGGCATCGAGCATTGAGAGGAAGCCATTCTCCATGCAGGCGCTAAAGTATTCTTTTTCGAACACTCTCGGCGATTTAATTTCCCCAAGGAGTTGCGAGATGGTTTCCCCAAGCCCTTTTTTATACTGTTCAGTCAGCAATATAGGAATGTCAAGGGTGTTGGCGGCACGGATGAGCTGGGTTACTTTTTGTGCGACCTTCTCCCATGAGTCCATAACCTTGAGCAGCCCCTGTTGAAAGTCGATAATTAAAAGCAGACTGTCTTGACGGGTTGCAACATATTCGTGCCGCATCATAATCATTCCTCCATGACAATTTTTGGTTTTCAGAGCCTGCCAGAGCGTATAATAGAGATTAAGAGCCATATACCGAGCAACAGTGCAAATCCGAATGAGATAATCCCAAAAAATGAAAAACCGAATATCTTTGGTTCGACGCCTGCTGCATGCATAATAGCTGAACTCAGCAATATGGCGCTTACTACCATAGCAAAAGCAATCCGGTTGCTTGCCTTATCCATATCCTTTATCAGTTCGGGGAGGTTCACATGATACATCTTTACCTGAATGTCATCCTTTAGTGCTTTATTGAAAAGCTTTGTCATATTTCTCGGGAAAAAAAAGATAAAGTTGGTCAGATCATTGACATTTTTCCTTGCCTTTTCGTAAAGCCTTGAAGGGCTTATTCGTTTCATGGCGATTTTTGAGGCATAAGGTTGAGCTTCAGCAACTAAAACAAGCTCTGGATTAAGCTGCCGGGCAATATTTTCGAGTATAAGGAGTGTTTTATCCATTAGCAGCAAATCTGAAGGAATTTTGAGATTATATTTCGTCGCAAGGCGGATAAAAGTTTCGACATACTGTGTGAAGTCTATCTGCTGTATTTTTAGATCATAAAGGGGTTCAAGAAAATCCCTGATGTCCATTTTGAAATCCCTCCTGAAGGAGTCTATATCGGCATCATCAGGAACTATCCCAAGCTCAATATACTGATTAATAAGACCGTCAAAATCCTTTTCTATGATTGCTATAAAAGTGTTCGCCATGATTTCTTTAAGCTCTTCGGAGACTCTCCCTACTATCCCAAAGTCCAGAAAACAAATGACGCCGTCAGTTCTGACGAGTATGTTTCCCGGATGAGGGTCCGCATGAAAAAAGCCGTTTTCGAGTATCTGTTGGAAATACACATCAATAAGGGTTTTTGAGAGTCTAACCTTATCAAGACCCATACCATCAATAGCCTTGATGTCATCAATCCTCGAACCATAAATTTGCTCCATGACGAGTATTTTTTCGGTGGTATATTCTTGATAAACCTTGGGTATGTATATATCCGCATTCCCCTTAAAATCACCTCTTAACTTCATGCAATTTCTTGCCTCGATTATAAAGTCAAGCTCTTTTGAAACTGTCCTTCCAAACTCATCTACAATCCCGACAGGGTTGAAAAACCTGCTCTCAGGAACATGTTTAACCAAAAGACGGGCAATAATATTAAGTATGTTTAAATCAGACTCGATTTGCTCTTTTATCTGAGGCCTTTGAATCTTCACGACAACTTCAGTCCCGTCAACAAGAGTAGCTTTGTGAACCTGAGCAATCGAGGCGGCAGCTATAGGGATATCAACGAAAGAGCTGAATATGCTCTCAGGAGTCTGCCCCAGTTCATCCTCAATGATTTTTTTGGCTTCGTTCACATCAAAAGGCGGCACCTCGTCCTGAAGCTTTTTGAACTCATTGGCATATCTGGGTGTTATCAAATCAGGTCTTGATGAAAGAAGCTGGGCAAACTTGATGAATGAAGGACCTAATTCAGCAAAGGCAAGCCTCAGTCTTTCGGGAACTGTTGGCCCCTTAAGGGCTGGCCAATCCCCAAAGGAGCGCAACCTTTTTTTAAAAGGAATATAACGCCCAAGCTGAATCTGGTCAATTATCCGTCCAAATCCGTATTTCAGAAAGACATTTACAATTTGCTGGAGTCTTCGAGCTGATTTGAAGGTCCTTGTGAGATTGGCGATATCCACTATACAAATATCCTTGTCTTGTAAGTATAGTTGTGAAGCTAAAGCGCTTTAAAGGGACTACTGTACTCGCCCCTTTCATAATGGTATATGAAAATATTTTTCTACTCCTTTTTTTCGCCCTTTTCAATCGCAGAGATTCTTGAGGCAAGGTTCTCTATCTTCTTTTCGAGATTTTCGATATCATCCCTTGAGGGCAAATTCATCTTTTCGAGGGTTCGTGAAATTATTTCGGACATATTTTCCCTTAATTCAGATGAACTTTTATTGGCTTTTTCAGTCCACTTCTTGATTATTTTAGCCCCCTGAGACTCGCTTAACTCGCCCTTTTTGACAAGTTCATCAATAGATTCCTTGATTTTCTCCTGCGCCCCGAGTCCTGCCAGAAGTATATTTCTTACAAGATCAAACATGGTCATAATCACCTCCTGAGAGAGAGTTATTTGAATTGCTTAAAGATGCCACGCCTTTTTATAAGGCAAGCCTTATATTTTCAGTTTACCTTATTCCTGCTAAAGTATCAAGAAATGTAGAAATCCAAATTTAGCGATAGAACTAAAAAGTGGTGTAACCCCGATAAGACAGCCCTTCATATCTATTTTGGGGAAACAGGTCGAAAAGTGGAGATGGTTAAGGATTGCCAAGAGCAATGCCGACATTGAGAAAAAATTCTCTTGATAAGTTTGCTCCTATCGCAGGTGTGAGAACATTGCAAAACAGATGATGAGCCGTCGAATCGAAAATCTAAAATTCAAGATTCGAAATTTAAAGAAAAGTTTAATCACATTAGAATATTTTATCTGTTTGTCTTTTCCTTAAAAACCTTTGTTAAAACCTAATTAAGCGCCTCATTACCTCTCTGGCCGGTTCGAATCCTGATCAAATCCTCGATATTGCTGACGAATATCTTGCCATCCCCGATCTTTCCTGTGCGAGCAGATTTTTCAATTGCGGCTATAACATCGCCAGCAATGTGATCTGGCACAATTATATCTATTTTGATCTTTGGTATGAAGTCAACAACATACTCAGCCCCTCTGTAAAGCTCTGCATGTCCTTTCTGCCTGCCGAATCCTTTTACCTCAGTTACAGTCATGCCCTGAATCCCGATATTATTGAGGGCGTCTTTGACTTCGTCAAGCTTGAAAGGTTTTATTATAGCCTCTATCCTTTTCATAAATTCCTCCAGTTGCCCTCCTTAAATTTGGTTAACCTTGAATACTCATAAAGGGTTGACATTGCCTTGTTTTCGGTAGGGATATTTGACTCATGAATAGCTGCAATAGGATTGAGCCCGCCAACGACAACCATTCCAACCTTATCTATGCCGACATCAATCTCCATCAAAGGTTTATTCGGGTTGCCAATCATCAAAATCCCTTTAATTCCTTTGTCTGACATCTTTTTTGCCAGCGCTTTAGCTTCGTCCATACATACTGCCGGTATCTCCCTGAAACTTGCCAAAATCCTGCCAGAACGCTTTTTTATGGCCCCAGCTACATCTGTCATTTTACTGCTGATAAAAATCTCCAGAGGATCCAATGATGACCCTTCGTAACCAATTAGGGATATAAATCTCTTGGCTTTCCCATTTTCTACCTCAAGCACTCCACCGAACCTTGATGTGACGGGAATTCCCGATTTAAGGTAAATTCCGTTAATTGTAACACTGCAGACCGTCCCGATTCCGATTTGTCCTTTCGGAACCGGTACATCCCCTATCATCTCCCCGCCTCGTGCAATAATTAATCTATCACTCATGATATAAGGGGAAGAAAAAACGGGTTTGATAATATTTAAGGCGTTAGTAAGATATTCTTCCGGGAAATAAGAGATATTCAGTATTACTTCTCCTTCAAGGGAATCCAGATTGAGGGTTGTTTGATATGAGAGGGCTTCTATCTTGCTGATAACGAATCCGACCTTTGTTGAAACAAGAGACAATTTCAGCTCTTTTTTGCCTTTTTCAGTTATCTTTCTACCCTCCCTTCCAAAAATCTCCGTATAACCTCTTTCATCCAATATTCTCAGGTGATAACGGACTGTCCTTTCAGTCAAGTCAATTCCGTAAAATTTGAGTTCCCTTGAAATCTCCCTTGAACCGATGATGCCCGAATGTTTATCAAGCACTTTGAGAATAGCGAGCATAGTCTTATTCATAAATATAAAATCCTTAACATGATTTGAAAATCATAGATTTTCAGTTTGGTGTTTATTTTTAGAAATTATAACTTACATTCTGGTGTTTCATCACCAAATTTCTTTTTAACATCCTGAAAGACAAATCCCGGTAGATATATTTATATCAAGCCGGGCTTGTCTTTCAGTTCAATGCATTTTAGCTGAAAAGTATCCTCTCTGCCTCTTCCATTTCTGACTCCATGATATATGGAATTCCTGTCACTTCAGCTGCTTCTTTTGTGAGTGACACGAGATCGTTTCTATCGATATATGAAAGAGCAAACTTTCTTGCGCCTGCCATCAACTGCTGCAAGCCAAGCTTGAGTCTGTCACTGAAGGTATACATTGCTATTGCGCCATAAGGGAGTTTATCAAAGTCCTTGCCGAAATTAGCCTTTAGAGTTTCAAAAGAAATAAAAATCTTTTCTGGGACATCGCCGTATTTTTTAATTTCAGCAGGTAGTTTTTCTTCTTGTATCCACTTCTGGATATTCTTTCCTACGAAGGCAGGTATCATTAGAGCCCTTCCCATGCAGACCGCTTTAAAGAACGGCGCCCCAAGAGCGAGCGCTTTAAAGATATGGTCTTCTAAGGAGAATCCGCCAGCGATTGCGAGGTCTGGAACATACTTGCCTTTGGCTTTAAGCTGTGAGGCAAATTTGTAGGCAATTGCCTGAAGGTATATTGTGGGGATTCCCCACTCATTCATCATTCTCCATGGGCTCATGCCCGTCCCCCCGCCAGCGCCGTCCATTGTAAGAAAATCAATGCCTGCATCGGATGAAAATTTCAAAGCCCTTGCAAGGTCTGGAATCCTGTAAGCCCCCGTTTTCAGGGATACGAATTTAGCACCTACCTTTCTATAATGCTCGACTGTCTTTGCAAAACTGTCGTAATCAACCATACCAAGCCTTGAATGTCTCTCAAACTCTTTAAATCCTCCCTCTTTAAAGGCGGTTTGAACTGCTGGATTTTCGGGGTCTGGAAGGACTATATATCCCCTACTCTTAAGTTCGAGCGCCCTTTCAAGGGTTTTAAGCTTTACCTCTCCACCAATGTTTTTTGCGCCCTGTCCCCATTTTAGCTCAATACATTCAACACCAAGTTTCTCAATGGCGTATTCGGCGGACTGTAGCCTTGAATCTTCAACATTTTGCTGAAGAATTATTGCCCCAGCGCCATTATACCAATCCTTGAAACAATTCACCCTTCTTTGAAGTTCGGGAGATTTAACAACCTTTCCTTTTTTAATCTCTGCTGCAGGGTCCATTCCGACAACATTCTCGCCTATAACGACCATAATGCCCGATATTGCAGCGCCAATTGCAAGACCTTCCCAGTTGTCCTTTGCGATGTCTGTTGAGCCTAATGCGCCTGTGAATATGGGAAGAGCCAACTTGATTTTGTGTTTTCTACCGATTGTGGTCTCTGTTGATACTGCTGGGAATATTGCGTTATCAGGGTCTGCTTTTATGCCAACGGCACCCACACATGTCCCCTGAATATTGAGATGGGAATAATCAACGGGATATTTTTTAGTAGCCCCCGCCGTAATCTTCCCAAAAGGTGTCGGATAAATTAACTCCCTACCGCGGTAAGATGATTTTCCAATTTCGCATAACCCGGGACAGCCATCAAGACAAACGGAGCAGATGCCTGAATAGGGGGCGGGATCAGCTACCCGGTTTTTTGTTCCTGTTGCAGCACTTACATTTGGTATTCCAATTTGCATTCAAAACCTCCAGTTAAGTAATTATTAATTATGTAGGCAAAAAAATAAGTATTTCTTGCCTCTATGGGCAAAAAAATTACCGAAGGTAACTTTAAGCCTTGATTTTTCAACCAACGGATTTTAGCTTATTGCGATTATCTTTGCCGTTTCACCTCCCTCATTTTTCCACTGTGATGGAAAAGAATCTTTGAGATAGACACTGTCACCCTCAAAAAGCCTCGCTGTTCTTCCTTTAAGTGTGACTAAAAGATTTCCCTCTATTACATGGATTAACTCACTCCCTTTTTGTTCAGAAAAGTGTCCATGAAACAAAGCGTTAGGGGAAAACAAAACAATTTTTGCAGAAATGTCTTCGTTATTTATGTGTATGCTTTTATTCCATTCATTACAACAGGTTCTGTTGAAAAAAGGTTTTTACCGCTTATCAGCCATGGAATATGGTTAGGCTTTTTCGTTTCTAACAACTGAGACGGGCTGATCCTAAGTGCCTCGCATATTTGCAGAAATGAATTCAGTGAAGGGCTTATTTGATTGTTTTCGAGCTGGGATATGAAGCTCGATGTTAGCCCAACCGTATCAGCTAACTCTTTCTGGCTTATGCCAAACTTAGTTCTTAACTCTCTGACTGCGCTGCCAATTTCAGTATTGTTCTCCTTTTTGGGCAGTGTAATCTTAATATCTTTTTCATTAACCTCATAGAGATGTGGCTTAAAAGCCTCCCTGTCTTGCCTTCCCTCAAGCTTTAGCGCCTTTATAAATAGTTTATCCCTCCTTTTGTAAAGGTCAAAAACTACCTGCGTGATATGTCTAAGATTTGCCTTAAATTTCTGGCTATGGGCATCTTTTTCCAGCAACCAGTAGGCTACCGTTCCCATATCAAACAATCTAGGGCATATGTAGGTAAAAAATCTGTATGTATCATCTTCATTGCCCCATAAATCCTGCATTCCCGTGAGGCTGTCGAATATATAGCGAATGCCTGATTCGACACTTTTCTCAATAGAGTTCAAGACAGAATTGAAGTTCTCGATGTCACGCGGGTTTTGAGCCCTCACTATATTTATATCTGGTGCATTTTCGTAAAATTTGAGAAAGGTGCTGTCGTTCTTTCCTTTTCCAGATGTAAAACAGTCAACAAGAACAAACCGTTCTTTTTTGACGAAATTCTTTACATTATTGAAAATGCTCTGGGGTGAACGGTTAAAGCTAATATATATTAATCCAAGGTCGTCGGCAAATGACTGCCTGATAAAGCTCTGAATAAACAAGTCATAGTTAGTGCCAGATTCAACCTCCCAGACAACATTATCCCCGATATACAATGAATCAATTAAGTCGTCAAGACTTTTTATGCCAGAAGATATTTTGTCCATGGCAAACGGTTACCTTTTGTCAATGCTTATGGAATTTAAACGAAAAATAATCGGCTTGTCAAGTAGTAAAGGTTATAGGAGGCATTAGTAGGAAATTAGTCAATAATTATACCTCGAAAGCCAGTTGAATCCCAAAAAATCCTATCGCTATTTTTGGGTTAAATCTTGACTATAGAACATAAAAAGCTTTAAAGGAAGAAAACTTAAAAGGCAAGACATGGCTGCTACCCTTACGAACCCATGACTATTACAGGAAGTTAGGTGATTTATAATCAGAGAATAAAGGAATTATTACAAGCTTCTTAAATCATCTTCTGACAGCCCGAAATAATGCCCTACTTCGTGAAGGAGTGTGGCTCTGATCTCATCACAAAGGTCTTGCTCCGAGTGACTGATGGACTCGATGTTTTTTTGATATAAATAGATAGTATCTGGATAGGGTGATGGAATGGCAAAAAAAGAGTTTTGGTTTTCATAAGTCTGCCCTACAAAAAGACCTAAAAGGTTGTCTTTTCTGATTTCGGGGTCACCAGATGCCTCATCTTCAGGATAGTCTTTAACAACAATAGAAATGTTTTTAAATCTCTTGCGGAATCTGTAAGGAATGCTCGCAAGGGCTTTCTCAGCCAGTTCTTCGAAGCGCTCTCTATTAACCCTGTAAGACATATTTAAACCCTAACTGCAAAGATAGTGTGCTGAAATCTGGGGAAACCATACTTATTTTTTGACTTTTAGTTTTTAAGACATATTAATAATGCGTAGCAAAAATAGCAAGGGGAAGACCCAAAAATAGCGATAGAAATTGGGACTACCCCCGTTGGATCATCAATAAACTTTGCAATCTGACGGATATAATGCGCTTTCTGGTCATTTATTTAATCATTCTCAAAAAATCGCTGTAGCTGATAACAGGTATCTTGAGTGAATGAGCCTTTTCAAGCTTCGAGCCAGGTTCTTCCCCTGCGATAAGGTAGTTCGTGTTTTTGCTCACAGATGAAGAAACATGACCGCCAAGGCTTATAATCTTGTCCTGTAGTTCCTTTCTAGGTAAAGGCATCGTGCCAGTTATAACAAAAATTAAGCCCTCAAGAGGTCTTTGCCCTTTTTTGTCTCCCTGGAACTCAGGATTGCTAATTGTTACTCCAAGTTTTTTGAGGGACTCAAGGGTTCTTAAATTCTCTGGGTCGTTAAAGAAACCGGACACAGAATCGGCTGTCTTGTCCCCTATCTGCTTAATGCTCGATACACTTTCTCTTTTCACATAATATAAATCCTCGAGTTTTAAATAATTAGCAGCAAGCAGTCGAGAGGCATATTCACCTACATGCAGGATTCCCAACGCAAAGATAAATCTGCTCAGAGTGGTATTTTTGCTTTCATTGATAGCGTCAATTAAATTTTGTGCTGATTTTTCGGCAAACCTCGGCAATTTAAGCAGGTCTTCTTTTGTGAGCTTATAAATGTCCTCCAATTGACTTATTAAGCCCTTTGAGTGTAAAAGCTCAACATTTTTCTCCCCCAAACCCTCGATGTTCATGGCACCTCTCGATGCAAAGTGAATTATTCTTTCCTGCACTTGCGCAGGACAATCCAGAGAGAGGCACCTCAAAGCAACCTCACCTTCTTCCCTGATAAGGGGAGAACCACAGGAAGGACATTTATCAGGCATGGAAACCAATTTTTCTTTGCCGGTTCTCCTTTCTTTCAGAGACATAATCACATGTGGAATGACATCTCCAGCCCTCTCTACAACAACATAGTCGCCCTCTCTGATGTCTTTCCTTTCAATCTCGTCCCAGTTGTGCAAGGTTGAACGAGATACCGTAACGCCCCCAATCCTTACGGGCTCGAAAACGGCAAAGGGTGTTATAACCCCTGTCCTGCCTACGCTCCATCTAATCTCGATAATCTTTGCTATACCCTGATGAGCCTTAAATTTATACGCTATTGCCCATCTGGGCTCCCTTGTCTTTGCACCCAATCTCCTCTGTAATTCAAAATCATTTACCTTTATGACTACTCCATCAGTCTCAAACGGGAAGCCTTGTCTTTTTGCCTCAATTTCATTTATGACCTCCAGGACACTGCCAATCCCTTTCACGGTGGCAACCAACACAGGGGTTGGAAATCTTGCTTCTTTCAACCATTCGATTAAGTCATGTTGGCTTTTAAAATCAACCCCCATTACCTTTCCCGTCCCATAACATGCAAGATGCAGCCTGCGAGAGGCTGTTATGGACGGGTCAAGTTGTCTCACCGAACCTGCAGCGGCATTTCTGGGATTGGCGAAAAGGCTTTCTCCAGCATGCTCCCGCTGCCGATTTAATTCCTCAAAATCTCTTATATCCATATATATCTCGCCACGAATATCAATATACTCAGGATTCTGGATATTCCCCTCAATCTTTAAAGGCACGGATTTGATTGTTTTTATATTCTGAGTTACATCTTCTCCTGTATATCCATCGCCCCTTGTCGAAGCCTTTGAGAGCAATCCATTTACATAAGTAAGCTCAATGGCAAGACCGTCGTATTTCGGTTCCACAGTGTATTCAATCTCGTTATCACTCTCCAGAAGCCTTTTAATGCGCCTCTCAAAATCCCATAATTCCTCATAAGAAAAAGCGTTGTCAAGGGAGAGCATCGGCTCGGCGTGGCTAACCTTTTCAAACTTGTCGAGTGGTGGTGCGCCCACACGTTGAGTTGGGGAATTAGGTATGATATAGCCATATTTTTCCTCAAGCTCTGAAAGCATGCGGTAAAGCCTGTCATATTCTTCGTCCGAAATAGTCGGTGAATCAAGCACATAATAGAGATAGCAATGATAATTAAGTTCTTTGACGAGCTTTTCTATCTCATTTTTCACTGATTCTGGAATTTCTTTCTGAATACTGTTCATTTCAGTTCATCCTTCAATTAGAAATTTCAAGGCTTCGAGTGCTGACTTTACTTTGTTTTCGATTCTATTGCCTGTAAGCAAGAGCCTCCTATATTTAGATTCCCCTTTTTTTGATACTGCAATAAAAACAAGTCCGGTCTCTTTCCCTTCAATAGCCGTAGGTCCAAGATTGCCAGTGGTGGAAATTGAATAGTCAGTTCCAAACAACGAGCGAACCCGCTCCGCCATTTCAAGGGCAGCTTGACTACTCACAGCGCCATGCAGTCTGATTGTTTTGGGGGAGACGCCAAGAATATCAATCTTTGACTCGGTATAGTAGCAAACGATGCCTCCCCTGAAAAAATTACTCGCCCCTTCAGTGTCTGTTATACAACTGGAAACAAGACCGCCTGTGCATGACTCAGCAGCAGAGAGGGTCAGCCCAGAAAGGATAAAAAATTCGTGCACCTGACGACTTATTGTTATTAATTCCCTTTGCATTAACCCTAAGCTTTTTAGAATGGAATTTCAATCAATAAATTATACAGCAAATCCTGAAAAGGATGCATTTTTGAGTCACTATTTAAAATTCTGGTATGGAAATAAGAAGCGCCTTAAAATCGCAGAGATAGATGTGTCGAGATGGCAAAAGAAATTTTTTCCTAATAAAACCGCTTGATAAAGTTTTGTCTAATCCCTCCTAACCTAACTTTGCCCCCTCGACTGCGCTCGGGGCAGACGCCGGGAGAAAATATACCCCTCTTTGACAAAAAGGGGCGTGGGGTGATTTTTTGATAATTATGCTCTACTTATTCAAATATAGCCTTTCGATTATAAACATATTGGGGCTGTAGATCGTATTTATATTTTGGGTGGAACCTTTTGTTTAATGATTTTAAGAGAATCAATAAGGTATAATTGGTGTTGATCAATCAATAAGTTGGTAGAGCTATGGAAATACCAAAAGAATATATCTACAAGACAACCTGGAACAAACTTCTGAATTATCTCGCCATAACGGATGAAGCGCCGCCATATCTTATTTTAGACAAGGATGTAGTCAAAGAGAAGGTTTTATCAATAGGTAGAAATATCGAAAACTCTAAGGTTTTCTATGCTGTAAAGGCAAATCCTGATGTAGAAGTGCTTAGATTTCTTAATGACTTGGGGATAGGATTTGAGATAGCCTCTGAAGGAGAACTAAAAATATTGGCTTCCCTTGGTGTTGATGCATCAAGAATTATAACGAGCAACCCGATTAAAACTCTCAAATTCCTCCAGGAAGCCGTTTCTTATGGCATAAAATATTACGCCTTTGATTCAAAGGCTGAGGTTGATAAAATGGCAAGGTATGCGCCAAACGCCAAATTATATGTAAGGCTTGCGGTGTCGAACGAGGGCAGTGAGTGGCCATTGAGCAAAAAATTTGGCGTGGAGATAGAAGAGGCAACGGAACTTCTTTTATACGCAAAAACGAAAGGTCTTAACTCATGCGGGATAACCTTTCATGTGGGCTCTCAATGCAATAACATATACAACTGGAATGCAGCATTAGATAAGGCAAAAGAATTAGCCGAGATGGTCAGGGACAAAGGCATCGATATAAGTGTTCTAAACATAGGCGGTGGATACCCAATTTTTTATACAAAAAAGGTTATTGATATAGAAACTATTGAAAAACGGGTTAATACTGCAATCCAGCAAAAATTCGCTAACGATATCGAGATTTTTATCGAACCTGGCAGGGCAATAGTAGGAGACGCGGGCATATTCGTCTCTACTATAGTTGGAAAGGCAAAAAGGGGTGATGAAAACTGGCTTTATATTGATGTGGGGGTATTTAACGGACTGATGGAAAGTATAGGGGGCATCAGGTATAAATATATAGTGGGCAGCAGGGCAGAATCAAAGAGATGGACAATCGCTGGACCAAGTTGTGACAGTTTTGATGTCATAGACCGAGATGTAGAACTCCCCGAACCTGAAATTGGCAACCTTATTTTAATATTGTCAGCCGGGGCATATACTATATCTTATGCATCGGAGTTTAACGGCTTTCCAATACCTAAGACAATTTTGATATAGGGAAAAATCATCCTTCGACAAGCTCAGGATGACATTATATGTCGAAGGGCTTGTCTAAAACTTGAGGGTGAAGATTGTTATAGCGAGCCTTTAAGATAAGACTTCTACATGATTTAGGCTGATAGAGATAATCAGATGCTTGTCATGGTGAGCTTGTCGAACCATGATGACAAAAAGTGAGATAAACATGACGGAAAAGAGAAAGGGTTACATTCAGGTTTACACCGGCGACAGCAAAGGCAAGACAACCGCCGCTCTTGGGCTTGCCTTAAGGGCTATTGGAGCAGGTCATAAGGTATTCATAGCCCAGTTCATTAAAAAGGGTAAAACGAGTGAACATAAGGCTTTAGAGAGATTCAAAGACCTTTTAGAGATAAGGCAATATGGAACAGGGTTCATTCGGACAGAAAAACCAATGCCTGCAGATATCGAAGCTGCCAAAACTGGTTTATTCGAGGTAGAGAAAATCATCAAATCTGGTATTTACGATATGTTGATTCTGGATGAGATAAATGTCGCTATCTTTAAGAAACTCGTTTCAGTTGAGGAAGTCTTGAAGCTCATAGAAATTAAACCCCCTCATGTTGAGCTTGTTCTGACTGGCAGGTATGCAGATGAAAAAATTATAGAAAAGGCTGACCTTGTAACTGAAATGAAGGAAATAAAACACTATTTCAACGCCGGTGTAGGAGCAAGGTTAGGTATAGAACATTAATGAGAAAAAGTCGCCTCCGTTCCGGCTTTACAACAGGCGCCTGTGCCGCTGCCAGCGCTAAAGCGGCTGTGCAGCTTTTACTCTACGCAAAAAACAATAACACCAATGAAACACCTCACATAAACTCTGTAACTATTGCCTTGCCAAGCGGGGGAAAAGCTTCTTTTAAAATCAATAATACCCTTTTGACCTTTAAGAAAGCGAGGCTGATTGCCAGAGCTTCTACCATTAAATTTGCCGGTGACGACCCTGATGTTACCAATGGCGCTGAGATAATTGCAGAAGCAGCATTTAATGTAGGATTTCCTGTCTCCTCAAGTAATAAAACAGCGTTTAATAACTGCAATAATAAGATTAAGATTGTAGGAGGCAAAGGCGTCGGTATTATTACAAAACCTGGACTGCCAGTTCAGGTCGGCTATCCAGCTATCAATCCTGTTCCACAGCAGATGATAAGAAATTCCGTCATAGAGGCTTTTTTGGAAAATGGACATCAAATAGAGCAAATACCTGACCTGGCGGTTACCATATCAGTGAAAGACGGAGAAAAAATTGCCGCCAAAACACTTAACCCGAGACTCGGCATAATCGGAGGCATATCAATTCTTGGCACAACAGGTATCGTTAAACCCCTGTCATCTGAGGCATGGACAGCTACCATAACTGCCTGTATGGATGTTGCAAAAGCCTCAGGATGTGAAATTATCGTTTTGTCAGCAGGAAGGGCATCAGAGAAAGCTCATATGAAAAAATTCTCTTTTGCTGAGGAATCATATGTAATGATGGGGGACTACATTGAATTTGCGCTTACTGAAGCCAAAAAGCATGAATTTAAAGAGATTCATTTATCTGCGCAATGGGCTAAAATGCTGAAGATTGCTATGTCAACACCCCAAACTCATGTTAGATATGGGGCGATTGATTTGGTAAAAACCTCAATTTTTTTATCGGAAAAGAACATCGAAATCCCAAAAGAACTTGAATTCAACACTGCACGTGAGATTTTTCAATATTTAGAGTCAACCTCTCAAAGTCGCTTCGCATTTAAGGAGGTTTGCAAATCAGCAAAAAAATACTCAGAGCAAATTGCCCGTCCCATACCTGTCACATGCACCCTTGTATCATATGATGGGGAAGTAATATTAAGCGAATAGAGACGTCATGGGGTCAGACTTGACTATTGACTTTCTTCGGCTAAAGCCAATAATACAAAGTCATAGCCAACCTCGAGTTTCAATTATAAAGTCAATAGTCAAGTCTGACTGGATTTTCCTGAGTTTTTTATAACTCAATCAACTAACCCCCTGAAATAATTGAAGAACTATGAAATGAAGAAGTTGAACTTACCTTTTCTTTTGACAAGTATAAAGATTTCTGAGTTTAATATCCTATACCTACTATAAATCCCTATAGATAAAAGAAAAGGAGGTAATCATAATGATAGAATCAGCAACCATAGCCAATCTCCTGACTTTATCAGTTTAATTTCATAAGTTATTGAAAAATAAACATTCATATTTTAAAAATCTTCATTTTTTGCACAACAAATTCTCTTGGGGATAGAATTTTATATTGAGAAGTCTTCTATTGGGG
>Ga0209721_1001633_pt1 | contig 16120 bp, 13 predicted proteins | sample TshhotsprinmetaG_FD_184139 | JGI IMG/M metagenome (GOLD analysis project Ga0209721, IMG submission 184139) | Hot spring microbial communities from South Africa to study Microbial Dark Matter (Phase II) - Tshipise hot spring metaG (SPAdes)... | ecosystem: Environmental > Aquatic > Thermal springs... | reverse complement strand
AAACAAAACAAAAATTCCTCCCAAAAAAGCCTTTCAAGGATTTTATATTAAATACTTAGGAAAATCGTATGGAGAAAAAGTAGGAAAAATAATTCATTTTTTAATAAAAAAAGCTTAGCAATCGATAAAGATTAGCAATTCTTCTTGCTGCCATCATCTGTTCATAATCACTACCATTAATTATTTTTTTCCAATCTAATTCCTGACCAAAGAATCTACCCATAGCTCTTTGAATAACTTGAGATCTCATGTTATTATCAGAATCAAAAGACACCATACACAAATTATTTTGTTGAATATATAAATAACTGGAACAACTATCTTTATTTTCTCCAACAATTCCTATTAAATTTCTATGAAAACCTAAAATATCATCATTACCCTGATAAATCTTATAAGGATAAATTTCTTCGGAATTTAAACCACCATTTAAAACATCTTCAAAGTATCTAATAATATCATATCCATCAATGTTTCCAATAATATGAGCATGAGAATGATATATTGATTGATTATTTGATCCTTCTTTAAAAGAACCGTGTTCAAAAATCGCAAAATCACCAATTAAATATCTTAATCTTAATAAAATTGAACGTATTTCATCTTCTCTGTCTTCAACTTGAGCCAAACTAGTTAAATGAGTTTTGGGAATTAAAAGCAAATGACTACCTTGATCATTAACTGGTAAAATATTAGGTTTTACAAAAAAACTCCCGCTTTCTATAATATAATTCGAAGCTGCAAACTGACTAATACCATAATATTTTAAAAATGAATGCCCTCTTGGTATACAAAAAGGACAATTAGATTTTCTTTCAATTATTTTTTCTCTTTCTTTACCCATTGTTTATATTTTTTATTAACTTTATTTAACCAAATATTTAGATCTTTTTTTCTTTCAATTCCATTAACTGATCTATTTAAGATTTTTGAATAAATTAAATGAAGATAGCCAGATTTTATTTGTTTTTTAGGTTGAAAATAAAAAGAATTATTATGATATTCAAAATAAAGATAAGGAACACTTTTTTTGTTTGATCTAGAATTTTTTTTGAGATAATCAATTATTAATAACTTTGTTGGTAAAAAATGAAGATGGGCATGGGGTACAGTTTGACCAATAACTCCATGCTCAAAAATAACTGGTTCAATATAATTTTCAGTTAAAAATTTAATTATTCTTTTCTTTAATTTTGAAAACTCAGAATAATATTTTTTATCCAAATTTAAATAACAATCTAAATGTTTTTTAGGAATAAGTAATAAATGAGCTTCGATTAAAGGAAAACCGTCATGAATTATATAAAAATTATCTGTTTCATCAATTATTTGATTTTTTAACTCTTTATCAATTTTACAAAAAATATCCATTTTTTTATCTTTATAAAATTGTTTTTAAATTTATTTAAAAAAACCGACCTTTAACAGGTTGGGAAAAATTTTAAATTTCCAACAATTAAACCAAAGAAATAAAATTAAGTCAATATGATTAAATACATCAAAAGATATAAAATATTAAACAATTTATAAAAATCCTAAATTACAAATCACAAATAAATCATAAATAAATTAAAAATCTAGCCATATACCGAATTATATATTCTGGTTCATGGTAAAAATTAAATATCTCAGTTAACCTATCAGGTTCACCTACTGTTTTCAGCTGATTATAACTGTTGTATAACCGAATCGGTTATACTGGTGGTAAAAATCAGGTTTTTTATTATAATTTAATCAAATGAAAAAATTATTAATTGCTACTCATAATCAAGCAAAAATTACGGAAATAAAATATGGGTTAAAAACATTTATTTTAAAAAATAATCAAAAAATAAAGATATTAACATTAAACGACGTTAAAGTAGAGAAGTCCCCTGAAGAAACTGGTAAAACTTTTAAAGAAAACTCAATTATTAAGGCTAAATTTTATGGTCAACTGACTAATTTGCCAACAATCGCCGATGACGGAGGTTTAGTCATTCCCTATCTTAATGACGAACCCGGTGTTAAATCTAATCGCTGGTTAGGCTATCATGCCTCGGATCAGGAACTAATAAATCATACCTTAAGTAGATTAAAAAATGTTAAAAACATAACCCAACGCAAAGCTTTTCTTAAAACCGTTCTTGCCTTATATCATCCAAAAAAAAATCTAATTTTTACTCAATCAGCTTTAATAACTGGCTATATTAGTTTTAAACCATCAAATAAAAAAATTCCTGGTTATCCTTTTCGCTCGCTTTTCATTGTTAGCAAACTAAATAAATATTATGACAATTTATCAGAAAAAGAACATTTAAAAATTAATCATCGTCTAAAAGCATTAAAAAAACTTGCCAAAAAGATTGTTAATTTGTTATGATTTAAAAATATGTTATCAATTGATTATATAAGAAAAAATAAACAAAAAGTTATTCAAGCTGCTGAAAATAAAAATCGACAAATAGAGATTGAAAAAATTTTATCTTTAGATGATAAAAGAAAACAACTAACAAAAGAAACTCAAAACTTAAGAGCAATGAGAAATAAACTTGCTAAAGAAAAACCTAATCAAGAAAATATTAATAAAGGCAAAGAAATTAAAGAAAAAATAAAAAATTTAGAAAGTCAGTTAGTTAAAATTGAGCAAGAAATTAATCATTTATTATCATATATTCCTAATGTCCCTTTAGATGAGGTACCAGTCGGTAAAGATTCAAATAATAATCTTGTTGTTAAAACTTGGGGCGAGCCAAGAAAATTTAATTTTTCTCCAAAATCTCATATTGAATTAGGTTTAGCTCTTAATATTTTTGATTTAGAAAGAGGCACAAAAGTCTCTGGTTTTCGCGGTTATTTTTTAAAAAACGCTGGCGCTATTCTTCACTTTGCAATTCTATTTTACGTATTTAATAAACTTGTAAAAAAAGGCTATACTCCTATTATCGCTCCATCAATTGTCAAAGGCTTTACTCTTTTTGGTAGTGGTCAATTTCCTTGGGGAAAAGATGAGGTCTACCAACTAAACGACGATGATGCTTATTTAGCTGGTACTGCTGAAGTACCAGTAACTGCTTATTTTGCTAATGAGATATTACTTGAAAAAGACTTACCTAAAAAATTTGTTGCTTTTTCACCTTGTTTTCGAAAAGAAGCGGGAAGTTATGGTAAAGATACTAAAGGTCTTTATCGACTTCATGAATTTTGGAAAGTCGAACAAGTAATTATTTCGAAAAACGATATTGAAGAGGCAAAAAATCTCCATGAAGAATTACAAACAAATACTGAAGAAATTTTAGAAGACCTTCAAATTCCTTATCGAAGAATGCTTATGTGTACTGGTGATATGGGTGAACCTCAAATTAAAAAATTTGATACCGAAATTTGGATGCCCTATCGCAATGATTATGGAGAAATCGCTTCCAACTCAATTATGGGCGATTTTCAAACCAGAAGATTAAATATTAAATATCGAAAAAAAAACGGCACAAAAGAATATTGTTTTTCACTTAATGAAACCGCGATTCCTTCACCAAGAATCTTAATTGCCATAGTAGAAAACTATCAACAAGAAGATGGAAGTGTTATTATTCCTAAAATTCTTCAGCCTTTAGTTGGTTTTGAAAAAATTAAAAAAGCTTAAGGAGTCGGAGTTGGTGTCATTAATAAAGACTGTCGGCAAGAAATCTTATCTGTTGTTCCTTTTATAAAGTATTCTTTTCGACCAAAATAACAAATCTTTTCGACAATGTTTTCTGGTTTTTTATACCAATAATTTTCTTTTTGAGAATAATTTTTTAATAAATAACTCATCACCCGATTCCAAATCGGTGCTGCTCCTGTTATTCCTGATGTTAAATAAGGATTCATTGGCGAATTATCATTATTTCCCACCCAAACAACAACTAAAAATTCTGGTGTATAACCAATAGTCCAATTATCTCGTTTATCATTAGTAGTTCCCGTTTTAACAGCTACCTTATAACCAGGAATTTCTAAAAAAGAATTAGAACCAAATGCCCAAATTCTCGCATAATTATCAGATAAAATATCATTAATTATATAAGCTACTCCTTCATCCATTTCTTTTATCTTAAATGAAGAAATTTTTTTTAAAATTTCATTATTTCTACTCGTTATTTCTACTTGATAGTTTAAATTCACTCTATAACCTAAATTAGCTAACACTCCAAACGCCTCTGCCATATCAATCATTGTCACTTCACCACCACCTAAAGATAAAGATAATCCATACCGATCTCTATTTTTCCAAGTATCAATTCCTAATTTTTCTGCGTAATTAATAAAATTATTAACACCTAAATCATTAATTACTTTAACAGCCGGAATATTATAAGAATTAGCTAAAGCATATCGTAAAGGCACCTTACCATGAAATCGTCCGTCATAATTAACAGGCAGATAAGGCAAACTACCAGGAATTTTAAAAACTACTGGTGAATCATCAATAATTGTTGCTGCAGTATAATTATTTTCTAAAGCCAAAGCATATAATAATGGTTTAATTGAGCTACCTGGTTGTCTTAAAGCAGTAACAACATTATAAGCACCCCAAGGTTGTTTAAAATAATCAATCGAACCAACCATAGCTAAAATTTCTCCTGTTGATGGTTTAGTTACCAAAATTGCTCCATTAGTAACATTTAAATAACTAATTTTTTCTAACTCTTCTTTAAGAATTTTTTCTGCCTCTTCCTGAATTCTTAAATCTAAAGTCGTTTTTACTCTTAATCCACCTTCTTCAACCTGCTTTAATCCATAAAGATTTTCTAATTGATTTTTTACATAAAAAACAAAATGAGGAGCTTTAATTAACGTTTTTGGTGGTAAAATCTCAATTGGTTTATTTTTTATTTCTTGTTCCTGTTTTTTAGTTAAAAAACCTAAATTAACCATCGCTTTTAAAACCTCATCTCGTCTTTTATAAGCAGCTTGAGGATTACTATGTGGTGAATATAATGATGGCGCTTGAGGTAAGCCGGCTAAAAAAACTGCCTCTTCTATCTTTAAATCTTTGGCTTTTTTACCAAAATAAGTCCTTGCTGCTTCTTCAATTCCATATGAAGCTCCACCATAAGAAACCTGATTAAAATACATTTCTAAAATCTGATCTTTTGTATAAATTCTTTCTGCCCAAATTGCTAAAACCATCTCTTTTATCTTTCTTTCTATAGTTTTCTCCGGAGTTAGTAAAGCACTTTTAATTAATTGTTGAGTAATAGTTGAACCTCCTTGAACTTTTTTATTAAAAATATTTTCTTTGATTGCTCTTAAAATTCCTGAATATAGAGAAATACCATTATGTTTATAAAAATCTTTATCTTCAATAGCAATCGTCGCTTTAATTAAATAATCAGATAAATCCTTTAAAGAAACTGGAGTTCGATTTTGTTCTCGATAAATTTCATAAAGCAAAATTTCATTTCGATCATATATATGAGTAGTTAATGGATAATTTATTACTCCAATATTTTTTGGTGATGGCAATGATTTAATAAATTGGTAACCATAAAACAAAAATACTAATAATAAAGTAAAAATAATTCCAAGAAAAAAAAACTTTATTTTTATGTATAATTCCTTAGGAATTAATAGCCAAGAAAATTTCTTTTTAAACAGAAAAAAAGTCTTTTTTAAAAATGAAATCAAGTAATTAACTATTTGAAAACTAATTTTTTTTAAAATAAATAAAAACTTTTTAAAAGAGAAAAATAATTTTAAAAAAAATATTCTAAAAACTCCTCCTCCAAAAAAAATAATTTTAAAAACAGCTTTCAATAAACTTATAAAAAATAAGCTTGTAAAATCACCGATAAAAATAAAGAAGTTAACCAAATAATAAAGAAGCTTAAAGATCAAATAATTAAATTTATTTATTTCTCCAGCCATTCACCAATTATATCAAATACTATAGGTTAAATCAACTTAATTTTAGCCTTAACTACCAATCTTTTCAAGTAGGTACCTGGTGGCACACAAGTAATTAATGTTAAATAAGCATTATCTTTTTGTTGATCTAAAACCCAAATTTGCTCTGGATTAACAATAAACATCTCAAAAACTTCATAAGTATATTCTAAATCACCAATTTTCACTTTTATTAAATCGCCTTTTTCTAAAGATGGTAAATAAGTAAAAATTGTCTTATAATCTTTTGGATTATAAAGTTGAGGTAGAGTTGAATGTCCAAAGATTACCACATTTCCATATTCACCAGGTAATGTTTTTGGCAAATAATGAATCAACCCTTTCTCTAAATCATCACCATTAATAATTACCTTAGCCTCCTTAATATTAATCTTAGGAATTGATAAATAATACTCTTTAGCTGATGATGACATTAATTGAGAAAATTCATTATCATTATAAGTTATTGCTGGAAACCATAAACTAACATTAGTATAATCTTTTAAATTATTAGAAAAAATATTGAAACTACCTAAAACACTTTGAGCATTTTCTAATGGTTCTGGCGACTGTTTATTAACAATAGGACTTTTCGCTTTATCTTCTAGAAAAATTTTTGAATAAATTTCAAAAGAAATCACTGGATAAAGCGACCAAAAAAGTAATAAACTCCCAATAATTAAAGAAAAATAAGAGAACAAAAAAATCAATCTTTTTTTAGGTGAATAAATTATTTTTTTATAAACTCTGATCGCCATTTTAATCTAAAGTCTGAAATCTCAAATTAATATTATTTTTTAACCACGGTAAGTAATTTTTAATTATCGGCAAATTATCAGAAATAATTAAATTAAAACCATCAATTTTATAATTATCTTTTAAAATTTTTGCTAATCTATCTTTATTTTGACCAGTAATTTTATTAAGCAACTCATCTTTTTTAATTTTAAGAACTGTTTTTCCCTTAACATCTAAGTTTAAATTAAGTTTATCCTTTTCTAATTTTGAGTTTTCAATTTTAATTTTTAAATCTTCATCATTAATCTCATAATCTTCATCTAAGTTTTTAATTAAATCTTTTCTAACAATCTCTTTTAATAAGAGTTTATTATAAGTAATATAGACTACTTCAACCTCTGCATTCAATTCAACCAGCTCTGCTTCTTCACCTATTTCTTTAGAAAAATTTTTTTCTTTTATCTTTATTGTTGTTAAATTAGAAATAAAATCTTGATTTTTAGATAATTTTGGAAGTTGCTTATTTTTTTTAATAGATTCATTAAGTTTATTTTCTAAACTATTTCTGTCTGATAAAGAAAAAATTTTAATTTGTTTTTTTGATCCTCCAGAAAAACTATCCTCATTAATGGCAAAATAAATCGAGGTTGAAAGGTTATCAATTTTAAACCGCTGATTTTTACTCAAGTTATAATTTTCACCAATATCAAAAGCAGTTACAGAAACATTGGCTTTTCCCGGTAATTTTGCACTTCCATCTGAGATTAAACTTGATGAGGCAACTTTAATTTCATTATCTAATAAAAATTTTAAACCATTTACCTCAATTACTGTTCCTTGAGAAAAAATTTTCTCTTTATCATCGAAGCTATGAACTGTTACTTTTCCTTTGGCTTTTGAACCAATATATTTTTTTGCGGTTGTTTCAACTGATTCTTTTAAATTTAAATTAATAATTTTTTCTTCATAATTAATAGTGCTTTTTAATTTTTTTTCAATATTTTTATAGGGTAAATAAATGGTTAACTGAGCCTTATGAAAATAAAATTCATTAATAAATAAACCTATTAATATAAGTACTCCTCCTAAAAAGATAATAATTTTCTCATTTAATTTAAAACTTAAATTAGATAAAAATGATAAAGATGGTAAAGAAAAATGAGGAAGTTTAAAATTTAAACCAAATTTAAACGGTTTTTTTGAGATTTTTTCACTAATAAAACTTTCTTCTATATCCTTACCAATAAAAAAATCAAAGTTCTTACGAGTTATTTTTTCCTTTTCTTCTTTAAAGATTTCTTCTTTTGGTTTATCTACCAACTGATTTTCAAAAGTATTAATTAAACTCTTAAAAATTTCTTCTAACTTTAAAATCTCTATTTTAGGAATCTGAACAAAATAATTCTTATCAAATTTAAAATTAATTATTTTTTCTGCTATCTTATCTAAACCATCAGAATCATAAATAATAATTCTTGAAGGAAAAATGTTTTTATTTGGATAATCATTAATTGCTTCAAAAAAATCATCAATAACATTTTCTGTTCTTGAAACTGTCTTCTTATATTCTAAACTTCCTGTCTTAAAAAATATAACTGACAACTGAGTTTTATCAAACTCTAAAAAAATAGTATTAAGCAAACTACTCTCTTTTTTTTGAAGCCAATTAGTAATTCCCTCAAAGCACTCAATAAAACCAATTGCCTCTAAATCAAGATCATTAATAATTTCTTTAATTTTATTTAGATATGGTTGTCTAATAGAACCATTTTTCTCGTTAATAAAATGACTATATAAAAAAAATATTGTTTTAATTTTGTTTTTATTTAAATATTTTTCATACTCATAGATAGCCTCATCTATATCATTAACTAGATTTTCCCAACCATTGGTATAAAAAAAACTTTTTTGTTCTTCAATAATCATCTTCTGATTTTTGAAATTTAAAACAAAAACTACTCCTTCTTGCTCTTTTAAAAATAAACCTAAATAAATATCATTAAAATCATCTTTTTTAGAAAAAAAAGGTAGTTTCATAAAAAATATATTTTTATTTTAATTTTTAATTAACATTATACCTATTAAAAATTTGTTGAACACCTTCACTCATTGTTTTCAAAGCTTCACTATAAGAAACTCCTTCTATAGTACTATTAATAGCATTTTCTAAATACTTAATTAAACCATCATTTAATCCGTTATCAAAAGTTCGGTTCACTAAAGGAAGAGAGACAAAATTTTCTGCTTGTTTTATTACTGGTCCTAAATACTCATTTTGAATTAAAAGATTGGCTAAATCTACTCTTGAATAAGCAGTTCCAAATAATCTTGCTTTAGCTTGAATTTCATAAAGTTTAGTTAAACTTTCTTTTTCTACTAAAAACTTTAAAAACTTCCAAGCTTCTAACTGGTTTTTACTATATCGAGAAACTCCTTCTACCCAATAATTAGCAATTGAAATATTTTTTGAACCAGGAATAGTAGGAACTTTAGCTACTTTAAAATCTAACTCTGGGTTAGCCATCTTAATATTAAGAATCTGCCAAGAGGGAACAAAGATTATTGCTACTTTTTCTTGTAAAAAAGCATTAATTGAGTTAGGCATTTCTTCATTCCAAAATTGATTAGGTAACTCAGCAAATTTTCGATAAGCTTCTAAAGCACTAACTGCTTCCGCAGTGTTTAAATTAGATAAATCAGCGCCATTTTGAACTAAAAATAAGGCGAAAATGTCAGAAAAATGTTCAATGTTATTAGCAGTCCCAAGAGCAATTCCTGAAGTAATTAAATTTCCTTGTTGATTTTTAACTGTTAGCTTAGGAACAATATCCATAATCTCCTCCCATGTCTCTGGCTCTTTTAAAACCCCTGCTCTTTTAAATAAACTTCGATTATAAACCATTAATAAACCATCAATCATCAAAGGTATACCATAATAATAATTTTCCACTTTTAAATCTTTCTTATGAATATCATAAAATATTTTTTCGAACTCACTATTGGTCATTACCGACTGGGGTAAGGGTGATAAAACTTCTTTAATCTGGGGAAGCCAAGTATTATGAAATCTAAAAATATCCGGTCCTTGATTATTTTTACTCCTAACAATTAATTTGTCTCGATAACTATCAGGACTCATTTTCTGATAATTGATTTTAACATAAGGATTTTTTTTCTGATAATCATCAATTAATGGTTGAAAAATTTCTTTCTCTTCCCATAATCCCCAATAAATTAAATTAACCTGTTTTGTAGATTTCTTATTACTAAATAAACTAAAAATTAAGAATAATAAAATAAAGAAAAAAATTACGCCTCCTAAACCAATAAATAGATATTGATTTTTATTTTCTTTATAGATTGGTGGCTCATCTATAGAAGTAGGTATTTCTGGAGTAACCACTTCCTCTGGAGTCTCCTCAATTATTGGTTCTTGAGGTTGCTCAAAAGAACTATCTCTTTTTTCAAGAGGAACCGTCTCATATTGAGGTTGCATTTGAGAATTTTTTTCTTTATTATCATTATTATCTTCCATAATATCTATGATAACAAAAAAGACTATTCAAATTAAAAACAATCTTCTTTATCTAATAATTATTATTACAACAATAATTCTAATAATCTTCTTTAACTTTATAAAAGAAAAAGAAGGAGAGTTAACAAACAAAATTTATCCCAATGTTTTTATCGATGGTAAAAATTTTTCTTTAACAACTAAACAAAAAGTAAAAAATTATTTCAAAAATCAATCAAATAAATTAAAAAATATTAACTTAACCATCTTAATTAATAACTCATCAATCGCTAGCTTCTCTGGAAAAACTTTAGATCTTAAATTCGATGAAGAAACTGCCGCTGAAAGAGCTTATCTAATTGGTCGGTCAAAATCATTTTTTTCTAATTATTATCAGAAAATTACTTCTCTTGCTGGTTTAAAAAAATATCATTTTCAAACAACTATTAACTACAACCAATCATTTCTTAATGATTGGTTTCTCACTATAAAAGAAAACTATAACAAACCAGCTAAAAATGCCTTGTTCGAATTCAAAAATAACAAAGTAATTAATTTTAGAAAAGAAGAATACGGTCAAGAAATTGATGAAAAAAAATTTATCTCTGACTTAGAAATTAATTTTAAATCTCTAAAAGAAAAACCAAAAGATATTTTTATAAACCTAAAAATTAATAAGATTAAACCAGAAATTACTCTCTCTAACATTAATAATTTTGGAATCGAAGAATTAATTAGTGTTGGTCAATCTGATTTTAGTCATTCTATCTCAGAAAGAGTTTATAATATTAATTTAGCGGCAACCAAATTTCATGGTGTTTTAATACCTCCAAAAAAAATTTTTTCTTTTAATGAAACTCTAGGTGAAATTTCCTCAATTACCGGTTATAAACCAGCCTATATTATCAAGGATGGTAAAACTATCTTAGGTGATGGTGGCGGTATTTGTCAGGTGTCAACCACTTTATTTCGGGCCGCTTTAAATGCTGGCTTAGAAATTATTGAGAGACATCCTCATGCTTACCGAGTTTATTATTATGAAAATGATATGAAACCTGGTTTTGATGCCTCGGTTTTTTCTCCATCTGTTGATTTAAAAATTAAAAATAACACCCCAGCTTATATTCTCATTCAAACAGAGATTAACAATAAAAACAACTTTTTATTATTTAAATTATATGGAAAAAAAGATCAACGAAAGATAGAAATTTCTGAACCTTTTATCTGGGATATTGTTCCACCACCACAAGCAAAATATCAAGAAGATCCTAATCTTAAAAAAGGAGTTATTAAACAAGTCGACTTTCCTGCATGGGGAGCCAAAGCCTACTTCTCTTATAAAGTTTTTATAAATCAAAAATTAGCTATCGACCAAAAAATTCACTCTTACTATCGACCCTGGCAAGCAGTTTTCTTAATAGGAACAAAAAATTAATCATCTAAACCAACTGGCTCTCCCTAAACGATAATTTAATTCTTTTAACTTTCGCTCACCAATAATCTTTGCCGGTACACCCCCAACAACCGCATAAGGAGGAACATCCTTTGTCACCACGGCTCCAGCGCCAACCACAGCTCCATAACCAATCTTTACCCCCGGTAGAATAATCACTCTCGGTCCAATAAAAACATAGTCTTCAATAATAACCTTATCAGTAATTGGACTAAAAAACTGATCATTTATATCATGCTCTGAATTATAAACCATTACCTCACTAGCAATGTCAACATGGTTACCGATTTTTAACAAATCTCTGCCGTCTAAAACTACTCTTTCGCCAATAATTGAATCCTCACCAATGATAATATTTTTTGGATTATAAAAAACTGCTCCCATATGAATGCTTGATCCTTTACCAATTTTTATTCCTGATAGCCGATAGAATAACCTTCTTAAATGATGACTGGGTAGATGGCCTACCAAATGAAGAAAAAAAACTAAAAGCTCTAAAAAAATAGTTCGTAATCTATTAATTAGCTTACTTATAACCTCCTTTTTTCTTAATAATCTTCCTTGCTTGTCTTTTAACATAAGATAATTATAACATCTTAGTCTTCTAAAAATCTTGATTTGTTTGAATATCTTCTTGATCCTACAATAAATCTTTTTAAAGCATAAGTAATAAATAACTTCTTTTTTGCTCTTGTTATTCCTACATAAAATAATCGCCTCTCCTCCTCAAGAGAAAAAATATCATCTAAAGACTGGTGGTGTGGTAACAACCCTTCTTCAACTCCGGTAATAAAAACAACCGGAAACTCCAAACCTTTAACTTGATGTAGAGTCATCAATTTTACTGCATCTTTATCAATAAAGTTTTTTTCTTTATCAAAATACTCTGACTCAACTAATGCAATATGATGTAAAAACTCAACTAAACTCTGATGATTAGAGGCTACTGATTTAAACTCTTTTAAATTTTCAATCCTTGAAAAGTCTTCCTCATCATCTAAATGATATAATTTTAGATAATTAGTTGCTGAAAAAATCTCATTAATAATTTTTAAAGGAGAAGTTGTTAAAATTTTTTCTTTATTTTTTTCATAATAAGCCTTAAATTTTTTAAATCTTTCTTTACCAAGCTTTATTACTCTTTCTAAAGAAACTTTATCATTGGGATTAACCAATAATCTCAAATAACTTAAGATATCTTTTATTTCTTTTCTTTCATAAAATCTCACTCCACCAATCAAAAGATAAGGAATTCCATAATGAAGAAAAACTTCTTCAATCACTCGTGACTGAGCATTAGTTCGATATAAAATTGCTATATTTTTTAAATCAAACTCTGATTTTAAAATATTAATTTTATTAGCTAAATAAACCGCCTCATCTTCTTCATTTAAAGCCTGATAAAACTCAATCTCCTCTCCCTGATCGTTTTTTGTATATAAAGATAAAATCGGATGTTGACTGTTTTTAGAAATTACCTGATAAGCAAAATCAAGAATCTTTTGAGTTGATCGGTAATTCTCCTCTAAATAAAAAATTTTTGCCTCTTTAAAATCTTTTTGAAAACGATTTAAGTTTTCAATCTCCGCTCCTCGCCATGAATAAATACTTTGAGAAAAATCACCAACAACAGTTATTTTTGAATTTTCACCATTTAAAAGTTTAAGAAGGTGATATTGAGAGTAGTTAGTATCCTGAAACTCATCAATTAAAATATAGGGATAAAGGTCTTGATATTTTTTTAAAATCTGGGGATTATTTTCAAATAATTTAATAGGTAAATTAATTAAATCATTAAAATCTAACGCGTTATTTTTTTTTAGTTCTTGCTGATAGAGATTGTAAATATAGGCTATTTGCTTATTATTATAGTAATCAAAGACTGATAAATAATTTTCTGGATAAATAAATTGATTTTTAGCTGAAGAGATCTTATTTAAATAATAATTAGTGGAAAAATTATTATTCAATTTCTTTTCTTTTAAAATTGATCTAATTAAACTTAACTGATCGTTTTCATCATAGATAATAAAATTTTTTTCTAAACCTATATGTTCTCCTTCTTTTCTTAAAATTTTAACCCCAAAAGAATGGAAAGTGCCAATAAAACCTAATCGATAACTTTCACCGATTCTTTTTTTCATCTCTAAAGCCGCTTTATTAGTAAAAGTTATCATAACAATTGACAAAGAATGAACCAAATGGTTTTCTATTAAACTAATCACTTTAGCTATTAGAACTCTTGTTTTTCCACTACCAGCACCGGCAAGAATAATTGAATGACCCTGATTATATAAAAATGCCTCTTTTTGTTGATTGTTTAATTGAAAAGGAATTTTCTTCATCATAAAGTATAATTATAGATTATAAAAAGTCTATGAATATTAGAAAAATCTGGAGAAAAAAGCTTTTTCTTTTATCGTTTACTATTTTTTTCATTTCATATTTAATTATTAAACCATATATTAATTTTATTAATCAAAACCTAAAAATCTCTCTAATTAAAACCCTTTTAGAAAGAAACAACTTAAAAACCTATAAAAATCAAGTTAATATTCTGATTTTAGGAATTGGAGGAACTAATCATGAAGGTCCTAACCTATCTGATTCAATTACTGTTGTTAACTATAACTTTAACAAAAATGAACTATCAAGTATTACTCTTCCTCGAGATATCTGGAGTGAGACCTTAGAAAATAAAATTAATGCCGCCTATGCTCTTGGCGAACTAAAACTCCCTAATAAAGGTGGTTTACTCCTAGCAAAGGCGGAAATTGGAGCTGTTGTTGGTTTACCTATTCATTATGTTATTGTTATTGACTTTAATATTTTTAAAAATCTGATTGATTTTTTAGGTGGTATTGATGTTAAAGTAGAAAACTCATTTATTGATAAAAAATTCCCTATCACTGGCAAAGAAAACGATCTTTGTAGCAATAATAATGATTTTTCTTGTCGTTATGAAACGATTGTCTTTAATAAAGGAATTAACCATATGAATGGAGAAACTGCTTTAAAGTTTGTTCGTTCAAGAAATGCGGAAGGAAAAGAAGGTACTGATTTTGCCAGAATTAAAAGACAGCAAAAAGTCCTTGAAGCTCTAAAAGTTAAGATTATTAATCTAATTAAAACTTTTAATCTAAAAAAATATCAACAGTTTTATTCTCTCATTGACAGAAATGTTAAAAGAGATATTACTAATCAACAGTTAGCGATTATTTTAAAAAACATTGTCTTTAAAAAAAACTTTCAACAAAAGCAAATTGTTTTAGAAGAAGATTTTTTTATTAATCCACCCTTAACTTCTAATAAGTATTATGGACTTTGGGTTCTTATTCCTCCTGAAGAAAATTATTCAAAAATCCATCAGTTCATTAAAGAAAAATTAAACTAAAATCAATAATAATCAAAGAAATTAAATAATGAGGGCAATCAGTATCAAAAAAATACTCGCTAAAATAATAAAAGAACTTCTCATATCAGCAGAAAGAGGAAGCTGACTAATTATAGCTGATGTAGGACTTGTTTTAGCAACCATTGTCGGTGAATAATTAATCGCCGAAGTTAAAGAAGGTGAAACTATTGCTAAAATCTCTTCTGTTGGTGATGGCGACAGCGATATTGGTAAAGACGTTGGAGATGCCTCAAGTTCTTTTGTTAGCAATAAACTAATGGTTGGACTTGGGCTTGGGCTTAGAGAAAAAGTTGGTGATAAAGATAAAAATAAACTCGGAGTAATTGTTGGTGAAGGTGAAAGACTATCTGAATATTGATTAACCTCAGTTTCCTTTTCTGTTATTTTTGAAATATCTTTAGAAACTATCGTTGGACTAATCGTTTCTTTTAAATCAATTATTTTTTCTTTTTCTAAAGACTTTAACTTTTCATTAATTAAAATAAATAAAACTACTGCTACTAAAGATAGAAAAATTAAGATTATTAAAAAAAAACTGTTTTCTTTATTGGACAACTTGTCTTTATTTAATGTCTGAGAAAAACTGGTATAATTTTTAATCTCTTTATAATCTTCTTCCTTAAACTCAGGAATCTCTATTTTCTCCTGTTTATTTTTAGTCTCTTTTTTTAGTAGATAAAACTGATAAGAGATAAAAATTATTAAGATAAAAAAAATTACTAAACTAATTCTGTTTAAATATATAAGTAAAGAAAATAATTCCATATAATAAAATTATAAGACTAAAAAATTAAAATAAAATAAATATTCCTGTTCCTAAAACAAAAAAACCCACCCCTAATATAAAAAATAAAGAATTTAAAATACCTGTTTTTATTATTGTCGGAGTAATAATATTTTTTGTCGGAGCTGTGGTTGATTGAAAAACAATCGTCGACGTTGGTACCGATGTTGGCGTTGAGTAAACAATTGTTGGCTCACCAGTAGCAGTCCCTAAAACCCTTCCTTCAATAGCATCATTGGCGGTAATAGTGAAACTTCTTTTTCTTTGAACAATCTCATTTTTATTTTTAAAAACCTCAACAACTAAATT
>Ga0209721_1001632_pt1 | contig 16124 bp, 12 predicted proteins | sample TshhotsprinmetaG_FD_184139 | JGI IMG/M metagenome (GOLD analysis project Ga0209721, IMG submission 184139) | Hot spring microbial communities from South Africa to study Microbial Dark Matter (Phase II) - Tshipise hot spring metaG (SPAdes)... | ecosystem: Environmental > Aquatic > Thermal springs... | reverse complement strand
GGCTAAAGGCCAAAAGCTGGCGGGTCAGATCGGAGGCCCTATCGGCTGCCCTTTTGATCTCCTCAAGGTTGTGCCTCAAGGGGTCTCCCTCCTCAAGGTCCATCAGGGAGAGCTGAGCGCTTCCTCCGATGATGGTCAGGATGTTGTTAAAGTCATGGGCAATGCCTCCGGAGAGAATGCCAATGGCTTCCAGTTTCTGAGATTGACGAAGCTGCTCCTGAAGAGCAGACATCTCCTTCTCCGCACGCTTGCGCTCGGTGATGTCCTGAATCGTCGAACGCATACCAATGATCTCCCCTTCCGAATTTCGTAGAGGGCGATCCTCAATTAAGACCGGAATCGTTGTCCCATCCTTCCTTCGATATGTCCTCTCAAACTGCGTCCCTGGCAGTAATTCCCCCTCAAGTTTCGCCAACGTGGATTGCCTCGATTGCTCCTCCTCGACGATAAAGCTCCATACAGGCTTTCCTACCATTTCTTCCACAGCATAGCCCAACATTTCTGCCTCAGTCCGATTCACCCGAGTAACGATCCCATTCTGATCCAATTCATGATAACCCACTGGAGCGTTATTATATAGTTCCCTAAATCTTTCTTCACTTGCACTCAGTGTTTCCTCCATCCGCTTCCGCTCGGTGATATCCTCGCCAATGGAAAGAACCATCCTGAACTCATCATTTGATGTTAATACGGTATTTTTCCAGGAGATCATTCGTTCCTCACCTTGCTTGGTTACAATCGGGTTCTCGAAACGGTGCTCAATCAACTTATTTTTTACAATCTCATCCCAAACGTCGTATAATTTCCCTCGCATCCTCTCCGGAATAAATATCTCTATCCAGGATTTCCCCAAAACCTCTTCAGCCTTGTAGCCCGTCAGTTTTTCCGCAAACTTGTTATAAATCAAAATCTTTGATTCTTCCCCCAATCCAACGATAATGTTGGGCGCTGAACTCACAATGATCTCAGACCACGTCTTTTCTGATCGCAGGGCTTCTTCTGCCCGCTTCAGTTGGGTGATATCCTCGATACAGACCAAGACCATAGATTCGTTGGAGATCGTCAGGGGAACTGTGGATAAGAGGAAATGAGTTTCCTCTGACTGTCCATCTAAATCGAAGGGAAGCTTCGCCTCCACCCGATGATGGCTTTTGCCTGTGCTGAAGGTATCCAGAACGGTATTTCGCACTGTGCAGGTTTCGCAGAAAGAACCAAACCCACAGCCTTTTGGGTCATCCAGGGAATGCAAGCAACGCAAGGCGTCTCCACCTTGGAGGCCCATCATCTCTTCAGCCGGACGACGAGCGAACTGGGTTGCTATGCCATTGACTTCACGAACCCGTCTCTCCTTATCCACAATCATCAAAATAACGGGGATATTTTCGACAATCGCAGAAAGCTCAGCCTGGCTATCTCTTAATAGATTTTCAGAACGTTTCCGTTCTGAAATATCCCGAATAATGCTTTGATAGACTTTTCTTCCTTGAACTTCAATGAGCCGCGAACTGATCTCCACTGGAAAGGTTGTTCCATCTTTTCGCTGATGGACAGTTTCATATATCAAACCGTTTAATGACTCAATCTGCTTGATCTGTTCATCAAAGGCAGGTCGGAATTCGGCGGGATGCAAATATTTTAAACTCATCCCGATCAATTCATCGCGACCATATCCATAGGATGAGAGGGTCCGCTTATTCGCCTCAACGATCTTTAAATCCTGATCCAACATCAGGATGATGTCGTTTGCATACTTACTCAGGTAGTCAAATCTTTGGGTCAGAGATTGATGTCTTAGCTGCATCTCAACTTGTTCTCGATCATAGCGGGCTCTTTGCTGAGACCAGAGAAGTCCCAGGATAACCCCTGAACCTATGATTAAGAGGCTAATCACCATAACAACTATTTTAGCCTTTTCGTGAATCGGCGCATAAACTTCTTCCTCATCAACTTTGGCAATCAAAAACCAGGGTGAATCCGGGATTCTCCTCATCGCAGCAATCACAGGGACCCCTCGGTAATCCAAACCCTCTACGATCCCTTCCTTTCCCCGAATCGCCATGGCAGCGGGCAGACGTTCCTCATGGATTGAAAAACGCAGCTCAAGAGCGGTGTTTTTCTTGTGGCGAAGCTCGTTTAAATAAACGACCTCCTCACCCTCACGCCGAAATAAAAGGGTCTCGGATGTTTGACTGTGAGTGGGCCACGACTGGATAAGGGGATAAAGAAATCTGTGGGGATCCATTACAAATACGAGGAGGGCTATCGTATTGGACTCGTCTCCCTCCAAGTCTTTGATTGGCATAGCAACCCCAATGTGAATATGGTCTTCATTTTCACCCCCATGAAGGTCTGTCAGGATAATCTGATGTTTGCGAAATGATTCATCCACTATTTCCCTAAAATAAGGACAATCAAAACTCTTATCCTCTGTAACAGATAGCAGAATCCTTTGCCTTTTATCGAGAAGGAAGATACCCTGGAAATCGTAGATCTCTTTGAAAGAGGTCATAAAATTAAGAACCCTTTTTCGTAGGACAGGATCAGATGGATTGATAAGATACTCCTTAATACCCATGGTAACAAAGGGGTTTTGGGAGACTATGGTCACATCTTTAATTCTATCTTTCCGCCAGTTCAAAATCTGATCCACTTTTAAATCCGCAATGGCAGACAGCTCCTGAACCGCCTGCCTTTTCATATGTTCCTTTTGATTTTCGAAATAAAGGTATCCGGAGGTCCCAATGCCCAAGCTGAGAAGCAAAAAGACAATGATAAGAGACCAGGGGACCTTTTTTAATTTTACGTCTGAAGGCACTTTGTATCTTCCTTTATAAAGATTTTCTGAAGGGAAATCCTGTTGGAACGGATATCCACAATAAGTAACCAATGGTAATGACTCTAAGATTTTAAAAGCATTCTTAATAACGGAATGAGTTCATTGACCATTCTTTGTTTCAAAATCTTGGTGTTTACCCCAGCTGAAACAGCCTCATTCTGCAATTCGAGGCTTTCATAGTTGGTTAGCAGGACCACTGGCACGCTTGGTAGGACCGACCTGATATGTCGAGTGACCCTTTGCCAACTCATATCAGATAGATCTGTATCCATTAAGATCACATTGGGTTGATAGGTCTGGGCTATGTCTATTGCTTCCTCCCCATTTTTTGCCTCTAAGACATCTCCATCCTGAAAGACTTCCCTCAACCAATTCTTAGTCGATAATCGAATCCAATCATGACCTTCGACAATCAAAATGGTGGGAACCATACGAGTTTACCCGCCTCATCTGTCTTTAAAGCATGACCTTTTTAACCTAATGATATTTTTATATTATTTTTCTTTTCAATCAGGGAAGTCTGACAATATCTGTGGGGAAAGTTTGATAAATGCGGATTGCAGAATAAAAAGAAAATAGGAAAATACAGATTCTAATCTATGCCCAATTGCCTTTTGATTAAGAAGCCCAAGAGATCTTTACCCAGATATTGCATAATTTCTGCTCAAACGGGCAAGGGCGATCCGTTCGGAAAGGCTTCGAGGCGAACCTTTGGCCGTATCAGCACCTCCGTTTCTTTTCCCTGCAGGAATTCACTTTAGGTGAAGTCCCTTGTATTCCATAAAATTATAATAAACCGCCATTCGAAGCCTTGTAGGGCGGATTGCCCTTGCCCGTTTTTTCAACTGGTGGGTTTAATCTCTTTATGTCTTGGAATCGGGGCTTTCTTCCCGTTCTGGCGATTCATGTAGATATCGTGTCTGGATCCGTGCCGGAATAGGAAGCAACCTGATCGCGAATAAAGACCTTCCGTTTCAAACATTCATCTCCAGGGGAATCTTATGAGACGATTTAGGAACGAAATTGGTTGGTTCAGCTTCAATCATCATGCGATAAGCATCTCTGACATTCTCTATCAACTCATCGAGGGTTTCTCCTTGGCTGAAAACCCCGGGGACTTCGATTAAACGCCCAACAAACCATCCTTCATCCTCCCAATATTCTAAGGTAAATTGACTCATTTCTTTCCCTCCAATATAATTGGATAAATGTTATTTGAAAAAATTAAATAATTCAAATTCACTTTATGAATTGATCGCCTTTCTGCATTAAATTTTGACTCTTAGAATCGAAAACCGACCATTGCAAACCTTTCACTTTCGCCCTCTGCAATCTGCTTATTCCATTCCATCCGCTATTTCAATGGAGTGAGCCCGTGCTGGATGGCGAATTTGACCAAATCGGGGATATCCTTCAGATCCAGTTTTTGCATTAAACGACTTCGGTAGGTTTCAACCGTTTTAGGGGAAAGATAGAGAAGGTTTGCGATCTCCCGGCTTGTTTTTCCCTCTGCAACAAGCTGGAGGACTTCACGCTCCCGCGGACTAAGAAGATCAAGAGGGGTCTTTGATTCGGTAACCTTTCGAAGTTGAATATAATCATCAACCAATATCTCGTCAATCTTCTGGCTTAAGTAGCGCCGGCCTGCATGAACAGCACGGATGGCGTTGACCACCTCAATGCCAGCAGATTCCTTCAGCAGATAGCCACGTGCCCCGGCATCAAAGGCTCTAAAGATATGTTCGGTCGTGGAGAATATGGAGAGGATGACCACTTCCACCGATGGAAAAATCTGATGGATCTGGTATGTGGCTCCAATGCCGTTTAATTCTGGCATGGCAATATCCATGATGACAACATCAGGTTTGAGTTTCTTCACTTTGTCCACTGCCTCACGGCCATTGGCCGCATCGCCTACGACAGTGATGTCACCCTGTGCCTCAAGGATTGCCCGGAGGCCATCTCGCACAATGGTATGATCATCCGCGATGAATACCTTTGTGGACATAACGATCTCGATACTGGATACTGGATACTTGTTACTGGATACTGGATGTTTGATGCTGGATGCTGGATATTTTTCACCGAATGTCCAGCGGCCAGCATCCAGTATCCAGCATCAAGTATTTCTTGGCACCTCCACGATAACTCTCGTTCCTTTTCCGGGGGCTGATTCGATGTGGAGGTCTCCATTAATTTCTTCTACCCGTTCTCTCATGGTTATAAGGCCCCATTTTGCTATTTGATCTGGTGGATGTTGTGCCAATGGATCAAAACCTACTCCATCGTCAGAAATAGTCAAGCGAGCGGTCTTCCCAATGCTTTCAAGAGTCAGGGTGACTCGCTTAGCCTTAGCGTGCTTTACCACATTGGTCAGGGCTTCCTGAGCAATACGGAAAAGGGCTATTTCGACATGAGGAGGAAAACGCGTGGTTAACTCCTCGCCTTGAATCAACACATGGATTTGGGTCTGTCTGGAATACTGTTCCCCATACCATCGTAATGCCGCAAAGAATCCGTAATCATCCAATACTGGAGGGCGAAGTTCGGCCATAACCTCCCTGATATGGTCTACCGTCTCTCCCAATAGCCTCTGTGAGTCTTCAATGCGGGAAACCAAATCCATTTCTGATTTGCGCGAGAGTTGGCTTCTCAAAATGTCAAGATGAATACTCAGCGCTGTCAGGGTTTGGCCAATTCGGTCATGGAGCTCCCTCGACAGTTTGCGGCGTTCAGCTTCCTGTAATCCCGATAAACGGCGGAGTAATTCTTTTAATCGCTGACGGCTGAGATGAATCTGCTCAAATAAGCGATTTCGTTCTTCTTCTATCTGCTTCCGCTTGGTAATATCCCGGTTACTTCCCCTTCTTCCAAGCCAGGTCCCATCCTCGTTAAAGACTGCCTGGCAGTAGTGGCTGATCCATCGTTCTTCTCCCCCACGAGTAATGATCCGAAAGTCGAGGTCACTGGGTTCAGAATCAGGCGCTAAAATTGCGCAAATATGTTGAGAATATGAGGCGTAATCATCCGGGTGCACGATTGACTTCAATAAATGGGGGTTGGCATAGAAATCGTTGACACCATAGCCTGTGATCCGTTCACACGAGGGTGAAATATAAGCCAGATTTCCATCCGGCTTCAGCCAATATTCCCAGTCATAGGTAAAATCCGAAACGATCCGGTACTTTTCTTCGGACTCCAGGATCACCGCCTCCATCCTTTTCTGCTCGGTAATGTCCCAATCAATTCCTGTCCATCGGATAGGATTACCGGTTTGATCGCGCAAAATCTTACCGCGTGTGTGTATCCAACGGATGCTTCCATCCTTATGGCGAATCCGGTATTCGCATTCATGCATATCCGCCTGGCCGGTTAGGTGATCCTGTGCGCTTTTCTGCAATAACGGAAGGTCTTCAGGAAGAATCCGGCTCTGCCATGCCTGAATGGAGTCCGGAATCTCATCCTCTTTAAAACCAATAAACCCTTTCAAACGTGGTGAGAGAAAAATCTTATCAGGAATGGTATCCGGTTTTTCAGGGTCAAACATCAAGTCCCATACGCCGCCCTGTGAGCCGTTAATGGCGAGGTTAAGTTGCTCCTCACTTTTTCGAAGCTCTTCCAATACCTTTCCTTCTCGTTTCAGAACACCTAACCAGTAATCAACCTCTCTCTCAGCCCGCTTTGCATGAAGGAACTCTTCTGGTTCGACATAGAAGAAATTTCGATAGATCCGTCCACTCCATACCAGCAGGGGATGCGTCATCATAATGCCTTTGATGATCTCAGGGTCAAATCTCCATCGGTCATACTGACAGATCGCCAGACAAGGATACTTTGGGAAGAAATCCCTGTTCAGTTTTGCCTCATATTCCATCAGTTTTTCGGAACCGGGAAGACCGCGCAACATCCAGGTCATCTCACCCGTGGCTCTGAGCGCAGGATATCCCTCGGATATTGCCTTCTTTGTCTCTTCAATCAGCAGGGCGATCATTCGATCCGGGTCAAAAAAACCTTCCCGGGTATAGGCTTCGGTCTGGTTTAAAATTAGAAGTTGGCCGGAATTCTCCGCTGAAGAGACATCCATTCCTTCTTCACAGAGGTATCTCCGAATTTCTTCAGCCGTGCTGGTATCCACAATATAAATGCACTTCTCACCTCTTTTCAGTCCGCTCGAGATAAAAGGCACTACCGAAGCCCGCCATTCCTCCTTTAATTCATAAATAAGACAGAGATGATCGTGCGGTTTGAGCGTCTCGAGCGTTTTTAGAAATGGAATACCCTTTGATGGTTCGTTAAAACCTAAGGAATGAGAGGAGGAAGCTTTTCGTAATACGGGTGACTTCTTTGTGCTTTTTCTCTTATCAGCCCTCATTTACCATTCTTCCTAAAGACGGCTGCGGACCCAATAAATTGCTATTTCACTAAATTTGGAGGATTAAAATTGAATGATATATGTTATTTGAAGATGAATGTTTCATCCGAGGCGAAAAGATTTTTAGACGTTTCAAACGAGGTAGAGATAAGCGATTGGGTGAGCTAACAAATCCTAAGCCGAGCCATCGGATTTCATTCACTTTTCACCTCAAATCATACTTAAATAATATGCATTTTTACCACTTCTGCCAACAACATCTCTTCTTCCCCTCTACTATTTTGTATTCACCCCCAAAAATTTCTCTCAAGAAGAAAGCGGCAGCATATTCTTTCAAAGTTGAGAGGAGTAATTTAATCAAGCAGGAAACCTTGATTTAAATCTTCCATTTCTTTTAAGATGTGAGAGATGAAAGGCTTTTTTAACCAACTTCTCCGAATTGACCTATCCAAAAAGAGATGGACGACTGAACCCATTCCGGATTCGATTCTGAAGTCCTATCTGGGCGGAAAGGGCTTGGGATCCTATCTCCTCCTTAAAGAAAATCCGTCCCAGGTGGATCCCCTTTCCCCAGAAAATCATCTCATCTTCACCCTGGGTCCATTAGCCGATACCCCTTTCTATGGTTCCAGCCGTTTCGCCGTATTCACGAAGTCTCCTCAGACAGGAATCTACTCCGAATCCTATTCCGGAGGAAAGATCACCTCTTCCATGAGTCGGACAGGCTATGACGCCATCATCATCGAAGGGAAATCGAATCGTCCCACATTTCTTGAGATCAGCGATGAGGATGTTGTTTTCCATTCTGCCTCTGAACTCTGGGGAAAAGATACTTACGAAGCAGAGGAGGCCATTCTCAAAAAGATCGGCAGAAAGGACGCCGGCGCATTGGTCATCGGCCCGGCCGGAGAAAATCTCGTCAAATTTGCTGTCATTGAAATTGAAAACTGGCGGTCCCTTGGAAGGGCAGGAATTGGGGCTGTCATGGGATCGAAAAAGCTCAAGGGAATCGTCTTTCGTGGCAAGAAGCGGAGAGAAGTTGCCGATCTTTCCTCATTGAAACGTTTGGCAAAGGATTTCAGAGAACGCGTCAGGGACAATCCAACGGTTCACATCTATAGGAAGTACGGAACCCCCATGTTGGTCTCCATCATGAATACCATCGGAGCCTTTCCCACACAATACTGGTCAAAAGGAACCCTTGAGGGCTGGGAAGGGCTCAGCGCAGAAAGCTTGATGGAACGGTGTGAGGTGACTTCTTCCGCCTGTCCATATTGCTTTATGGCCTGTGGCAAGATGTCCCGCGTGAAGCAGGGAAGGCATAAAGGCCTCTGCATCATGGGCCCTGAATACGAAACCATCTATGCCTTTGGCGGGCTCTGCATTGTCAAATCGATTGAGGAGATCATCTACCTCAACGACCTCTGCGACCGCATGGGAATGGATACGATCACCACTGGAAACCTGGTCGCCTTTGCCATTGAGGCTTCTGGGAAGGGAAAGATCAAAGATAGACTTCGTTATGGAGATGTGGATGCGATTGCTGATGTCTTAAAAAAGATCGCCTACCGAAGAGGCATCGGGAAAATTCTTTCGGAAGGAGTTCGCCATGCCGCTTCTGTCTGGGGAATGGAGAAGGAAGCGATCCATGTAAAGGGCCTTGAGCCGGCTGGATTTGACCCGAGGGTCCTGAAGGGAATGGGGCTGGCCTATGCCACCTCGGACCGGGGTGCCTGCCACCTAAGAGCCACCTTCTACAAATCGGAACTCTCTGGACAGATCGACCCTAATCGGATTCGAGGAAAGGCCCGTCTCTTTATTGATTATGAAGATAAGATGACCCTCTTTGATGCCCTGATCCTCTGCCGGTTCTATCGGGACCTCATCACCTGGACTGATCTTGAAGAGATTCTTCAGGCCACCTGTGGCCTGGCTCTGAAAAAAAGGGGGCTAAAAACCATTGCTTCTAAGATCATCAACCTCGCAAGGCAATTCAATCGGCAAGAAGGGATAACCAAGAAAGACGATAAACTTCCCCGCCGGTTTTTCCGCGAAGTCCTCCAGGGAACAGAAAAAACGATTCAACCCGATGAGATGGAAGCCATGCTCAGGGAGTATTATCAGTTACGGGGGTGGCAATGATACGTTTTCGAAGTCTTAAGACAAAGATCATCTTCAGCGTGATCATCGTGGTGGTGGTCATCGAGGGGATCTTCCTTTACCTCAATATAAAATCCCTTTCTCAGCAGATGATTGATAAGACCGAAGAGGAAGCTTTCAATCTCAGTGAGACGATCCGTCTGAGTATCCGTTATGCCATGATCAAAGACCGCCGGGATGAATATCAGCGGATCATTGACGATGTGGCCCAGCGAAAGGGGATTGTGGAGGTAAGAATCTACAATAAGGCGGGGGAGATCACGGTTTCCTCAGATCGGAGCAAAGTGGGCACCGTCGTCGATATGAAGGCCGAAGCCTGTTATGGTTGCCATCGAGAAGACGAGACCAAAGTCCGTCTTCCCTCCGATAGTAAAACGCGCGTCTACCATACGGATACCCAGAGGCTTCTGGGATTGATCAATCCGATTTATAACGAACCCTCCTGCCATCCCTGCCACTCAAAAAACGTCAATGTCCTCGGAGTCCTGGACACCATGATCTCTCTGGAGGAGTTCGATAAAGAAAAAGCCCAGCTGTACAACCGGATGATCCTCTCAGGGGTCATCAGCGTGGTTGTGCTCAGCGTTCTCTCAAGCCTGCTCCTGACGCGGTTTGTCAATCGCCCCATTGATAAACTTCTTGCGGCAACCAAGACGGCCGCTTTGGGCAATCTCGATCAGACCGTGAACATAAAATCCCATGATGAATTAGGAGAGCTTTCCAACTCCTTCAATAATATGATCACAGAACTGAAACGGTCTCGCGATGCCATTGAAGAGTGGACCCAAACCCTGGAACAGCGGGTCCAGGAAAGGACCCAGGAGCTTCAGCAGGTTCAGGATCAATTAATCCGGGCAGGTAAGATGGCGGCTCTCGGAGAATTAGCCGCAGGGGTGGCCCATGAGATCAATAACCCCCTGACAGGTGTCCTCACCTTCAGCTCCCTGATGTTGAAAAAAACGGACGAAAACCATCCCTGGAAAAGGGATCTTGAGAACATCGTTCAGCAGACGACCCGGTGTCGCAACATTGTCAGGGGACTGCTCGACTTTGCCCGACAGAGAAAACCGGATAAAAAAGAGTGGGACATCCATGCCCTGATTGAGAGGACGCTCACCCTGGTCGAAAACCAGGCCCGTTTTCAGAATATTAAGATCGTCAAGGAATTTAAACCGGATATGCCCCTGCTCTTTGTTGACGGAGATCAGATCCAGCAAGTCTTTATGAATATCGTAATCAATGCGGCCGATGCCATGGGGAATGACGGGGGTACTTTGGCCATCAAGACCGATGTGAATAATGGAGTCGCTGAGATCTCTTTCATGGATACGGGCTGTGGTATGCCCAAAGAGCATCTCTCTAAACTCTTTACCCCCTTCTTCACCACCAAGGAGACCGGAAAGGGGACGGGTTTGGGTTTAGCCATCAGTTATGGAATCATTCAATCACACGGTGGAGAGATTGAGGCCGATAGCGAACCCGGAAAAGGATCGACCTTCCGGATCAAACTTCCAATCGAAAAACAGAATGGGGAAATGAGAGAAGCAAGAGAAAAGGAAAAAGAAAGAACATAGCCTCTGTTTTCAATGCAATAACGGGGTTCATTCAACTGATGATTCGTTCTTTCTAAATGAGGGTGAAATCTATGGAGACCAATCATGGCAGAATACACAGATAAACATGCCCGTGCAGGGATTGATGCCCCGCTTCCCAAGATCGAATGTTTCAAGAATCAATATAAAGACTATGAAATCACCATATCCATTCCGGAATTTACCTCAATCTGTCCCCGATCTGGCCTACCTGACTTCGGTACGATCACGATCCGCTATATCCCCGATCAATGGTGTGTCGAATTAAAATCTCTGAAGATGTATATATTGGCCTATCGGAACCTTGGAATCTTTTACGAAAATGCTGTGAATCGAATCCTTAGGGATTTTGTGAAGGCCGCCAAACCGGTCCAGGCTGTGGTAACGGGTGAATTCAATGTCCGCGGAGGAATGAAGAGTACCATCGAGGCCTCTTACTTATCTAAGGTTCATGCAAGGAAGAGGAAGTAGTGCCGAAGAATAGGAAGATTCTTCTCTCTGCAGTGGAAATTCTGTACGGGGCAAAGTGGCCGAGAAGTCATTAGAATCGCTCGTTCAAGAAGGGTAGCTTGTATTGGGTAAGATAAAAGATTAGATGGAAGCAAAGATCGAAGAATTTTTGAATACAAATCTTCTCAATCATTCAAAAATCTACTTTTAGCCTCTCCTCTTTTAAAGCCTTCAGGTGGCACGTCTCATTCATGAGAGTAAGAACATATCTTCCCTGTCGATATTGAATCAGGTTGATTGCAGTTGTGTCCTGTGCAATTTGCCAGAAATGGGAATTATCAATTCCCAAGATTCCACAGAGGAGTACCTTATTGACCACTCGGTGGGAAACAAGGACTATATTCCCATCAGGATGTTTCTTAACCACCTCTTCAAGGGCTGCCATAGATCTTGCTCGAACATCCTCCAAACTCTCCCCACCCGGCAGCTTCGCCAGATGAGGCTCTTCTCTCCATTGACGATAGGTCTCAGGATCACTCTCCTTAATTTCCAAGTGGGCATGCCCTTCCCACTTTCCAAAACTCATATCAACGAGGCCTTCTAAGGGTTGAACCTTCAGGGAATGAAATTTTGCAATTTTTTCTGCGGTCTGAATAGCCCGGGAGAGAGGGCTGGAATAGATAGCTTCAATCTCTAAATCTTTAAAAAATTCTCCTGCCAGTTCAGCCTGCCTCAAGCCTGTCTCGTCAAGAGGAATATCCGTCCTCCCTCTAAATATTTCCTCTTTGTTCCATGCCGTCTGTCCATGGCGAACCAGATAGATTGAAGTCATCATGATCCCTTTCTAATTAATGCTCCATGCCCAGAGGGAATCCTCGGATTATTAATATATTCCAAGCAGTTCGGTTACGGCTACGAAGCCCGTTTCGTAATTCGATAACGGTAACGTTTAACATAATTAAACACGACAGGCGCAGTCTTTTATAGACAATACGGCAAATTAATCACCAACCCTTAACACGCCCGAACCCTGAATCTTCCCCTGCTTTAACAGACCCAGCGCCTTATTAGCCTCTGCCAATTCAAATTCTTGAACCTCAGGAATAATTGGAATTTCTGCAGCCAACGAGAGAAATTCTTCGGCATCTTTCTTTGTGATATTGGCTACACTTTTGACCTCTTTTTCATCCCAGAGATGCCGGGAATAGTCCAGCGGGGGAATGGGATTTCTCTTTCGAATGACTGCTATGACGAGCCTTCCCCCTTTTTCCAGAACATTTAAGGCAGATGCCACTGTCTCTCCAACTGGAGTGAAGTCAATGGCACAGCCGATTTTCTTGGGAGGTATATCTTCAGATCCTCCAACCCAAGAGGCACCTAACTTTTTGGCTAAGGCTTGATGCTCCTTACCTCTTGTAAAAACAAAAACCTCGCAACCCCAATAGGTGGCTATCTGAATCACAATGTGAGCAGAGGCCCCAAACCCAAAAAGCCCTAAGGTCTGGCCCTTTTTAATACCCGAAAGCATCAAATCTCTATATCCGATTGCACCGGCACAGAGAAGCGGGGCAGCTTGAGAATCTGAAAACCTCTCTGGAATGGGATAGGCATAGTTCTCATGAATCCTCATATATTGAGCATAACCTCCATGAGCATCACATCCAGTGCCCTTAAAATCGAAACAGAGGTTTTCGTTCCCAACCTTACAGAAATCACACTTGCCACAGGCCGAATAAATCCAAGCAATCCCCACCCGATCTCCCAATTTGAATCGTTCTGATCCAGGTCCTAAGCCGACCACCCTTCCAACCACCTGATGACCCAGGATCACTGGAAGTTTCGGCTGAAGTCTCCCTTCGATTTCATCCAATTCTGTGTGGCAAATTCCACAGACCGAGACTTTGACCAAAATTTCTTGAGGACCAGGAACTGGAACAGGCAGGTCTTCCATCCTTAAGGGCTCTGTCTCGATGCCAGCTATTTCTCTGAGCACCATAGCCTTCATCTCATCGATCCCCCTCTTTTTGAGCCAATCCTATAATATCAAGAGTATCTTTTCAATCATTCCGGCTCTTCAAAACGGGCTTCTCCCATGCCTTTTCAAGAAAAACGTCTAAAACTCGTTTCGATGTTGCCTCTTTTTGAATTGAAAGTGCCTTACCCGGATCTCTTCTAAGACTCAAAAAACATCTCTCACTCATCAGAACGAAAATGAGATTCTTCCAGTCCAATACCCTCCGATCACTTCCGTGATCATTCAATATCTGAAAGAGTTCTTGCCACGTGATACCTTCCTCCAACTCCCTTTTATCCATCTTACCCTTAATAAAATTGATGACCCTGGTTAATCGAAGTAAGGTGGCAAGATCGAGGCGGTCAAATTCTTTCGTCTCAATCGGAAGGGCAGTCGAACGCCATTGGGAAGGATTTGATAGAAAAAGAGTTTCTCTTTCACATCTCTCAAAAAGAGGCGTGCCTGGAGTAGGATAATAGATGCTCGGACCGATGAGAACCCTCTTGCCCATCAGATAGACGAGGGTATCGATCATCCCTTCAACGGTTTGACCGGGTATTCCAAAGATGGCATAAGCCACGATGTTGAGTCTAATCTTCTCAGCTTCTTTCAGAAGATGATCGAAAGCGACCACCGACTGGGGTCGCTTGATCCTCTTTTTGAATAAAGGGTCTGTGCTGACATACGAAAGGTTGAGAGTTTGGAAACCCACTCTCTTCATCTGATGGAGAAGCTCCCCATCCAGCGAGGCAAAGGAGATACCGTTCATCGCTGAGAGTTCAAGCCTCCCTTCCCCGAAGTTTTCGATGACCAACCTCATCAATCTCTTTGCTCGTTCTTGGTCAAATGTAAAATTATCATCCTCGATATCGAAGCTCTCAATCCCATATCGCTTATGACATTCCATCATCTCCAGCACAATATTTTCCGGGCTTCGCACTCGAAAGGAAGAGCCCATCACGAGATGGGCTGAACAGTAGGCGCATCCATGCGGGCACCCTCGGCTGGTGATGATCACCGTTGATCTCTTTCGATGGATTCGATACCGATCCAGGTCTAAAAGATCTCTTGCAGGAAACGGCATGGAGTCCAGGTCAAGGATAAAACTTCTGGGGCGGTTTATACGGAGTTCCCCGTTTCGCTTAAATCCGACCCCATCCATCATTGCCATCTCATCCTTCTTCCCTTTCTCTAAACAATCTATGAGAATGGATAGACGACTCTCTCCTTCCCCCAGAATGACATAATCCACAAAGGGGCTTTTCAGGACCGTTTCTGGGTCGCAACTCACATGAGCCCCTCCCATGACCACGATTTTTCTCGAGTCCCATTCCTTAATGAGTTGGGCGATTTTAAGAGCTTCTCCATGATAGGGGGTAAAGGAGGATGAGATTCCAAAAACATCAGCCCTGGATGCCTCAACCCTCTTTCGAACCTCATCCCACCCCATTCCGAAATGGTAAAAACCTGTATAAAGTTTGATGGGACTCCGGTCATGGAAGGGATAAAACTCATGGAGATAAGAAAGTTCAGAAGGAATGGGTATGGATCTTCTCTCTTCGGTCTGACAATCAAGGATCTCGATTTCGTGATTCTCTCTTTTAAGGAAAGCAGCCAGATAGGCCAAACCGATCGGCTGTGTCCGAATGGATGTTTGATAGAAATCCTGAATCGGTGGCTGGATGAGAAGGATCTTCATTTTTTACAAAGAAAGTATAATCAACGCCAAGCGAATTGTCTATTTTCAGTAAACCCCTACATATCTCCGCCCTAAAGGACGGGGTCCTTCTTCGTCCTTGGATTTGAAATTGCCTTCATCCCCAGCCTAAAGACTGGGGCTTTCGGGATTAAACGGGGTAAACCCCGTTAGATAGTTGAAAACTTTCTGACGGGGCAAAGATTAAGGAAATCTTTAATAATTCCAATTTCGTCACTCCGGTGAAAAACTGGAGCCCAGTCATATCGGTCCAGCTAAAAGCAGGATGGATTCCGGCAGGAATTTACCCCCTTATTGGATATGGGGCCAAAATGACATTTTTAGAGACACCCTTAAAAGTTTATCCAGGTATTGAGTGGCTAACCTTTCCTTATGTTTAGGGGAGGCGTGAAGGAGGCTCCCTTCTAAGAGGTGTGCTTCGAGGGTACCATTTAGAGAGGGGAAGCACCCATCCAAAAGCCGAATGGCAAGCAACAATTTTTTATTGAAGTTTCGTTTCAAAATTAGTACGCTTATATTAAACCATAGGATAAGCCCCATTAGAAACTTTTTAACGGGGTGACTCACAAGAGACATTAAAACCCGTGTTCGCCCCGATTAGAGAAAAATCTCTAACGGGATTCGCTGAAAAAGAAACAACCATCATCCCCGGTACAAGCCCTATAGAAGCTAAGCTTTGCACGGGGAAGTAGCAGGGCTTTCTAACGGAGTAAAAACTCTCCCGATCAAACTTTGGTGTAATTCATGGCTACTCAAGAAGTTAAACGCAAACTGGCTTGCATCCTGAGTGCTGATGTGGAAGGCTACAATCATCTCATGGGAGAGGATGAGAAGGAGACTGTCCGTAATCTGAATTCCTCACTGGGTTTCCTTTTTTTCAGCCAGCCTATTCTGAGACCTTCTCCATCACCTTCTGCAGTGGTCCTCATGCTCAAGGTTCCATAAGTAATTATTTCACCCACCAGATGGAGGCGCCGTTTTTC
>Ga0209721_1001627_pt1 | contig 16164 bp, 11 predicted proteins | sample TshhotsprinmetaG_FD_184139 | JGI IMG/M metagenome (GOLD analysis project Ga0209721, IMG submission 184139) | Hot spring microbial communities from South Africa to study Microbial Dark Matter (Phase II) - Tshipise hot spring metaG (SPAdes)... | ecosystem: Environmental > Aquatic > Thermal springs... | reverse complement strand
GGTTGATGGCGATGCGTTTGGCCACAAACTTAAAGGTAGTCAGGTCGTCGGCGGTCCTGAGGGCATCGGCGTGCTTGAAGTCGATCTCGTGCTGCCCGGGCGCACCCTCGTGGTGGGCGGCCTCGATCCGTAGGCCCATCGCAACCAGCATGTCTACCATGTCGCGCCGGGCTTCCTCACCTTTGTCGGTCGGGGCCAGATCGAAGTAACCGGCGCGGTCGGTGGTGTGGATGGTCGGGCTGCTGTCGGGACTGCGGTTGAAGAGGAAAAACTCGACCTCGCTGCCCACAAAAAAGTTATCGAAACCTTTCTTTTGAGCCCGTTCGATCTGGCGCTTCAGAACCTGCCGTGGGTCACCCTCAAACGGCTTGCCATCGGGATAGGCAATGTCACAGATCAGGCGAGCCACGGTTCCTTTGGTGTTGGGCTCGAGGGACCTCGGATAGACTACAAAACTGTCGTAGTCCGGCTTTAGCAGCATGTCCGACTCTTCCACATCGGTGCGACCAAAGCCTTCGATGGAAGAACCATCGAACATAATCTCGCCGTCCAGTGCTTTTTCGAACTGGTTCGTGGGCAGCTCGACCACCTTATTGATGCCCAGAATGTCGGTGAATTGCAAACGCAAGAAGCGCACCTGGTGATCCTTTAGCTCTTGCAGAATATCCTGCTTGGTTCGTGCCATGGGTATAGCATACCGGTGGCGTCAAGGCCAGGGGCCGCTGGGTCTGGCCGGATAAAACCCGGGGCATACTGTGATTGGATGTGGATTAAGAAACTTTGTGGTCCATCTCAGCAGCACAGCCCCCGGCCCATATCATTGAGCCGTTTGTGGCGTTGTCTACAGCCAACCCACAAACCGGGAGGAAGCATGTTTAGGAGCGCTAAAAAGGTCTTATCGGCTATGGTGGCTACGGCGGGAATAGCAGCCTGGCCTTCGCAGATGGTTTTTCTCGAACCATCTGATGCCTCGGGTTCGTCACCGGATGCTGCCTAGCCCACACCGCGCAATACAACTTTTGCGGGACCGCTGGCCCGCCCAACCCCCTAGGTACGGGCCGAAGCCCTTAGTTTCCAGCGCTGGCCAGCACCCGCCCACCGGCATCCACGAACTCAACTCGAGTAAATCGACCCGGCACCTCGAGCATCACAAAAGGACTGGTCAGAGCCTGGGTTACGATGGCCCCCGGTGGTGGGCTGTTGAGGCGCAGGGTCACGCGCAAGGTATCGCCCACCAGCCGGGTACCCTGAAGCTGTAGGCCATAGCCTCCAGTGGGTTTTTGGCCCCAGAAGAAGGCCACCACCCGGTACTGGCTGAAGTCCACCGAAGGTGTGGCCGGCTGGGGGAGTTGGTTGCCGGTCGCCAGACGCCAGATAGTAAGGAGTTGGTCAGTGGTGCTGGCGATGTAGGCGGCGGGGTTCGCACTGGTGTAGGCGGACTGTGCGCCCTGCTGCATAACGCGGGGGTTCTGGGGTGGTGGACTGGGGGGCATCAGCGTCAACTCCGTCTCGAGGCCGTACTGCACAGCCAAAGCAGCCACGCGGCTCAGGCTGGGGCTGGGTTCGTAGCGGTTGGGCACCAGAGGGGGCTCGAGCTCGTACAACACAACCGGGCGACTCCCCCGCCGGCTTAGAATTTCCCGCAGAACGACCTCATTTTCGGCCTCGGAGAGCGCGGCCAGCCTGGGTATGCCTGGTCTGTTTTCAACCACTTGCGTGGCATTGCTGGCGAAGACACTGCCCAGCCGCGACCAGCTTCCATCAAACAGCCAAGCACTTTGTACGTTTCGATTGGTGCGCACCACAAACTGCAAACCGGGGAAGGTGCGGGTGGTTTGGGCCACGCGGGGCAGGGCGGGGTTAATCTCCCGATAGAGGGCCTCACCCCCCACCAGCAGAGCGTCGGCCACGGCCAGGGGACTAGCAGACGGGCCACGGGTCAGGGCCAGGCCGCGCTCGCCCAGCCGCACCGTCTGGGGCTCACCGTAGAAGTACGTCCAGCGCTCGCTGTTCTCAGCGAATAGCACCTGAATCTCGCAGACCTGATAGGCTTGCTCCCCCGGCTGCGGCACGCAGCCCGCCAGGGCCAGAATCGTCAGACCCAACCACCGCTTCATGCCCTCATATTAGCGGCTCTTGGTGAGCAGGTGGCGTTGGGTGAACCTTTGCTAAAAATGCGGGGGCCTGGGTTGGGTGGGGGTGAGAGGTTGATAAAGCTTGGGTCGGCCAAGTTTCTTGGATCAAAAAGGCGTTTGCGGGTGTTTCTGTCGGTCGCGCCGTCGTACTAGGATAATGGTTGTGAAACGCCGTGAATTTCTACGGCTTGCATTGTTCACGCTGGCGCTTCCGCCCTGTGGCTTCCTCGAGTGCCCTGGCCTATCCCGCTGGACTAGAGCCAGACCCAACGTCTGGCCCAGATCGCCAGGGCCCACCCGAAGGTCGCAGGCGCAATAAACGCCCTGTCACAACAAGGGTATCCGGCAAACTGGTCTCAAACTGCAGGTTCAAAGCTCTACGCAGGTCCAGACAAGCTTGGCGATCAGGCACGCCCTGGCGGTGTTGGGCATTCTGACCACATTGGATTTTTGGGTAGGCCTGTTCGAGGTCCCCAGCCAGGCTCGTTATGCGTTCAATACGGAATTTGTGTTTGCACTTGCTTGTTTCAGTACTTCTCTGTCAAATCGGAGGCTTACACCTCCTACTGTCCCACAGCCCTCCACCAGCATCTGCTGGCATCGCTCGCGATACTTCCACAAGCTTCTCGAGGTGCTCATCCCGTCGTACTTCTTTGGCAAGGGCTGGTGGCTGTGGGGCCTTTTGCTGATGCTGCTGATGACAGGCCTCTCGGTGGGCTGGCTGATCCGGTGGTATAAGTCGTCCGGCGGCAGGCGGAAGCCTCCAGTCGGTAATCGAGGTCTACCGCAAGGCTCTGGGGTCGAGCGCATCGCGCAGCGCGTCGCCCAAAAGGTTGAAGCCCAGCGCCACGAACATGATTGCCAGCCCAGGGAAGGTCGCCACGTGCGGCGCGGTGGCCAGGTACTCGCGGCCCCGAGCCAGCATCAGACCCCACTCCGGCTCGGGAGGGCGGGCCCCAAGACCCAGAAAGCCCAGCCCTGCCGCGAACAGGATCGCCACCGCCATCTGCAAGCTGGACTGCACGATGATGGGTGAGAGCGCATTGGGCAGGATATGCCGCAGCATGATGTGCCGGTTGCGGTTGCCCAGCGCCCGGCTGGCTTCTACGTACTCCCGGTCCCGCAGCGACAGCACCGAACCCCGCACCAAGCGTGCATACACTGGAATGGCTGCAATGCCCACTGCAATCATCACGTTGGTCAGGCCGGTGCCCAGGGTAGCAACCAGCACGATGGCCAGTAAGATACCCGGAAACGATAGCATCACTTCCACAATGCGCTGCGAGACAAGGTCGAAAGTGCCCCCGAAGTAGCCAGAGACCAACCCCACCGGTACCCCCACGGCGAGTCCAATGGCCACGGCAATCAAACCGATGGAGAGGGAAATCCAGGCGCCATGGGCTAGGCGACTTAGAATATCGCGGCCCTGCTCATCGGAGCCCAAGAGGTAAAACTTTATGGGGCCATCCACCCCAAACAGATGCCGGTCGCTGCGCAGCAGTCCGCCCCACCAGACCCAGGGCTCGCCCCTGACAAAAAACTTGATGGAATACAGTTCCTGGCCCAACTCGAGCTGACCCAGTGGCGTGCGGGTGACCTCGCGCACCCAGAGGCCTGGCTGACCCTCGGGGCCGCGAAACTCCACACGCATGGGAGGAACATAGGTACCGCGCAGATTTTGCTCGATGGGACTGTAAGGGGCGATAAAGGGAGCAAAGGCCGCAACCAGGACAAAAACGCCAATGAAGAGAAATCCGGCCACGGCCAGCGGACTGCGGAATAAGCGCCGCCGCCAGCGGGGGGTCTCACGCTTGGGGAGTATGGTCGGAGCGGTCTTGGTCATGTCAGATCCTCTGGATAGACCATGCCAGGCTAGTCGTAACGAATTCTCGGGTCAATCGCGCCATACAGCAGATCTACGACCAAATTGATAAGAATGAAAGCCACCGCTATCAGCAGAACGGCACCCTGCACCACCGGGTAGTCTCGAGCCAGAATTGAACCCACCAGCAGCTGTCCGATGCCAGGCCAGGCAAATACCGTTTCGGTGATGACCGCACCTTCCAACAACCCGCCAAACTGCAAACCGGTAATGGTGACCACCGGTATCAGGGCGTTGCGCAAGGCATGCTTGAACACCACCACCCGGCCCGCAACCCCTTTGGCCCGTGCGGTGCGGATGTAGTCTTGCGACAGCACCTCCAGCATCGCACTGCGGGTCATGCGGGCCAGAATAGCAGCCGTACCAGTCCCCAGGGTAATGGCCGGCAAAACCAGGTGCCACAATGTGCCCATACCGGCTACCGGAAACCATCCAAGCTGCACGGAGAAAATCAGAATGGCCATCAGGCCAAACCAGAACACCGGCATCGAGACCCCAATCAAAGCCCCCAGCATGGCCAGCAAATCGAATACCGTACCGGGGCGGATGGCAGCGATGATACCGGCCGGAATTCCAATGAGCAGGGCCACCAGCATGGCCCCAAGGGTCAAGCGGAGCGTGTTGGGGAAATACTGGCTTAGTTCGTAGGCGACAGGCTTGCGGGTACGAACCGATTGTCCGAGGTCACCTTTTGCGACATTCACGGCGTACAGGCCCAACTGGACATACCAGGGCTGATCCAGTCCAAAGCGCTGGCGGATGTCGGCCAGGGTTTCGGGCGTAGCAAACTCTCCGGCCAGCAGTTGTGCCGGGTCACCAGGGGCCAAACGTACCATCAAAAATACGGCCAGCAAAACCCCCAGCAAAGTAGGGAGAATGGTCAGCAAACGGCGGGCGATGTAGGTAGTCATTGGGCGCGGTGGTTTTTCCAAACTTGTACAGCAAACCCAGCAACTAGAGGCAGCTCATCTCGATTTTCCAGTATGACCGGGTTCTGCGCAACAACATCTCTAACCTCGTGGGTGCGAGGCCGCATTAAAGTTTGCCACAGCCTTTGGGCGGTATTGTTCCAGTTGCCAGGTTTGCAGAGCGACGGGATTATCGGCACTGCCGAACTTACCCCATCGCAAACGATAAGTTATGCCGATAGGATAGGTTGATACTGCCCCCGCCTGCAAAGCAAGCGGGGGATGGTTTGTCTAGCGCTCAGCCGAGGTACGGAAGCGGGCTTCGTTGGCAATGAGGCGTTCGGTGGGATGCACGATAAAGCCTTGCACCTCCCGGCGGATAGCGGTCACCTGCTGCTCAGCATGCAGGAAGACCCAGGGCACATCGTTGTAAATGATTTGCATTGCGGTACGGTAGAGCTGCTGACGGGCCTGAGGATTGTTGGCGACTCGAGCCTGCTCCAGCACCCGATCAAGCTGTGGGTTGGAGTAGAATCCCCGGTTAAAACCGTTCGGCGCTTGTTGCGTGGTATGGAACAAACCATACAGGCCGTAGTCGGCATCACCCGTGACGGTACCCCAGCCCAGCATGGCCAGCTGGAACTCGTTGCGCTCGCGGGGCTGGTTGCTGGCAGCCAGGTACGCCCCCCACTCAAGGGTCTGAATCTGGGCTTGTACGCCCACAGCCCTGAGCTGGCTCTGGATGGCCTCACAAACCCGTATATCCTGCAGATAGCGCCCGTTGGGGCAGTGCAGGGTGAAGCGCAGAGGGTTCTGTGCCGTGAAGCCCGCCTGGGCCAGCAACTGGCGGGCCAGGTTGGGGTTGTAGTCGTAACTTCCGATCTTGGTGTAGCCGAAGATGCCGGGGCTAATGGGGGCATCCGATGCCCGCCCAAAACCGCCCAGCACAAACTTTACGATTTCTTCCTTGTTGACCGCATGGTTGATGGCCTTGCGCACCCGTACGTCGTCGAAGGGTTTTTTGGTCTGATTGAAGTAGAGGAAGATGGTACGCACACTGGGGGTGGTCACCACATCAATTTCGGGGCGGGCGCTCAGGCGCTGCACATCCTGGGGAGGTACCCGCACCGCCACGTGGGCCTGCCCGGTCTCGACCAAGGCCATGCGGGTGGTCGCTTCGGGCACGGCGAGGAATCGCAGACGCTCAATGGCTGGTTTGGTCCCCCAGTAGTCGTCGTTGCGTACCAGCTCTACGAACTGACCCTTCTGCCAGCGGTCAAACTTGTAGGGGCCGGTGCCAACCGGGTTGTCGCGGTACGAGGCCCCCAATCGGCGGATGGCCGCAGGGCTTTGGATACCGGTTGATCCGTGCGACAGGTGGGCCAGCACCGGGGCAAAGGGCTCGGGCATGCGGAGGCGCAGAGTGTGGCTATCAACCACTTCAAAGGCCGAGACCCGGCCACGCAGCAGGAAGGCAAAGGAAGAAGCCAGTTCCGGGGAGATGAGGCGCTCGAGGTTGAACTTGACCGCCTCGGCGTTGAAATCGGTGCCGTCGTGGAACTTGATACCTTTGCGTAGGTTGAGGGTCAGCACTTTGCGGTCGGGGCTGAAGCTGAAGCGCTCTACCAGTTGGGGTACGATTTTGCCATCGGGGGTGTAGTAGAAGAGGGTCTCTACTACGTGGCTAACCACCGTCCCGGAGGGCGAATCGGTAGCCAGGGGGGCATCCAACGAGGTAGGGTCGGTACCCTGGGCAATGATGAGCGTACGGGTCTGGGCAAGGGCCACCGAGAGGCCCAAGCCCAGCACTAACGCGGCCAAAAGTTTGAGACGCATATCCTCCTCCATTCGTAGCTTGTCCTGGGGTTGTTTATCCAAAGTCGGTCAAACCTGGGGCGTGCAAAGACCGCATGCCAGCGGGTCTGAGGACTATAGACAAAACGTACCCATATGGACGAGCATACTTACCTGAAGACCTGGATCGCCCAAAGGGCCCAGAGGCTTCGTGCTACGTGCCGTCAGAATACGGAAAAACCCACCCAAAATCTTGCAGTCCAGACTACATTTGGCCGGTCTCTGGACGCACCGGACCGGATCCTGGCCGTGCCTTCCGGACGGCGCCGAGAGGCGTTTGTTCTGGCCGAACACGGGTATTGTACCGAGGCAGTGCGGCCGTGTTCCCACCAGGCTGGCGCATTCTGACCCAGCCGGCTATGTCATCTGCTACCATAGGATGTACACTCATGCTAAAGGGTGGCTTTCGTGCTGTTGTATGTTGGGCTTAGCGCTAGGCAAGCGGGAGGGCCAACTGTGGCTAACGAAATTCAAAAGATAGAAGTAATTGAAGTCAACGTGAACGAGCGCTACAGCGAGGCCGATTTCTGGCGCAAGCTGGGTCGGTCTGCCCGCCAGGCAGGTCGCGAGGTCGTAGAGAAGGCTCTCTGGCTCTACTACGCAATGCAACGCCCGGAGACGCCGGCCTGGGCCAAGCGCACCATTATCGGGGCACTGGTCTACTTCTTACTACCATTCGACCCGGTGGCCGATCTGGCCCCCCTGGTTGGTTTTACCGATGACCTGAGCGTATTGTTGGTGGCAGTAAGTACGGTTGTGGCTTACATCACCCCTGCCGTCAAGGAGCAGGCTCGTCAGAAAGCCAACGAGTGGTTTGGTGAGCCTTAGGCCCCGTCCCAGGGACCGGGGGTTCGGTCGGGAATTTCCAGCCAGGCAGTCTCGAGCTTATAAAGCTGCATGCCCCTGGCCAGGTAGTTGGCCAGTGCAGCGGGACTATCCAGGGAACAAGTGTGCACCCAGACCCTACTGGCCCCTAGCCGCCAGGCTTCCTCGAGGGCGCAGGTTAGCAGGTGTCCCCCTAATCCCATGCCACCAAACTGTTCCATAAGGCCAAAATAGACGATCTCCACGTTCCCTTGGCTTTGCACCTCGAGCTGAAAATAGCCCGCAGGTGTGCCTTTCAAATAGGCTACCCAGGTGTGCAGGTTGGGATTTTGGGCATATTCCAACCATTGCCGGTATGTCCAGTTGGCCTTTTCGTACCAGTACCAGTTGCCGCCTACGCTGCGATATAGGAAATGTTGCAGCTCAGCGCTGGGTATCTGGGCTTTTATAATTTGCAGTCCCTGTAACTGCGAGCGCTTTGGGCGCAGGGCTTCCGGGGAAGTCATTTCTAGATAGTAGGTAGTTACCTCTGCGCGCATGGGCCGATTGTATCGAGTTTTCGGCAGCAGGAGTGTCCGGGCCATAGCAAAACATGCCTCCAGAGGAGGCATGTTCGGTAGTGTTGGGTAGACAAACCCGTCAAGTCTTACTCTCGAGGTCAACCGCGAGTTTCCGCCCTATACCCCCGCCCGCAAGAAGCGATCGGAGTAGAACGGCCCCTCCCAGCGCTGGCCTCTGGGTTCGTTGAGGATGGTGATGCGGTTTTCCAGACGGGGTTCCCAGGAGGGCTGGGTGCGCAGGTACTCAATCAGCACCTCGGCATCGCTGAAGCCGGTATCTGCGCGGAACCCTTTGGCATCGCGGAAAGAGGTAAAACCGTCGCCGCCCCCGGCGGTAAAGCTGTTGGTCACCACACGGTAGGTGGCATTGGGGTCCAAGGGCTGGAAACCACTGGCGGTTTGCACCTGCACCTGGGTGACACGGCTGCCCGCTGGACGGCTCATGTCGAAGGTATAGCGGATGCCAGCCACACCTGACAGGAAGCGGCCCGCGATCTGTTCCCACTGGGAAACCCCGTTTTCCAGTGCGGCCAGAACCTCGCTGCCCCTGAGCTCGAGCACCGTCAGGGTGTTGCCGAAGGGCAGCACCTCGTTCACCTGTCCGACCGTGATGTTTCCTGCCGGGATGCTGGCACGGATACCTCCACCGTTTTGCAGGGCAATGGTGGCCCCGGCCTGGCGGGTTTTCCACAGCATGGCATCGGCAATGAGGTTGGCCAGGTTGGTCTCACGGCGGCGCACGTCGTTGCGCTCGCCGTTGAGGGCAACGGCAGCTCTGGAAACCACCTGGGAGCGCAGGGCTGCGATGGGCAGGCCATAGGCAGTTATGGCGTCCAGAGCGAAGCGATCCTCGGGCAGGTTGACACTCATCGGGATGACCTGGCCCTGGTGGGCTACCAGCTCACCCTGGGCATTGAAGGTGACCTGCAAGCGGCCCACCACCTTGGCCCACTCCCAGGCTTGTACGATCAGCACATCCTTGTTCTCGGGGTTCTTGACAATGGTGGGATAAGCTCCACCGGGGCGCAGCTCGGGGAAGGGGGTCTGGCCCAGCAGGGTGTGGCTGTGGCCCCCCACAATCACCTGCACACCCGTCACCCGACGGGCCAGTTCCTGGTCCTGAAGGTAGCCCAGGTGCGAGAGCACCACGATGTTCTTGACGCCGCGGGCCAGCAGTTCGACCACGGCCTGCTGGGTAGCCGGAACCGGGTCGGTGAAGCGCACGTTGGGGCCGGGGCTCGAGAGGATTGAGGTCTCGGGGGTGGTCAGGCCGATGATGCCCACCCGCTGGCCGCCCACGCTCACCACCGTGTAGGGGCGAATACGACCGGCCAGCTTGGGTTCCCTCGAGACATCGGTGTTGGCCGAGACCACCGGAAAGCGAACCCCGTTCAGAAAGTTTGCCAGCCCATCAGGCCCAAGGTTGTACTCGTGGTTGCCAGGAGCCATAGCCCGGATGCCCATGCGGTGCAGGAAGTAGCGGTCAGCCAGCCCCTGGTACTGGTTGAAGTACAGGGTCCCCTGAAACACATCTCCGGCGTGCAGGAATAGGGGGTTGGTGGCAGTGCCGCGCAGCCGGTCAAAAAACGAAATCACCCGGGCAAAGCCGCCCAGGCGCTGGTTCTGCTGCCCACCCAGGGTCAAGCCGCCGGTGGGCTCGAGGCGGGCGTGGGTATCGTTGATGTGGACGATGGTCATGGTGAAATTGCCAGCATTTTGAGCCTGGGTCAATCCGGCTAGAGTAGCTCCGCCAACCAAACCTGCTTTGAGTACGTCTCTACGGCGCATGATTCCTCCTCTGCTAAACTTCAACGTCATTCTATAACTGCCCCCTGTCAATCATCCATCAGGCCACCCCGGTTTTGAACTGTTGAACAGCATTTCAGGAAGCACTCAGAAGTTCGGCTTAGGTTTAAGCTCAAGTGCGTTTGGAAGTTCACTGTTAGGTTCAAACCCAGGAGAATCCATGAGACCGATTGCAATAGTTACATTACTGGCCCTTGGACTTGCAAGCTGCCAGAGCAACAATACACCCTCCGGCCCCATCAGCTTTCGGGTAGAAGAAGTTAAGAGCGGACTGGGCGGTGTGCCCTGGAGCCTCAATTTTGCGCCCGATGGTCGGCTGCTCTTCACCAATCGGGATCTGAGCCAGATTCGTGTAAGTGCCCTGAACCTGAGCACTGGAAACATCACCCATTACAGCGGCACCTCGGCAGTGCGGGACGATGGCGAAGGTGGCATTCTGGGGATGGAACTCGACCCCAACTTCGCCAGTAACAACCGGGTCTACATCTGCTACTCCATTTCCAGCGGCGGCCCGCGCAACCGGCTTTCGCGCTTCGAAATTTCCGGCAGTTCCTTAAGCAATGAATTGATCTTGCTGGACAACATGCGTGGCGCATCTACCCACAACGGCTGCCGGGTGGTATGGGGGCCCGATGGCAAACTCTACTTCTCGATGGGGGATGCTCAGGATCAGCCAGCCGCGCAAGATATATCTGCGCTGGCCGGCAAAATTTTCCGCATCAACCCCGATGGCTCGATTCCCAGCGACAACCCCTTCCCCGGAAGTCCGGTCTGGACGCTGGGGCACCGCAACCCCCAGGGACTGGCCTTCCAGCCAGGTACCGGCCTTCTGTGGTCTACCGAGCATGGGCCCGATGTGAAGGATGAGCTCAACATCATCAAAAAAGGCAAAAATTATGGCTGGCCCAACTGCATGGGCACCGACCCTTGCCCCAGCATCAGCAATTACGAGCCCGCCATCAAGCAGTACACCACCAACAACACCATCGCCCCCAGCGACATGATGTTCTATACAGGCAACGTCTTCACCGCCTGGCACCACAACCTTTTCTTTGTCACCCTCAGAACCGGACGGCTATACCGGCTGGTTTTGAATGGGCAGTCGGTCGCTCAGGAGGAAGTCTTGATTGATACCCACAACGGCCCCCATCCTGGGTTTGGGCGTTTGCGCGACATCGCCACCGGGCCCGACGGTCTGATCTACCTCTCTACAGATTCGGGGCGAATTTTGCGCTTGGTTCCACAAAACTGATCGGGCTTGGATCGTTTTAGCCAGGTTTAGGCCTGGCTTTTTTCCGCCCGCATCGCACCGAGCACTTGCAAACCGAACGGGCTTCTCGCAACCCCACCGGTGCGGTAAGCCATGCTCAATCGTGTGTTTACGGTCACCAGAAACTTCTGCCAAAGTCTGTTTTTCGTTGAAGCAAGCCGGGTATCCTTTGGGGTACTGCGCATTGCACAGCCCGATAGGCAGGTCTGAGGGCTTTGATAACCTCAGCTAAGCCCAGCTGAGAACCTGGTCAGAGAGAACGAACAGGCTCGTAAGCAAAAAAGTCTCTGCAGATTTTGAAGGCTTTTTCAGGAAGCCCTCAGGTGGTCTACATAGGCTTGTAGACGTAAATCTCGAGCGAGAACAAATTTCCGCTCGGTTTTCGTCAAGGAGGTTCTTATGCGGTACCCAGTGGCCAGTTTGTTGTTGGTGCTGGCAAGCTGTCAGGATACCAACCTCAATCCACCCAACCCACCCTCCCCTACCCAGACCCCGCCCAACCCTGCCCAGTTCAGCGCCACCGCAACGTCGCCGACCAGTGTCAGCCTGAGCTGGTCGGCCTCGCAGGGCGCCACCCGCTACAGCCTCGAGCGCCGCGCCGGCAGCGGCAGCTTTACCGCTATTGGCGGCAATAACCTCACGGCGACTTCCTACAACGACACCGGTCTCACCGCCAATACGGCCTACACCTACCGGCTCAAGGCCATCAACAACGCCGGTAGCAGCAGTGGGGTTGAGCGCAGCGTCATCACCCCAGCCAGCAGTCCATCCCCTGCCGGCGAACCCCAGGTTCGCCTGATCCCGGTCGTCTCCTCCGGACTGAACCAGCCGCTCTATCTGACTCATGCAGGCGATGGCAGCGGCGACTTGTATGTGGTGGAAAAGGCTGGACGCATCCGGCTGATTGAGCGTGGCACACTACGCCCGCAGGCCTTCCTCGATATCACCGGCAAGACCTCCAAGGGGGGCGAACAGGGCCTATTGGGCCTGGCTTTCCACCCCAACTACCGCAACAATGGTTACTTTTACGTGAACTACACCAACAACGCCGGCGATACGGTGATTGCCCGCTACTCAGCCAACCGCAGCACCAAGCTGGCCGACCCCAACTCCGAGCAGGTCATCCTGACGGTAGACCAGCCCTTTGATAACCACAACGCCGGCTGGCTGGGCTTCGGCCCCGATGGGATGCTCTACATACCCCTGGGGGATGGCGGCTCCGGCGGCGACCCACAAAACTACGCCCAGCGCCTCGAGGCCCAGAGCGGCAACAGGCACTTCTTGGGCAAGGTGCTGCGGATTGACATCAACGGCAACGAACAGGGCCGCAACTACCGCATACCCACCGATAACCCCAGCCTGGGCGGGCGGGTCTCGGAGATCTGGGCCTACGGCCTGCGCAACCCCTGGCGGGCCAGCTTCGACCGGCAGACCGGCGACCTTTGGATTGGCGATGTGGGCCAGGGCAGCCAGGAGGAAATTAACCTGGGCGCTGGCGGTGGTAAGGGTCTCAACTACGGCTGGAAAATCATGGAAGGCACCGCCTGCTACGACAACAGCATCGCCCCCGGTTGCAGCAGCAGTAGCCTGACCCGGCCCGTCCATGCCTATGGGCGCGGCGACGGCTACTCGGTAACGGGCGGCTACATGTACCGAGGTGTCCGCTTCCCACGGATGCAGGGCCGCTATTTCTTCACCGATTTTGGCACCGGCAACCTCTGGAGTCTACGCCTTGTCAACGGCACCTGGACGCGCAAAACCGAGGTTTCCTCGGCGGGAAATGGCCTAGCCTCCTTCGGGGAGGATGAGCAGGGAGAGCTGTACGTCCTTAGCCTGTTTGGAGGACAAATCTGGCGCTTGGAAGACCAGCCTTGATGCCCCCAGCGGTGTCTGTAAAGAGGTAATAACCCTGCATAAACTCAAGAGCGCCTGAAGCCTGTGTCCGGTAGACACAGGCTTTTCCATAAGTCGTTCATGGACGACACCTACACTAAGCCTATGCGTTGGCTTGCACTGCTGCTGCTGTCCGGCTTAGTCCTGGCCCAACCCACGCCCAGCTTCCGGGTCGAAGAGGTAGCCCGCAACCTGGGGGTACCCTGGAGCCTGAGGTTCGCCCCCGATGGACGACTGTTTTTTACCCAGCGGGACAGGGCCACCGTGGGGGTGGGAGCGCTGGATTTGCGCAGCGGCAGAATCACCATGTACGAGGGCGAAACGGCGGTGCGCGTCGAGGGCGAGGGCGGGGTGATGGGCCTCGAGCTCGACCCCGGTTTTGCTCGCAACAACAGGCTGTACATCTGCTATTCCTACTGGAAAGAAGGCTTCCAGAACGAAAATAACCGTCGCAACCGGCTCTCGAGTTTCGTTCTATCTGGCAACCGACTGACCGACGAGAAAATTCTGCTCGACGATATGCTGGGCTGGTGGAACCACAACGGCTGCCGGGTAGTGTGGGGGCCTGACGACAAATTGTATGTTTCGATGGGCGATGCAGGCGATGCACCTTCCAACTTTCCCGGCGAGTTTGGCTTTGCCGCCAAGGCCCAGAGCCTGAAGCTACTGGCGGGGAAAATTTTCCGTATCAACCCGGATGGCAGCATTCCTGCCGACAACCCGTTTTACAACCAGACCACCGGAGCTGCCAGGGCTATCTGGACGCTGGGTCATCGCAATCCCCAGGGGCTGGCTTTCCAGCCGGGAACCGGCCTCTTATGGTCCACCGAACACGGCCCGAACACCCGTGATGAGCTTAACATCATACGCAAAGGCAAAAATTACGGCTGGCCACGTTGCAGCGGAACCCAGCCCTTTGGCACAGTTCTGATGGTCGCTGCCGACAACCTCACCTTCAACTGCACCGGAGACGATCTACGCCAGAACTATCAGCCTGCTGTACGCGAGTATGCCGGTGGCAACGAGCCCACCATTGCCCCTAGCAATCTGGCTTTTTATACCGGGAATATCTTTCCCTACTGGAGAGGGAATTTGCTCTTCGTGACTCTCAAGACCGGGCGACTGTATCGGCTGGAACTCAGGGGTGAACAAATCGCCAGGGAAGAGATCCTGATTAACAACCAGTTCGGCCGCCTGCGCGACCTGGCCGTGGGGCCCGATGGCTTTATCTACATTTCCACCGATCAGGGGCAAATCCTTCGCTTGCGGCCTGCCAACTTGTAGCCCACACACACCGCCCTCAGCTTGCCTCTGGCTACACTGGGGCCATGCGAGCGATTGCATGGTCTACCCTTTTACTGCTAAGTCTAGCCTGGGCCCAGAGTATCCAGCTTGTTCCGGTAGCTAACAACCTGAGTCGTCCGTTGTTTCTAACCTACTCGCCGGATGACACGGGACGGCTGTTCATTGTCGAGCAAGGCGGCACCATCCGCATCCTGCAGGAAGGACGCCTGCTGGCTGAACCCTTTTTGGACATCACAAGCCTGGTCTCCTGCTGCGGTGAGCGCGGCCTGCTGGGCCTGGCTTTCCACCCCAACTACCGCCAAAACGGCCTGTTTTTCGTCAACTACACCAACCGCCAGGGTAACACCGTTATCGCTCGCTACCGCGCCAACGGCAACCGTACCGAGGCTGCCTCCGCCCAAATTCTGCTCACCATCGAACAGCCCTACGCTAACCACAACGGCGGGATGATCGCCTTTGGCCCCGATGGGATGCTCTACATCGGCATGGGCGATGGAGGCTCGGGTGGCGACCCCATCAACGCCGGACAGCGGCTAGACACCTTGCTGGGCAAAATACTGCGCATCGATGTAAACCGCAGCGAGGGAAACCAAGCGTATGCCATCCCTACCGACAACCCCATCCTGGCAGGGCGTCGCAGCGAGATCTGGTCGTATGGCTGGCGCAACCCCTGGCGTTTCAGCTTCGACCGCCAGACCGGCGATATGTGGATTGCCGATGTGGGGCAGAATGCGGTGGAGGAGGTGCACTTCCAACCGGCCAGCAGCAAGGGCGGCGAGAACTATGGCTGGCGCATCATGGAAGGTGACCGGTGCTTCAGCCCGCGTGAGAACTGCAACCGCGAGGGACTGGTACTGCCGGTGCTAACCTACACCCACGACCAGGGCCGTTCCATCACGGGTGGTTACCGCTACCGGGGCAGCGCCATGCCCGCTTTTCGCGGTGCTTATTTCTACGCCGATTACGTCAGTGGCCGTATCTGGGCCGCTACCTCTCAAGGCAACCGCTGGCAGAGCCGGGAAATCCTCCGAACGGATCTGAACATCAGCTCCTTTGGCGAAGATGCCGCCGGCGAACTGTACGTAATTGACCACCGTGGAACCATCTACCGCATGGCCCAGCGATAGAGCGCATTTTGCGCAGATGGAACCCTCCAGGGTGTACTGCCCGATTCGGTTAGCTTGCCACCGAGTATCCCCACCTCAGAAATCTACGTTGCGATCCAGAGCTGGGTCATATGATGCGCCACTGCAAGTCTCAAACGCAGATTCTACTCAACCAAATACGAACCATCCTATTGCGGGCGCACTCGGATGCCAGCGAACCGACCTGACCAAAGGTATCCGCGCAGTGGAGGCCGATACCGCTTTATTGCGTCACGAGAGCACAATGCCGCTTCATTGCATATACGGAACGCGATACCGCCTTCTGGAAGGGTAACGTTTTCTTCGCCGACGGCAGAAAGGTATTGGGTTTGGATGCGGATTTTTTGAATTCGACATCATACCCATCGCGCTAAACGGAAGCCTGCCAAAAAGGGCTTTATCGCTCACCCAACCCCTCCCGACGTCCCCTGAACACCATTCTAAACGGAATTTCGCGCAGGCCCAGGTCCTCACCAATTCGGTTGCGCAGGTACCCCTCAAAGGCTCGAGTCACAAACTGAGGATAGTTACAGAAAAAAACAAAGGTAGGTGGGGCCACCTCAGGCTGGGTGAGAAAGAAC
>Ga0209721_1001626_pt1 | contig 16174 bp, 14 predicted proteins | sample TshhotsprinmetaG_FD_184139 | JGI IMG/M metagenome (GOLD analysis project Ga0209721, IMG submission 184139) | Hot spring microbial communities from South Africa to study Microbial Dark Matter (Phase II) - Tshipise hot spring metaG (SPAdes)... | ecosystem: Environmental > Aquatic > Thermal springs... | reverse complement strand
TGGGTTGTGACTTATGCGGGTAGCCCCTGAGTGAGCCCAGAAATGTTAATTTTGTCAGCCAACCAGCCTTTGAGTACGAATACCCCGAACTGCCGGAGAGCGTGATCACCCGCTTCATCGTCCGCGCCCACGAGTGGATTGAGGACAACCAGGTTTGGCGGCGGGGCGCCATCCTGGCCCAGGGCGGCAACCGCGCCCTGGTACGGGCCGACCCGGCCAGCCGCCGGGTGGAAATCCGCGTCGGCGGCGACGAGCGCACCCGCCGCGACCTGCTGGCGGTGATTCGCAGCCACTTCCAGGCCATCCACAAAACCTTCACCGAAAGCGCCGGCAAAGAAGCCTTCCCCGTCCAGTCCTTCCTCTGTCCACCGCAGTACCCCGGCCTGCGGCTAAACTACGAGGACCTGCTCACCTACGAGCGCGACGACCTGCGCGAGATTCCCGCCACCTGGCAAGGGCGCACCATCCGCCTGAACGTGACCGCCGTGCTGAACGGCTTCACCACGCCCGAAGCCCGCCGCCAGGAGCGCGAACGGTTGTTCCTGGAGGAGCGAATGCCAAGAGAAATCCATTATCACGAACACAGGCATTTTGAAGCCGATGTCGTATCCGGCTCCGTAGTCAACCTGGGCAATGACAATCTGATTCAACAAGTTTCCCGCACGCTATCTCCCGAAATCGAGCGCACGCTCCAGGAACTGACCGCAGCGGTGAACGCCATGCTGGAACATCTCTCTGGCGAGCAGGCCGAGGAAGTTCGCGAAGACCTGAAACGCCTGCAGGAAGAACTGCAAAAGCCCAAACCAAGCAGAAAGTGGTACAGCATAAGCATTGAGGGACTGCGCCAGGCTGCCACAAACTTGGATCAGATCGGCAAACCGGTCATTGAACTGGCTGGCAAACTGCTGGAGTTATTAGGGAAACTGTCCTGATGCCCCCGGCCGCGGCGGGCGTCTTCCGCGCCATCCGGGATGTTGCCCGCTGATGGTCACGACGGCTTGACAATTCCGCGCTCTGTGGTATAAGTATTCCTGGAAAGCGCCGATATGAAGTCGGCCCGAAGGCATCCGAAGATCGCCACAGCCGCCCTGAAGGGCGCGGCGTGTGGCGTTTTTTGTCCCGTGGAGGTGAGAGATGTGTGAGGCGAAGGTCTACATCGTCAGCGACGCCTCCGGGCGCCCGATTATGGAAGACGTGATCCTGCTCCAGCCGGAGGGCGACGCCTTCCTGCTGGTCAACCTTCTGGGGGAGCAGAAACTGGTGCGGGGAACGTTGGAGAAAGTGGATTTCCTCAAGCACCGGGTCTATCTGAACGTACCCGCCCAGCAGTAGGGATGCAAGTTTGCAAGTTAGGTAGGTAGAGAGAGCGTCGGACGGGTTTTGCCGCGCTTCGGCGGCGAAGTCCGCAGATTGAAACCGAAAAAGGGCCATGAAGGCCCACGCCGGTATGTCACCGGCCGCCTTCGTGGCCCTTTTCTTTTTGGCGACCTCTCTCCTGCAGTGGATGGCGACTGAAAGCCGCCCCTGGAGGGCCTTCGGCCGACGGTCGGCCTTCGCTGACCGTTTTCAGCGTCCCTGCGCGGAGCAAAACAACAAGGGAGGTAGTACACGCCCGGGGATTCCTTTTATCCCCTCACCCCCCCCTTGCCCCCCTCTCCCCCTTGCCCTGACGGGCGGGGGAGAGGGGGAAAGGGAGGGGTTTTTGGGGCGGCGGCTCCGCCGCCGCCCCAAAAACCCATTTCCATCCCCCCGTGCGGCTGTATGGGCGGACGATCCGTCCGCCCTCAATGGGGAGGGGAGTAGGGGGGAGGGGAAAATCAACCCTCCGGAGAGTTGCCCTCTTCTGGAATCCCCAGCCAGATTCAACCCGTAGAGGTGGTACGACTCACGTTTCACGTTTTACGTCTCAAAGGAGGCCCAATGCTCAACCCGAAACCCCGAACCACAGTAGAAGAACTGATCCGTCAGGGCGACGCGCTGGCCCTGCTCCAGAAGGCCGGCGAACTCCACGGCCATTTCTGCCCCTTCCTGGCCCTGGGCGTCCGGGCAGGGCTGACCGCCATCCAGGCCCTGGGGATTCAGGAAAACCTGGGGATGGAGGAAGTCGTCGCTATCCTGGAGTGCAACAACTGCTTCAGCGATGGAATCCAGGCCGTCACCGGATGCACCTTCGGCAACAACGCCCTCATCTATCGGGACGTCGGCAAGACCGCCGTGACGCTGGCCCGGCGAGACGGCACCGCCGTCCGGGTCGCCTTGCGCGCCGAATACGTGGAGACGTTCCGCCAGAACCTGCCGGAGGAGGCCAGCGCCCTCTTCCGCAAAATCGTCCAGGAGCACCAGGAGGCCACGCCGGAAGAGCACCGGCGGCTGATGGAACTCTGGACGGAGGCGTCCTACCAGCAGTTACACGTCCCGGAAGGGGAACTCTTCGCTGTTCAGCATATGACGATTACCGTCCCCCCGCGCTCCCGCATCTTCGCCTCCGTCCGCTGCGCGATCTGTGGGGAAAGCGTGATGGAGACCCGCGCGCGGGTGAGGGACGGACAGTTCATCTGTATCCCCTGCGCCCAGGCCGAGCACTACCGGCTGACCGGTAACGGCATCGCGGTGGAGGTGGCGTGAGGGCGAGACGACGCGTCCTCTATCTGGTGACCCTGTGGGTCGTGGTGACGGTCAACTTCTTCCTGCCGCGCCTTATGCCCGGCGACCCGCTGGCGGCCCTGCTGGACCCCCAGAGTTCGGACTACGTCTTTGATCCCGAAGTGCGCGCCGCGCTGGCGGCCTACTACGGCCTGGACCGCCCGCTCCTGGAACAGTACGGGCGCTACCTCTGGGGGATCATCACCGGCGACCTGGGGCGGTCCATCCGCCTGAACCTGCCGGTGGCCCAACTGATCGCCGGACGTCTCCCCTGGACGCTGCTCCTGACGGGGACGGCGCTGCTCCTCTCGTCGGCCGTTGCGCTGGCGATGGGGGCGGAATCGGCCTGGCGGCGCGGCTCCTGGACCGACCGGTTGCTCGCCACCGGGAGCCTGATCGTCAGCAACGCCCCCGTCTACTTCGTCGGGACGGCGCTGATCATCCTCTTCGGGGCCAAACTGCGCTGGCTCCCTCTGGCCGGAGGCCGCACTCCCTTCGCCCGCTACGACTCGCTCCTGGCTGCCGTACTGGACATCGGCCGCCACCTCATCCTCCCCGCCCTCACTCTCACCCTGAGCACGCTGGGGGCCAAATTCCTGCTGGTGCGCAACAGTATGGTGAGCGTCCTGGGCGAGGACTTCATGCTCGTGGCCCGCGCCAAGGGCCTGCCGGAGGGGCGGTTGAAGTGGGGCCACGCCCTGCGCAATGCCCTGCTCCCCTTCGTCGCCCATCTGGCAGCCCATGCCGGAATGACCGTCACCGGGGCGCTCTTCATTGAGACCCTCTTCAACTACCCCGGCATGGGGCGGCTCATCTTTGAATCCGTCGGCGCGCGGGATTACCCCGTCATCCAGGGCGTCTTTCTGGTCGTCTCGGCGGTGGTGCTGACCGCCAACCTGCTGGCCGACCTGCTCAACGCCCGTCTGGACCCGCGCGTCCGGGAGGCGTAGATGGGACGGCGCATCGGCGCAGACCTCCTCTTTGGCCTGACGGTGCTGACCCTGATCGGGGCCACGGCCCTGCTGGCGCCCGTACTGGCCCCTTACGACCCGCGCGCCTTCAGCGGGCAGCCGCTGGAGCGCCCCAGCCGCGCCCATCTCCTGGGCACCAACGACGTCGGGCAGGATATCCTCAGCGAACTGGTCTACGGCGCGCGCGTCTCCCTGATCGTGGCGCTGGGGGCGGCGACGGGGACGGTGGTCCTGGGCGCGCTGATCGGCGGGTTCGCCGGTTACATCGGTGGCTGGCTGGACGGCCTCCTGATGCGCCTGGTGGACGGGATGATGAGTTTGCCGCGGCTACCGCTCTTCATCCTCATCGCCGCCTTCATCGGTGCGGGGGTTCCCCAGACCGTCGCCGTCATCTCCCTGCTCTTCTGGCCGACGACGGCCCGCATCGTCCGCGCCCAGGTGCAGAGTCTGCGCCAGCGCGGCTACATCCGGATGGCCCGCCAGTTCGGCGGGGGCCATCTCTATGTCCTCACCCGCCACATCCTGCCCCAAATGGCCCCGCTGCTCATCTCCGGCGTGGTGAACGCGGCCGGGTGGGCCGTGGCGATGGAGGCCGGCCTGGCCTTCCTCGGCCTGGGCGATCCCACGGCCAAAAGTTGGGGGCTCATGATGCGCTTCGCCCTCAACCTCCCCGGCCTTCTGCTGACCGACCGCTGGCTCTGGTGGCTTCTGCCGCCGGGGCTGTGCGTCACGCTCCTGGTCCTGGCCCTCACCTTCGTCGGCATCGGTCTGGAGCGGCACTTCCATCCCCGGCTGGTGCGGAGGGGACGATGAACCATCTCTCGGTTCGCGACCTGCGGGTGTATTTTCCGGTAGACGGGCGTCCCGATGGCGGCGTCGTGCGGGCGGTGGACGGCGTCTCTTTTACCGTGACGGGCGGGAGCGCCCTGGGAATCGTCGGAGAGACCGGCTCCGGCAAGACGACGATCGCCCGCGCCCTGCTGGGGCTCCACCCGTCGGAATGCGTCCGCGGCTCGGTGCAACTGGACGGGCAGGAACTGGTGGGACTGCCCGAAGAGGCGTGGCGGGCCATCCGCTGGCGGCGTATCGCGCTGGTCGTTCAGGCCGTGGGCACCGCTCTGGACCCAGTCTACCGGGTCGGCGACCAGATTGCCGAACCGATGCGCTACCACCTGGGCCTTTCCCCCGCTGAAGCGAGGGGGCGCACGGAGCATCTGGCCCGACGCGTCGGACTGGAGCCCCGTCACCTGCACGCGTACCCTCACCAACTCAGCGGTGGCGAGAAACAGCGGGCGCTTCTGGCGATGGCCCTCAGTTGCGACCCGGAAGTGTTGATCCTGGACGAACCGACCAGCGGGCAGGATGTCCTCTCCCGTGCCCGCATCCTGGCCCTTCTGGGGGGCCTGCGCCGGGAGGGGACGGGGCATCTCTCCCTCGTCGTCATCTCCCACGACCTGGCCGCGGTGGCCCGCCTGGCCCAGGAGGTCGCCGTCCTGTACGCCGGGAAAATCGTGGAAGTCGGGCCTGCGGCGAAGGTGCTCCAGACGCCGCGCCACCCCTACACCTGGGGGCTGCTGAACTCCTACCCGAATATGACTACCGCACGCGACCTGTGGGGCATCCGCGGGACGTCCCCCGACCCCGCTGACCCGCCGTCCGGCTGTCGCTTCCATCCCCGATGCACCCAGGCGGTGGAGCAGTGCCGTCGGGAGGAGCCGCCCTTCGTGGAGACCGACGGGCGATGGGTGGCCTGCCATCTGGGCGGCCTGCAGACCCTGCTGCGGGCCGAAGGGGTGCGCAAAGTCTTTTTTGTGGACGGTCGCCCGTCCGGCCGGTCCCCTTCGGAAAACGGCGCAGTGGAGGCGGTGCGCCGGGCCACGCTGGAAATCCGCGAAGGGGAAGTGGTGGCGCTGGTCGGCGAAACCGGCTCCGGCAAAACGACCCTGGGGCGCATCCTGGTGGGGCTTCTCTCTCCCGATGCAGGGACCGTCGTCCTGGAGGGACGGGACCTGCTGGCGGCCCGTGGGGAGGAGCGCAAGCGCATGATGCGGCGCATCCAGTACATCCCCCAGGACCCCTTTGACGCGGTCAGTCCCCGCCTGACGGTGGATGAGATCGTTCGCGAACCGCTGGACATCCAGGAGATCAGCACTCCTCAGGAGCGGGAGGGGAAGGTGCGCCAGGCGCTGGAGGCGGTGGGCCTGCCGACCTCTCCCGCTTTCCTGAACCGGCGCGCCCACGAACTGAGCGGCGGGCAACTCCAGCGGGTGGTCATCGCTCGCGCCCTGGTCCTGGAGCCGAAACTCCTCATCGCCGACGAACCGGTCTCTATGCTGGACCCCAGTGAGCAGGCCAAAGTGATCCAGTTGCTCAAACACATCCAGAACGAACGGGGGATGGCGATGCTGCTCATCTCCCACGACCTGGCGCTGGTGCGCAAGGTCGCCGACCGCATCGTGGTGATGCACGAGGGCGAGATCGTGGAGGAAGGGCCAGGGAGTTACATCGTGACGACGCCGCAACACGAACACACCCGCGCCCTGGTCCACGCCGCCCCGGCGTTTCTCCTGAAGGAGGAGAGACACGGATTACACGAATTACACGAATCCCGCTAAAAACCTAACTTAAGGAGGAGACAAATGTCAACCCGTAAAATCCTGTTCACCCTTATCCTCATCTTCGCCGTGGCGCTGACGGCCTGTCAGGGCGTCGCGCCGTCCCCGACGGCGACCGTTCCGCCTCCGGCGACAGCCGCCCCCACCGCCGTCCCGCCGACGCCCACTCCTGTGCCGCCGGCCTTCGTGGAGGTCCTGCGGTTGCCCGGCGGCGGATTCTGGGGCCATCCCACCCCCTTCGGCTTCAACCGCGGCCCCGGCTATATGCGCGCGTCGCTCCTGTTTGACACCCTCTGTTGGCGGGATGCCAGCGGTCAGACCATCCCCTGGCTCGCCACCGACTGGCGAGTCTCCGACGACAGAAAAACCTGGACCTTCTCCTTGCGCCAGGGCGTCCGCTGGCACGACGGGGAACCCTTCACCGCCGACGACGTCGTCTTCACCTTTGAGTACGGGCGGGCTCACCCCGACGTCGGCTGGTTTATGGTCCAGTTGGGGGAGGTGGAGTCGGTGACGAGGTTGAGCGATCATCAGGTAGCCATCCACCTCAAGCGCCCCTTTGCCCCGTTCCTGCAGACGGTGGCTGAGGCGATGTTTATCATCCCCAAACACGTCTGGGAGAAGGTGGACGACCCCAAATCCTACATTGAACCGGACGCTTTCATCGGCACCGGCGCGTACCGGCTGGTGAAGTACAGCAAGGAGGAGGGGACGTACCTCTACGAGGCCAATCCCGACTTCTTCCTCGGCGAACCGTATGTGCGGAGGATAGAGTTCGTGCCGGTGAGCGACGAGTCGTTGGCGCTCCTCAACGGCGACATCGCCGCCTTTGACAAATTCGGCGGGGTGAACGAAGAGTTCCTGGCTCCGTTCCGTCAGGACCCCTTCCAGATCAAGCAGGCTCCGGGCGAGTGGGGGATGTTCCTCTACTTCAATCTGGAAAAAGATACGCCGTTGCGGGATGTGCGGGTGCGGCGGGCCATCGCCCACGCCATAGACCGGCAGGCGCTTCTGGATCGGGTGCTCCTGGGCTTCGGCGACAAAGGAAACCCGGGATTTCTCCCGCCGTCCAACCCGTATTATAATCCCAGCGTGCCCGATTACCCCTACGACCTGGAGAAGGCGAAGGCACTCCTGGCGGAGGCCGGGTACGATGGCACTCCGATTCAGTTGGCCTACTCCCCCGACTGGATTATGGCCTCGCCCCGGGTGGCGGAGATTCTTCGGGCCGGGTTTGACGCCATCGGCCTGAAGGTGGAAATGGTCACGATGGACCAGGCGACGATAGACGCAGCCGCGAAGGAAGGGAACTACGAGATGCTCATCACCGGCTTCGGCGGCCTGGGGAGCGACCCGGACCAGTTGCGGCGGATTTTCCACAGCCAGAGCAAGATGGTGGGGTTCTCCCGCGCTCGCGGCTACCAGAATCCCGAATTTGATCAACTGTCTAGCGCGCAGGTCTCTATGCTGGACCCGGAGGAGCGGCGGCAGGCGGTGAACCGAATGCAGGTCATTCTGGCCGAGGACCTGCCAGTGGTCGCGCTCTACTACACGGCGCGGGTGGTGGTCTACAACGCCGAGGTGTTTGACAACTGGTACTACACCCCCAGCGGGTTCGGCGGCGGCGTTCCAATGCCCTACAACAAGCATCAGTTCATCGTCGGCCTGCCGGAGGGGCTGACGATTCGGCGGTAGGGCTTCATCCGGCACCCCTGTTGTACTTTATTGAGGGCGGACAGAACGTCCGCCCTTACGGCCCCACGGGGAGGGGGGATAGGGGGGTGAGGGGGCGCTAATATCCGTCAACAGGTGATTCCTGGTATTGCTGGAATAATTTGTCCATTTGCAAAAAGCGCCCTTTTGGCTCATCCTGACCGTTTACGGTCAGGCGAAAGCGCGATATCGCCCCCAGCAAAGCGGGGAAGAAATAGATTTTTTGATTGGGCGGCGAAGCCGCCTAATCAAAAATCTTCTTTTTGCCCCCTGCTCGCTGGGGGTGAAAAACCTACCCATGCAAGGCAAGGGGATGGGGGTGGAGGAGGGCATAATGCCACCTGCCAGAGGCTGAAATCCTCCGGCCTCAAACCAAAACCCTGCTGCGCAGGCTGGAAGGGTGACGCATGCGTCATCCCTCCGCTACACTGCGTGGCGCACTACAAACCGCCCCCGAAGGGGGTGCAGGCAATTTTTCGGGCAATTTACACCCAGGCGGAAGAGTGCCGGGAGACCTTTATGGACACCCTTCGCGAATTTTTTGACCATCTGGCCGACGAATGGGATGCACAGCAGCCCCCGGACCGAGAGGAAAAACTGCGGGACTTACTGACTCCCTTCCGACCGCTCCTGCAGGAGGCCCGGGGGGTGCTGGAGATCGGCACCGGGACCGGAGCACTCATCCCCCTGCTTCGGGAGGCCGCTCCAACGGCGCGCATCCTCTCGGTGGACCTCTCCCATCGGATGCTCCAGTATGCCCGACGGCGCTGCCCCTGGGCCTCCCTGCTCCAGGCGGACGCCCGTCACCTCCCCCTCACCCCGCAGGCCGTGGACCTGGTAGTCTGCCACAACGCCTTTCCCCACTTTCAGGACAAACCGGCGACGCTGATGGAACTGGCACGAGTTCTGGCAGAGGGCGGACATCTGCTCATCCTGCACGACCTGGGCCGGGAGCGGGTGAACGCCATCCATCAGGGAGTCGGAGGGGTGATCGGGAACGACCTGCTGCCGTCGGGAGGAGAACTGGGCCGGATGCTAACGGAGGCCGGTCTCTCTCCCATCCACATCCGGGATGACCCCGAGCAGTATTGGGGGGTGGGGCAAAAGGCGATTTCGCCACCGCGATGAACAACGTTCCCTTCGGGTTGTTCAGGCGTAACTATATTGACAATGGCAAATTTTAAGTTATAAAACAAAAATTGGCAGCTGTGCCCTTTGAAAAGGCCGCTGGCAGGGCAAAAGCCAACGGGCTATCGCCTTGGCGGCGCAAAATGGGTGGTTTTCAGCCCCCTCACCCCCCTTACCTCCCTCTCCCCCTTGCCCTGACGGGCGGGGGAGAGGGGGGACAGAGAGGGGTTTTGCGGGGCGGCGGCGAAGCCGCCGCCCCGCAAAACCCCATCTTTTCTCCCCCCTCCCCGTGCGGCTGTAGCGGACGATCCGTCCGCCCGCAACGGGGAGGGGGCAAGGGGGAGGGGTGAAGGTATCCTTGAGAAAGTGCACTGCTTTTGAACATGAGCCACACTGCTTGTCTGCGTCCATCCGCGTCCTATTGGAAAACTGTCAGGTAGCCAGAGGGTTTTTGGATTGGGCGGCGAAGCCGCTCAATCCAAAAAGCGCTTCCCTTGTTCAGATCGTCAAACCGGGGATGGGGTCTCCCCTTCCATTGCTCGCCGGATCACCTCAATGGCGGCACTGATCTGTTTGGTGAGGGCCTTCCACTCAATCCCCACAATCTCAAAGTGGGGCTGGTTGATGGGAAGGAGCAGTTTGTGCCCGCGGGCCGAGGCGACGGCGGTGGCGATCGTCGGAGTGACCTCTCCCATCATAGAGTTGGGGACGACAACGCCGATGGGGGCAATGATGAAATCGGCCAGATTGATGGAGACGAGAATGGCGTTCTCGCCGCTGGCCCCCCGGTTGGCGCGGGCCTGCATCATCCGCTGGGTGGCAACGGCGTTGGTGCCCAGCGCGATGATCTCCACGTCCAGAGGCAGTTCTTGGCGCAGTTGGGTGATAATCTGAGCGCCAATACCCCCACCCATTCCATCTACGACGGCGATGATCATGCTGACCTCCGCTATGAGTTGTCCATCCGGGTAGTGCCCCATTTACGCTTGCCCATTGTATACGCAATCCTCCCGATAGGCAACTCCGCATCCATCCGACCGTCAGGCTGTAGGGCGAGTTGGAAACCCACTTTTTTCTGAACACCACGAAAGGCACAAAGGGCCACCCTGGCTGAAAGTTACCTCGCTCCTACCTCGGGGCCTGTTCGTAGTGCGCCATGAAGCGTGGGATCGGGGATTTTCTCTATAAATACCCTCTTGACAACGGGCGCGAAATGGGGTATAATAACACGTGTTACTAACACGTGTTACCCAATGCCCCGAAGAAAGGTTCTGTAGGATGCCGTCCGAACGACCCACCTCTCGCGATGTGGCCCGATTGGCCGGGGTGTCCCGCACCACCGTCTCCCTGGTCCTCAACAACGTCCCCGATGTCCACATCAGCCCCGAAACCCGCCAGCGCGTTCTGGAGGCCGCCCAACAACTGGGCTATTACCCCGACGCTTCCGCCCGCCGCCTGGTCCGCGGCAAGACGCACACCATCGCGCTGGTCTGGCACCGGGGACCGGACCGACTGTACCGGGACGCCTTTCTCCCCGGCCTCCTGCAGGGACTGACCGGCGCCGCCCGCCAGTACGGATACCACGTCCTCTTCCGCCCCATAGAGGCGGACGAACCCGACGACGCCTACGTGGAACTGGCCCGCGGCCGCCACACCGACGGCCTCATCCTCTCTGGCCCCCGCTCCGACGACGACGCGCTGATCCATCTCTATCAGGACCAGTTCCCCCTGGTCCTCCACGGTCAGTTGCCCGAGACCGATATCCCATCGGTGGACGTGGATAACGTTCAGGGCGCGGGGGCTGCCGTGGAGCATCTGCTGCGGTTGGGCCATCGTCGCATCGGGATGATCACCAATGCCCCCCTGGCCTATACCGCCAGCCAGCAGCGGCTGGAGGGGTATCGCCGCGCCCTAGAGGGGTGGGGTCTCCCCTACGACGACACCCTGGTCCGCTACGGTAATTTTGACGAAGAGAGCGGTCTGCGCGCGATGGAAAGCCTGCTTGCGCTGGACCCGCCGCCGACGGCGGTGTTCGTCGCCAGCGACATGGTCGCCATCGGCGCGCTGCGGGCGCTGCGCGAGCACAACCTGCGCGTCCCCGAAGGTATCGCCCTTGTCGGTTTTGACAACATCGCCGCTGCCCGCTTCATCACTCCGGCTCTCACCACCGTTCATGTCCCTGCCTTCGGTCTGGGCTGGGCGGCGGCCGAACTGCTCATCCGTCTCATAGAAGGTGACCGGCCCGCAGAGACGCAGGTTCGTCTGGAGACGGAATTGATCGTCCGGGAGTCTTGTGGAGCAAAACATTCCGTATAGGAAGGGGGTGGTCAGGGAGAACAAACCGATGAGTCCGTGATCCGGCGGCAGGAAATACGATTCCATATACCCAACCGATTCTTAAGTGATTTCAGGAGGAGAAAAAATGGCTCGGCGTATGTACTGGATTTTGTTGACCGCGACCGTGGTTGCGGGTTTGCTACTCTCTTCCTGCGCCCCCCAGACGGTCACCGTGACCGTTCCGGTGGAGAAGCAGGTGACGGTGGAGCGGACGGTGGAGGTGACCGTCCCGGTTCCCACCTCCCGCGGCGTGGTGACGGTGCTGGGGGTGTGGGGCGGCTCCGAGTTTGAGGCCTTCGCCGCCTCCGTGGAACCCTTCACCAAGGAGACGGGCATCGGGATGGCCTTTGAGACTTCCCGTGAGCAGGCCACCGTCTTGGTGACCCGCGTCCAGGCCGGCAATCCCCCGGATATCGCCATTCTCCCCCAGCCGGGGCTGCTGGTGGACCTGGCGAAGATGGGGGCCCTGGTCCCGCTGGAAAACATCGTGGATATGGACCAGTTGAAGAAGGACTACTCCCAGGCCTGGATTGACCTGGGCAGTTACGACGGCCATCTCTACGGCATCTGGTTCAAGGGCGCTCTGAAGAGCCTGGTCTGGTACAATCCCAAGGCATTCCAGGAGAAGGGCTATCAGGTACCCACCACCTGGGATGAGATGATCGCCCTCTCGGACCGGATTGTGGCCGACGGCGGCACGCCCTGGTGCATCGGCCTGGAGAGCGGCGCGGCCAGTGGCTGGCCCGGCACCGACTGGATTGAGGATATCATGCTCCGCACCGCCGGTCCCGAGGTCTACGACCAGTGGGTCAACCACGAAATCCCCTGGACCGACTCGGCGGTCAAGCGGGCCTGGGAACTCTTCGGCCAGATCGCCCGCAACGAGCAGTACGTCTGGGGCGGCACCACCGGCGTGCTGAGCACCAACTTCGGCGACTCCCCCCGCCCGCTCTTTGACACGCCTCCGGGCTGCTATATGCACCGCCAGGCCTCGTTCATCACCGGTTTCTTCCCCGAAGGGGTCACGGCAGAGGACTACGACGTCTTCGCCTTCCCGTCCATTGACCCGCAGTGGGGCGTTCCGGCGCTGGGCGCGGGCGATGTGGTGGTGATGCTCAACGACACCCCCGAAGCGCGCGCGTTCATCCAGTACCTGGCGTCGCCCAGGCCGCACGAGATCTGGGCCGCCCGGGGCGGCTTCATCTCCCCGCATCGCGGGGTGGACCCGAATGCCTACCCGGATGAACTCACCCGCAAGCAGGCCCAGATTCTCGCCAGCGCCGAGGTCTTCCGCTTTGACGGCTCCGACCTGATGCCCGCGGCCGTCGGCGCGGGGTCCTTCTGGACTGGCGTGATGGACTACGTGGGCGGCAAGGACCTGGATGCGGTGCTCCAGGCCATTGAGAAGAGCGCCCAGGACGCCTACAAGTAGGTCCGCCGAGTGCCCGGCGCCCGGAAGGGTGCCGGGCACTTTCTTAACCACGGGGGGCAGAGAGATGAGCGAGTTTCTCAGCCAGGTCTTCACCACGTTGCTGGCAATCCTCTTAGGGGTCGGCGGGGTCGTCGGCCTGTTCCTGGGGATGGAGTTCCTAATCGGGTTTCTCCCCCAGCGCTTGCAACCCAAAGTGCGCCCCTGGGCCTACATTGGCCCCACGCTGCTCATTATGGGCATCTACCTGGTCTACCCCACTCTGCACACCCTCTACCTGAGTTTCCTAGATGAGCGCTCCCAGCAATTCGTCGGTCTGAAAAACTACCTCTGGACGCTCACTTCGCCGGAGATGCACATCGCCTTCCGCAATAACCTCCTCTGGATCGTCCTGATGACCCTTTTCAGCGTCGGCCTGGGACTGGTCATCGCGGTCCTGGTGGACCGGGTCTCCTACGAATCGGTGGCGAAATCCGTCATCTTCCTGCCGATGGCGATCTCCTTTGTGGGTGCCAGTGTCATCTGGCGCTTTGTCTACGCCTTCAAACCGGCCAACGTGCCGCAAATCGGCCTCCTGAACGCCATCGTCACCGCTCTGGATGGTCAGCCGTTAGGATGGCTGGTGGATACCCGGGTGAACAACCTGGCCCTCATCGCCGTCGGGATATGGCTCCAGACCGGGTTCTGCATGGTCATCCTGTCCGCAGGTATCAAAAGCATCCCCCGAGAGATTCTGGAGGCGGCGCGGGTGGACGGCGCCAGCGAGTGGCGCATCTTCTGGCAGGTTATCGTCCCGATGATCGGTTCCACCATCGCCGTGGTGGCGACCACCGTCATTATCAACGCCCTGAAGGCCTTTGATATCGTTTTCGTCCTCACCAATGGTCAGCGCGGCACCGAGGTCATCGCCAACCGGATGTACAAGGAGATGTTCTCGTTTCTGAACTTTGGACGGGCCAGCGCGATCGCGGTCATCCTGCTGCTGGCTATTATCCCGATTATGGCGGCGAACATCCGCCGCTTCCAGGCCCAGGAGGCGATCCGATGAACGGTATCCGCCGAATCCTTGCCCGCTTTCCGCTCCATCTGGCTGTCATTGTCATCTGCCTGATCTGGCTGACGCCGACGGTCGGGTTGCTGGTCAGTTCCTTCCGCCATAAGGACGCCGTCTTCGCCACCGGCTGGTGGACGGTCTTTCGCATCCCGATGGACTTTGCCCAGTTCCGGCTGGATAACTACATCCAGGTCCTCACTGCCCAGGGGATGGGACGGGCGTTTCTGAACAGTTTGACCATCGCCATTCCGTCCACCATCATCCCCATCACCATCGCGGCCTTTGCCGGTTACGCCTTCGCCTGGATGGAGTTCCCCGGCCGGCAGGTGCTCTTTGTGATTGTTGTAGGACTGCTCGTCGTCCCCCTGCAGATGACTCTGATCCCCCTGCTGCGCCTGTACAACCGCGTCGGCCTGGCGGGGACGTTTTTGGGCATCTGGCTGGCCCATACCGGATATGGGCTACCGTTCGCCGTCTACCTGCTCCGCAACTTCTTCGGCGGGTTGCCCAAAGACCTGTTTGAGGCGGCGTATCTGGACGGCGCGTCGCCCCTCACCGCGTTCACCCGCCTGGCGCTCCCCCTGTCGGTGCCGTCGCTGGCCTCCCTGGGCATCTTCCAGTTCCTCTGGGTCTGGAACGACCTGCTGGTCGCTCTGATCTACCTGGGCGGGACGGAGAAGGTCGCCCCGCTCACGCTGAAACTCTCCGCAATGGTCCAGTCCCTGGGCCAGGACTGGCACCTGCTGACCGCCGCCGCCTTCGTCTCTATGGCTGTCCCGATGCTGGTCTTCTTTACCCTCCAGCGCTACTTTGTGCGCGGCATCCTGGCGGGGTCGGTCAAGGGGTGAGTAGACAAGGATACAAGGTGGGAGTAGACAAGGATACAAGGTGGGAGTAGACAAGGATACAAGGAGGGTTGATGCTTCAACAGGTCCCCGTTGGTATAAAGCGATTGGAGGATTATCGCCCGATTGTGGGCGACGATGGGATTGCCGAAATCCGCGCCCTGGCGGAACCGCTGCGGGGCGCGCGCGTGGTCCACATCAACGCTACCGCCTACGGCGGCGGGGTGGCGGAAATCCTGCAGACCCTCGTGCCCCTGATGCAGGACGTGGATCTGGCGGCCGAGTGGCAGGTCATTGAGGGCGCCGACGAGTTCTTCAACGTCACCAAGGCCTGCCACAACGGCCTGCAGGGGATGGACATTCCCTTCACCGACGAGATGCAGACCATCTGGCGCCGGTACAACGATCTCAACGCCCGCCGTTTTGAGGGCGAGTACGACTTTGTCATCGTCCACGACCCCCAGCCCGCGGGCCTGCTCTCCTTCCACGGGCGCGCGGGCGGAAAGTACTGGATCTGGCGCTGCCACATAGATACGTCCCAGCCCAATCCCGCCTACTGGGAGTTCTTCGTCCCCTACATCTCCCGGTACGACGCCGCCATTTTCACGATGCGGGAGTACGTGGGGCCGGGCGTCTCCTTCCGCCATCTGGCGATCATCCCCCCGACCATTGACCCGCTCTCGCCCAAGAACGCGCCGATGGGGATGGAGGAGGCCCGCCAGACGGTCGCCCGCTTCGGGGTGGACGTCCGCCGCCCCCTCATCGTCCAGGTGAGCCGGTTTGACCCCTGGAAGGACCCGCTGGGGGTGATAGACGCCTATCGGATGGTCAAGCGGGAGATACCGGAGGCCCAACTGGCGCTGGTCGGCTCTATGGCGTCGGACGACCCGGAGGGGTGGACGTATCTGGACCGCACCATCCGCCACGCCGGGGAGGATTACGACATCTTCATCCTGCACAACTTCCACGGGGTGGGCAACCGGGAGGTCAACGCCTTTCAGACCGTAGCGGACGTGGTGGTGCAGAAGTCGCTGCGGGAGGGGTTCGGCCTGGTGGTCGCCGAGGCATTGTGGAAGGGGAAACCGGTGGTCGGCGGGAACGTCGGCGGTATCCCCCTGCAGGTGATAGACGGCGAGACGGGCTTCCTGGTGAACACCGTGGAGGAGTGCGCCGACCGGATTCTCTACCTGCTCCGGCATCCGGAGGAGGTGGGGCGGATGGGGGCGGCGGCGCGGGAGCATGTCCGCCGTAACTTTCTCACCACTCGCTACCTGCGGGACTACCTGCGTCTTTTCCGGGAACTGGCGGCGTAGGCGGGAGTTTCTCCGCTGCCGGGTTTGCAAACAGAGAGCGGAGGTGCGGACGGCGAAGCCGCCGTCCGCACCTCCGCTTTTCCTTTTCCATGCGCTAATGCTGCAGCGGGATAGGGATGCGGATTT
>Ga0209721_1001625_pt1 | contig 16175 bp, 13 predicted proteins | sample TshhotsprinmetaG_FD_184139 | JGI IMG/M metagenome (GOLD analysis project Ga0209721, IMG submission 184139) | Hot spring microbial communities from South Africa to study Microbial Dark Matter (Phase II) - Tshipise hot spring metaG (SPAdes)... | ecosystem: Environmental > Aquatic > Thermal springs... | reverse complement strand
CTCAATGATGGGCGAGGTAACCCCATCAATCGCGACAGCCATCGCTTCCTCTCGGGCAAGGAAGATTCTTCTTCCTTTATCAAACCCGCCAATTGATATCCTTGGAACCGTTAAAAAACCCCTGCAGCAGCTTATAAGAGAGGCGATCAACATGGTCAGGGAACATTACGGGCTACCGGTCGAAGGGGAGGAATCGCAAGATGTGTGAGGCAATAGTTTTCGTAGTCAAAGACGGTGAGAAAGAAGTCATCATGGAGAACGTGGTGACTCTCCACCCTGAAGGCGAAAAAATACTCCTCACTGACCTTTTCGGCGAGCAAAGGCTCATCACCGCGAAAATAGAGCGAGTGGATTTAGTAGGTCACGAGATATTCCTGCGTAAACAAGACTAATTTGGCCCAAAAAAGCGCTTAACTCTCTTTCTTCCGGGGGGCTGTTTTTGGTTTGTGTGAAGCAATCGTCCAACCAGAGTTAGCTTCTATTCACACTTCAAGAAAAGCGCGGTATACGCACCTGCATTAGTCTTGACGCGAACGCTTGCCATCCCAGATTACGTATGGTAAAAATTACTGGGTCAAGAAGACCCGATGAGTCGAAAAGACAAACGAGTTAAAAAGTAGAATAAGGGAAGCATACTTGACCACGATGGTCTGAATCCGGAATGAAACCGGACATTCGTGGTTTTTTGTTTTTTATTTTGAAGGAGGCGAGAATAATGCATATACCCGATGGTTTTCTTGATCCAAAGAATTCCATAGTCACCTACGTAGCATCCACGGGTACTTTGGGCTATGCTCTTTACAAAGCGAGGGAAGAGCTCGACGAGAAAAAAATTCCCATTCTCGGCATTACGGCGGCGTTTATCTTCGCCGCTCAAATGCTTAATTTCCCTGTGGCGGGGGGGACGAGCGGTCATTTCCTCGGGGCGGTTCTCGCGATGGTCCTTCTCGGACCCTTCTCGGGATTCCTCGTGATGTCAGTGGTGCTCCTTGTTCAGTGCCTGTTTTTCGCCGACGGTGGCCTGACCGCCCTCGGCGCGAACATCTTCAACATGGGGATAATAGGCGGTTTTCTGTCCTATTACCTCTTAATACTTGCGAAGAAAGCGCTAAGCCGATTCGGGGAAAGAAGGTCGCTTCTTTTTTCGTCAGCGTTCTTTGCCTGGTTTTCCGTCGTGGTAGCCTCTGCGGCTTGCTCCATTGAGCTCGCCTTCTCCGGCACGGTACCGTTTAAGGTCGTCTTCCCTGCTATGGTCGGTGTTCACAGCATTATCGGCATCGGAGAAGCCCTGATAACCACGGTCGTTGTGGCAATCGTCCTACAACTGAGACCTGATCTTGTGGCATCTTTCACAGGAGCGCCATCGCTTCCCTACGCAGGCGAGGGGGTGAGTTGATTGTCTGGAGGACCTACGATGTCAAGAAAGATGAAAATCAGCCTTGGAGCCTTCATAGTAGCCTCCTTTGCGGTCGCGCTAATACTTGGGATATTCATTTCGCCTTACGCAAGCGAAAGCCCTGATGGTCTGGAGCGCGTCGCGGATGACAAGGGTTTCCTGAATAAGGCTGAAGAGACAGAGCCGGCCTGGAAGCACTCACCGATCCCTGACTATCAATTCCCTAAAGTCAAGAACGAAAAATTCGCGACAAGCCTCTCGGGACTGATAGGTGTGATAATAACGGCCGTGGTGGCGGTCATGATAGGTGTGATACCCTTAGCCTTAAGGAAACTGGCAAAACGCTCCAAGACAACAAGCGCTGATGAAACATGACTATATAGACAAATACAGCAGGCTTGAAAGCCCGGTTCACTCTATTGAGCCGCGAGCAAAGGCGCTTGCACTTTTCGCATTAATTGTGATTTGCGTCTCAACGCCTCCAGAAGCATGGTGGTGTTTTGTCGTTTACGCGGGGATCGTATTTATCGTCGCAACTGCCTCCAGAGTCCCGGCTTCTCATATCATATCAAGAGCCCTCGTGGTCTTTCCTTTCATCCTTATCGTGGCCTTGGTCACACCGTTTACGAAAGAGGGTATGACCATCTTAGAGTTAGGTTTTCTCAAGGTTTCGAAAGAGGGTCTTATCACAGTCTGGAACGTGAGCGTAAAATCACTTATCTCGATCATCGCTTTGATCCTTCTTTCGTCAACAACACCCTTCCCCGATCTGATGCGCGCGCTTGAAAGACTAAAGGTCCCAAGTTTCTTTACCACAGTGGCTTCCTTTATGTACAGATACGTTTTCATCATTGTCGACGAAGCGGAGCGCATGAAAAGAGCGAGAGATTCGAGAAACTTCCGGGGAAGATGGATTTGGCAGGCAAAAACCATAGGACAAATGATTGCCTCGCTTTTCATCAGAAGTCACATGAGAGGAGAAAGGGTCTATCAGGCGATGTGCTCGAGAGGATTTGAGGGAACATTCCCGCGCTATCACGACCGAAAAATGAAAAGCGCGGACGTAGTTTTTCTTACTCTCATTACGCTTACGGCAGTTTCCGCAAGAATTAGCCTGCTCTGGTAATGAAGTTTTCAACTTGCCCGCTTACTTGACTACCAGTATCATCAATGTTCGACACTTTGTTATGCGCGAGCGCAATTAGACAAAACGCTGATGTTTCATGCTCGAAAGGGCACACTTGAAAAATCGCAATTGGAGAGAATTTGGAAATAATATCTCTTAAAAGTGAGATCGCAATAAGAGTGGAGAACTTGAGTTACGTATACCCCGACGGGACTTTGGCCCTCCAGGAGATAAACCTGACCGTGAGGAAAGGGGAATCAGTTGCGCTTATGGGACCGAATGGAGCTGGAAAATCAACGCTTACGCTCCATCTCAACGGCATACTGAAAGGAAAGGGCAGGGTTGAAATTCACGGGCTTGAAGTCAACAAGCAGAACATCCGAAAAATACGGCGCCTGGTGGGGCTCGTATTCCAAGACCCGGACGACCAGTTGTTTTCTTCCACGGTTAAAGAGGACGTGGCATTTGGTCCGCTGAATATGGGCATATCCCCAGACCTTGTCGAGTTTTCCGTAAAGAGGGCGCTCGAATGGGTAGGAATGTCTGGATCGGAGGATAGGTCCCCACACCATTTGAGCCTTGGTGAAAAGAAACGCGTTTCAATAGCCACCGTACTGGCAATGGAACCCGAAATCCTTGTCCTGGACGAACCAGGCGCAAACCTTGACCCGAGGGGAAGAAGAGAAATCTCCGAATTGATTAAAACGCTCAAAGGGACAAAACTTGTGGTGACGCACGACCTCGATATGGCAGCGCAAATCTGCGACCGCGCCGTCATTCTTCTATCCGGTCGAATCATCGCCGACGGACCGATCAGAGACATTCTCTCCGACAGCGCGTTACTCTCACGGGCAGGTCTGATTTAAATGAGCGCCTTTCTTATAACCCAAGCAACATCCGGGGTATCAATTATCCGGACATCGACAAAGAGTCCACGACCGCCCCGTCATTTTTCCTGGTTAGCGGCAATATTAGTGCAGGTGTAAAATTTGTTATTGTGCCAAGCTTTGAGCAGTGTGTTTTCCACCAAACGAAAGCAAAATCGAATGAAAAACGATGCAAAGGAATAAAGTCCTTCTGATCGAAGACGAATATTCGATCGCTGAAACAATCAAGGTCAGTCTCGAGCTTGAGGGTTACGAAGTCATCGTAGCTCCTGACGGTGAGACCGGTCTTGCCTCAGCGCTTGTCAACGAGCCGGACATAATACTCCTCGATATAATGCTACCAGACATGGATGGGTGGGAAATCCTCAGACAGTTTAAAAGCGCTTCGCCGACCAAATTCATTCCCGTCATAGTAATTACCGGGCTCGGAAAAACCGATCACATCCTCAAAGGATTCGAGATCGGCGCCGACGATTACATCCAAAAGCCAATCGACTCGAACGAACTTTTCGCGCGGATAAAAAATCTCCTCTCGAGATTAGAAAGCAGCATGCCTGTTGACCCCCTGACAAGAATCCCGGGGAAAGCGCAAGTTTACGACGAGACGCGGAGACGAATACAAAAGAGAAGCAGGTTCTTTGCCTTCATGTATTTTGATATATCAAATCTGCGCGTAGTCAACGAAAAATACGGAATAGAGGTAGGCAACGAATTAATTAGGGCGCTCGCTGAGATCCTCTGCGATGTCACAATAGAGAGTGAGGAATTTGCGGGGTACATCGGTGAGGATGATTTCGTTGTTTTGACCGTGCCGGTGCGAGTCAGTCAGATTTTTCAAGAGGTAACGAGCAGGTTTGACACCGTCCTCGGCAAGCTATGTCCTGAAATAGCTACCCAACAGAGAAGAAAACAGGGAAAAACCGTGAGGATAGCTTCAGCCGTCGTGACCAACGAGCACAGACAATTCGGCGACCCCCTTCAGGTCAAGAATATAGCTCTCGAGATACTGGGTAGAGCTCGAAACATGAAGGACCACTGCTGCCTCAATCTGAAAAATTTCCCCGTGTGAGCGCCGGCGGCGACAACAACTTCCTGCCATCAGAAATAAGAGCGATGAGGGATTTTTTCCAGGAAACGGGTTTCCCGCTCTGTTATGAAATCTTCATTAAGGTGCACAAAGCCCAATAACCGAAATAGCTGCACTGGGCAAACCGAGTATTTTTCGAGTTTTAGGGGAGGGCAGGTGGGATAGGCGGGCGGGTAGGCGGTGCTGAGGTTTGATGCAGGTACGCTTCCTCCTACCCCACCTGGGGAAAATTTTCTGAGCCTATTTCGGCAAGCCCTTCGCTTCAGACGAGATCCGAGGACGAAGAGGAGGCAAGACCTATGAGGTCTAATAATACTTGCCTCGGCTCTCACTTCTTGATTCGTCCCCGGAAAGGCAATCAGAAATACCTCATAATGGGAAAAAGGACTTGCATTAAGTATGAGAATCTCATCCCCCATTTGGGTGATTTCGCCCGACTGATCAAGGTATCAAAGGCGGGATTCATGCATGGGGATATATGTTTTGGAGCAAAAAAATAACGGCTTTCTAAATCACCGTTCTTATAATTTTAACACGCCAAAGCCTTTTGTCAAATAGTACAAGCAAATTCCTCCAAACCCACCGCGGAGCGCAACATCTGGTAGCCATTATGGTTTTTCATGAGAATCAACACAATATACGCAAGAAAGAGCGAGGTTTGAACACGGCAAAATTGTCGAATTTCTTATCAAATGCCCGCCCAGAAACATACTTGTTCCAAGCTGATGCACGAGTGGAACTTAAGTTCATGAACCCTATACCAAGAAAAACGCCCGGACATCAAAAGACAATATTTGCGAGCAGGCAGAGACCGGCGGTGGGCTATTCAATCTTTTAGTCTTATTTATATGCCGCGCCCAATGTTTCTCCTTCAGTCATGATGGCAGCTCCGTCTATCAGTCAGACTTCCATCCCTTAGTGACATGTATCCAAAGAGCATTATATAGGCACATGAAAATGCAAGTAGTTGATTCAGGAAATTGCTAACAACCAGGTAACGTGACCGAAGGGGAGTCCAGAAAACAGAGCAAGCGGGGATATGGGCTTTCTAGGTGGGTTACACTCCCCGTAGCACTGCCCTACATGCCCGCCCCGGTTTTTGACATAAATCATCAGAAACACAGCAGCCTTGCTTTTTGAAGATGGTTTTCGCCGTGATAATTAGATGAAAATCGAGCACGGAGCCAAAAGATTCTCTAAAACAAAGGCGCAACGACTTCATAAATAACTTGAGCAACAGCGCATAATGAGAGATAATCACCAAACATTTCCGAGAAGACGAGATCCGATATGGGGAGGCTTTCCATGGGCAAAGAGAGAATCAGAACAAATCACGCTGTTCAAAGCTCCATGCTCCGAATTCTAGCGATTGAACTCATGCTACTTTTGCTTTTTTCTCTGCTTCTCGCCTCGTTAACCGCGCTTCCTCCGAAAGCGGGCGCTGAAAGCGCCGACCCGCTAAATGCCAAGATAAAGGTGCCGAGTCCTTCATCAAGTCTCACTTCTGTAAAAGGAGACGGTACGCACTATTTAGGGTATCAACCTACCCCTCCGGGAGATTATCCCAGGTTAGTCGCGCCGAAAGCGTTGAAAGCCCTTCCCTCAAGCGTTGATTTATCAGCGGACCTTCCACCTGTCGGGGACCAAGGGAGACAGGGGAGCTGTGTTGGTTGGGCTACAAGTTACTACTACAAGACATGGCTCGAGAAACAAGAGCATACCAGTTGGGATTTGTCCAATCCCTGGTATCAGTTCAGCCCTTCGTTTGTGTATAACCAAATAAACGGCGGATTCGATCTCGGGGCTTTCATTTCCAGCGCGTTCTATCTGATGGAGACCAAGGGGGATGTCGACATAGAAGAGATGCCCTATGACGATTCAGACTGGACCACTCAACCCACGGCTGCGGATCTTGAAGCCGCAAAACCTTACCGGATTCCGGAAGGGTGGGGTTATTTGTGGATTCAGTGGTGGTTCGGACCTTATAACCCCCCAAACCCGATAGAAAACGCCAAAGCGCTCATCGCGAGCGGAAAAATGCTCGTTATGGGAATACCTATTTATTCGGATTTCCCTGATTTCGGAGCGAATCTTCCGAGACCGTACTACGACTACAATGAGACTTCCCCCTTCGTCGGGGGGCATGCAGTTTGCATAACGGGATATGACGATAACGCCAACCCTTCCGGAGCAGACCCCGATCACAGGGGAGGCTTCAAAATGGTCAACTCATGGGGGATAACATGGAATGGGCTGAGCAGAGGTTTTGTTTACTTAAGTTACGACTTTGTCAAAAGATATGTAAGGGAAGCCTGGACAACTGGGGACATTATTCCTGACTCTCCATTTTTGTCCTCTGTGAACCCGCAATCAGCTCCGATTGGAGCCACGGTGACAATAAACGGAAATAACTTCGGGACAAAAAGACGAAACGCGCGCGTAACCTTCGGCTCAACCGAAGCATCGGAAGTCACGTTTACCAACGAATGCATTGAGGCAAAAGTTCCACTGGGAGCCAAAAGCGGCCCAATCATCGTTTACGACTGGGAGGGAACCCCGAGCAACCCTGCAAATTTCGAGGTTCTTCCAACGATATTTTCGATCTCGCCTCCCTCTGCTGTTGCCGGCGCCGTTGTTTCGATAAACGGGAGCGAATTTGGAGCGGCACAGGGTTCATCGTCTGTCTGGTTTGGAAACGTTCAGGCAAGCGATTATTTCACATGGACAAATGAAAGGATAGAATGCAGGGTTCCTTCCGCGCCACCGGGGGGCGTATCAGTCAAAATAAAAGGTAGCATCGGGGATTCCAACGAGGTACCCTTCCTCATAGGACCCGTTTCCCAGCCGACGGTAGCCTCGATAGTTCCTCAAACCGGGGTTGAAAACACCGTCGTTGAAATTGCAGATATAAACGGCGCGAACTTTTACCCTGGAGCAAGCGTCCAACTCGAGCGAAGTGGAACAATCATCAAAGCCAACGATGTCAATATTTTATCGGAAACAAAAATTACATGCAGGCTTAATCTCTCAGGCGCACCTAGAGGTAAATACGACGTGGTGGTTAAGAATCTCGACAATCAGCAAGGCAAGCTTCTTGGAGGATTCACGGTGACAAACATATGTGGCCTGGGCGCAGGCGCGTCGCTCGTTTTGTTCTTCGGGTTTATATCAATTATGTCCATCGCGAGCTCACCTAAGATTCGCCGAAAAATCCCGTACTTTCATCGACAAAAGAAGAATCTCATCCACTGATTATCCAAGATGTAGATACTGTTAGCTTAGCTCTCGAGTGCAATTCTCGGGCTTGCTCGGCATCTTAAGAGCTTGGTTTTTCTTTCCACAGGGTCCGCACGTCAGTCATGCCTTTCCTCTTACTGATTAAGGCAGGCGCTCCAGCACCCGACAGTTGCGCTATGAATGTCTTGCAACCTTTGGTATCCTCAAGAACCGACGAAGCCCTTGAATGCGAATCGCGACTTAAATCGGTCCGGGGAGGGTCCTGATGCCTCAACAAACAAATAACTTCTACCCTGATGAGTCCATAGGCAGCATCATGTCAACAAAAGTTTTGACAGCAGGTAAAGGAGAGACCTTGGAAAATGTTTTCGAGCTAGTCCGCCAGAGCGCCTGGGATGACATACAGTATGTTTATGTTACAGGCGAGAATGGGGAACTCGAAGGAATGGTTGATCTTTCGAGTTTCTCAGAGGCGCAACTGTCTTCGAAAATGAGCGAGCTTATGAAGAAACCAAAAGTGACGGCTAATCCCAACGCGGACCAGGAGACCGCCGTAATCATGGCGATAGAACACGATGTAAACTGCGTTCCTGTGGTCAACCACAGCGGCTCCTTCCTGGGAGCCATCACATCGCGAAAGATAATTGACATTATGCACCAGGAGCACCTTGAGGATGCGCTTATTGGATCCGGTATGCGCGGGCGCGGTTCACACATCTTAAAACTTGCAACATCAAGATACACGGAAGTCGTAAGTTCCCGCGCCCCGTGGCTAATCTTTGGCTCCGCTGTCGGTCTTTTGCTGGGTTATATAGGAAGCAGGTTCGAGCACACCCTGTCGGAAAATGTCGCCGTTGCTTTCTTCGTGCCGGTAATCGCCTACGTAGCTGATTCTGTGGGAACGCAAGCGGAAGCTATCGCGGTTCGATCGCTTGCGATCGCTCGGGTAAAGAGCGCAGGATATCTCTTCAGAGAATTGATCGTGGGCCTGATTCTCGGAATAATGCTCGGCGCTTTCGGGTGGGCGGGAGCATTCTTGATAAGCCGCTCATACACAATAGCCCTTATCGTCGGGCTTTCTTTATTTGCGGCAAGCACAATCGCATCGGTACTCGCCTCCTTAATCCCCATAACCCTCAAAGCTTTGGGGAGAGACCCGGCGCTCGGCAGCGGACCTTTAGCAACCGCGCTTCAAGACGTGATAAGCGTTTTAATCTACTTCATTTTCGCGATGATTTTGTTGTGAGTACCAGAAGCGCTACCGCAAAGCGTCTCCCCGCACGATATAGCGAACCCCCCTCAGTCCGGCTCGGGTTTGCTCATCGTTTCCCGAAGCGGAAGTAAATACTTAAGAAATTTTTGATTTTGAATTGGAGGTCGTGATTTTTTCCCATCTAGAAATAAAATCTAAATCGCTTTCTGGCCTGTTTCTCTAAACGAAAGGTTGATTTCACGGTTGGCTGTCAATCTACTCTCGGCTTGCGCCTCTTCACAAATGTTTACGTTATATAAATTGAGCACGCAAAATTGAAAACGCGGGTCGCTCAAGGCGGTTGCATTCTATCCCTGAAGGGTAAATTAAAAAGATTAAAAAGACATACCCAAACCATCAGAGCGCATTGTGCGATATTAATTTTTGAGTTACCCTAAATACAAGGCATTAACCTGAAAGGTGAATGGGAAATATAAAGTAGCCCGATATAAGCACAACAAAGGCGCTTGTATGAAAATCATAGAACACTTAAAGTAATGAGGTTTTATTGGCCCCTGATCGAGAACGGGCAAAAGAGAATGAGAACCCTGCCGACAGTGAGAAAAAAATCACCAATGCCGAAAATAACGCTGGAAAGGCAAGCCGCCTGCTCGACCAAATCTTTGCTATATTCGAAAGCATCAATGAAATCATCTATATAAGCGACCCTTTTACTTACGAAATCCTCTACTGCAACAAAGTGTTGAAGGAACGTTTCGGCAAAGACCCCACAGGCGGAATTTGCTACAAAGAGTTCCAGGGCAGAGACTCGCCATGTGATTTTTGCACGAATCACATAATCCTCAAAAATCCTGGACAACCCTACTACTGGGAGTATCACAATCCGATTCTCAATCGGGATTACTACATTGTTGACCTCATTATCATGTGACTTGATGGCAGGGATGTGAGATTTGAAATGGCGCTCGACATCACCCAGATAAAGGAAATGCAAAGTGAAATTCAGATAAGGAACTCACAACTTGCAAGTATATTTCGCTCTGCTCCAGTTGGAATCTATCATGCTTCCCCGGAGAGAGTCATAATCAAAGTCAACAAGAAACTATGCGAAATGCTCGGTTACTCAGAGGAAGAACTCGTTGGGAGAAGCGTAAGCATGCTTTACCCATCAGAAATTGAATACGAAACCGTGGGTGTAGGAAAAAGAGATCTTTACTCAACGAAGGAAGTGCAAAAGCTGGAGACAAAGTGTGTGGGGAAGAAGGGCAATGTAATGGACGTACTTCTAACATTGACTCTGCTCGACAAAGACAATTCTGAACTTGGATACATAGTGACCGCTGAGGACATAACTGAAACCAAGCGTATCAGGGAGCAAAGGGAGGGATTGAACCGGCTCTACCTCGAGTTAGGACCAGACGTCATTGAGAATATGGAACTCATCTTAAAAACTGCCGAGGAGATAATGGGCTGCGACCTTGTAACATTTCAACTCCTGATCGGAGACCGTCTCACGGTGTTCTCCTCTCTACCAGGAGAAGAGGGCTTGATGACAATTCCCAGCAAAGAAAGCACCCTGTGTTATGAGTTCATCAGAAGAAATGCGCGTGAGCCGATGTCAATCTCCGATGTCCCTGAAAGCGAAATCGCATCATGCGATCCTATAATACAGCGCTTTGATTTCCGCTCTTGTCTGCTCTTCCCCGTGATAGTCGATGGGGAAGTCGGAGGATGCTTGGCCGCTTACAGAAACAATCCCCACGGATGGGCAAGAGATGAAATAGAGATAATGGGAATGCTTGCTCAAGCAATATCCTCTGAATACGCTCGACTTCTCAGAGAGGAAAGTTTGAGAAACTTCATTGATCTTGCCTCCCATGAAATCCGCCATCCCTTAACAGTCATCAAAGGATATACCGCAAGCCTTCAAAATCTCTGGCAACGCCTAAGCGAAGATGACCGTGAAGAGATGCTCAAGACAATCGTCAAGGGGGTTGACCGTCTGACTCATCTCAGTGAAGAACTTCTCGAGGTTTCGCGTATTGAAAGCGGAAAGTTGCCACTTAAACCTCAAGAGTCTAACTTGTTTGACATCGGGCAGACCGCCGTTCAGGAGATGAAGGCAAGAGGTTTCAAGCATGAATTCAATGTCAATATCCCACCGAAAACCAAAGTCATGGTTGACCCTCACAGGATTCTCGAAGTTCTGATTATTCTTTTGGAGAACGCCGCGTATTTCTCGCCTGAAAAGACAGAGATTTTGGTTGAAACTGAAAGCCATCCAGGGGAAATTCGAGTCTCAGTGCTCGACCGGGGGGTCGGGATACCTGATGATAAGAGAAACAGGGTGTTCGAGCGCTTCTATCAGATAGAGGAACCGCTTCATCACTCATCTCCAGGTCTTGGCTTGGGTCTTTACGTGGCGCGTGATATTATTGAAGCGCACGGCGGTAACATTTGGAACGAGCCAAGGGGGGGCGGCGGTACCATTTTTTCCTTCAGCCTTCCCCACAGATCACAACACAAAGAAGCGCAAGGATGAGAAAAAGTGGGCGGAGATATCTCAAAGCTTAAGCTAGGAGACCATCTTTGTCTAATATATAGTGATGCAAGCGAGCTTTCCTCTGCCATACTTGATTTTGCCAAACCCGGTTTGACCTCAAACGAGAAAATAATTTGCGTAGCTGATGACTGCAGCTCGCAAAGCATCATCGAGCGCCTCAAAAATTCAACGGATACCTCCGAAGCTATCAGAAGAGGCCAGGTAAGTGTCCTGACACGTTCCGAAATCTCATCCAGGGGAAGCGGCCTAAACGCCGATGAAATCCTCGGGTTTCTTCTCAAGGAAACCGAAAACGCGTTTTCGCAAGGCTATACCGCGTTAAGAATTGCTGACCAACTGAGCCAGACACTCTTCGACAGTTTAGAACCTCAGGATGTGAGCAAATACGAAGCCAGAAAAGAGCTTGTTCTTAAGAGGAACGGTTGTATTACCATGTGCTGTTATGACAGCTCTGCCCTGCCTTCGTGGCTGCTAATCGAACTCATTACCCTTCACCCAATCATTGCCTTTGGTTTTACAGTTCAAAGAAACCCGCTTTACGTTGCGCCCGAGGAGCTCGCGGGAACGAGTTCCAAACGAAAAGGGCTTGAAAAAATCTTTGAGTTGATAAAAGAAAAGTGTAAGGAGCATCTCATCATCAATGAGCTCAATGAAGAAAAAAGAATCAATCAGGTGATAATCAACTCATTGCCTGTATTCTTTGTCGCGATTGACCCAGACGGGAAAACGAGAATGATGAACGAGACGATGCTAAGGGAACTGGGATATGATGCGGAGGAAGTCCGCAGAAGTGACTACCTTAATACATTCGTGCCCCCGGAGGACCGCGGTAAGCTTGCCCAAGTTTTCTATGAGTTAACCGCTTCAGGAAAACCCACGCGCAATGTTAACCGAGTAATTGCAAAGGATGGGCGAACACTCATTGTAGAATGGCGCGGTATTCCGGTCTTCAAGCAGGATGGATCGCTCGACTATTTCTTCGGGTTGGGCATAGATATCAGCGAACGAGTAGCACAAGAAAAGAAACTAAGGAGAGTCAACGAGGAACTCGACTTTTACGCCCATGCAGTATCCCACGACCTTCGCACACCTATAACCACAGTCAGAACAGCGGCGGAAACTCTTATCAAGATCTGTGATGATCCGAGCGCGCCTGAGAAGAAAGACATGGCTATTGAAGCCTCGAAAATCATCGTTTCCAGTGCAGAGCGCGCAATAAAGATGATCGACGAATTGCTCGAAATCGCAAAATCTGATGAACCGACCACCCTTATTGAGGAAGTCCAAATAGATACAGTTCTTGAAGGAATATTACTGGATTTGAAACCGATAATAGATGAAAGGAAAATCCGAATAAGGATTGATTCTGATCTCGGCAGCATTCACGCAAACCCGATACACATACATCAAATCTTCTCAAACCTCATTTCAAACGCGGTCAGGTTCGTTCCCCCCGATGATGGGGAAATAGTTATACGGCGTTTGGAAGCCGAGCCCGGAACTTTGAAGAAGTTTCTCATTCGGGATAACGGTCCAGGAATAGAACCTGATGAACTTGAAAAGATATTTGAACCTTTTTACGGTTTAGAAGAAGGAAGAACTGGTTTGGGCCTGGCAACCGTACGGAGAATTTTGAGGACTTACGGCGGGGAAATTCGCGCTTACAACGACGACGGCGCTTGCTTCGAGTTCACGCTTGCAGACCGACTCGAACAAGTTTAACAAATAAGATTAGCAGCGGGCCGAACCTCTTTGCGAGAATCATCATGAACAATTGATCCATTGGGAGGGTCTTTGTTTTTCGCTTTTCGAATGGGAGGAGCAAACATGACGGACATCAATGGCTCAACAGTCTTGATAACAGGCGTGGCGAGCGGAATTGGTAAGGCTTTAGCAATACAGTTAGCCGCGGAGGGCGTAAATCTCGTTCTTTTGGATTTGGATGAAGATGGTCTTTCGGAAGTTAAAAGAATCGCCGAAAGCATGGGTTGCGCATGCGCAAGTTTCTCTGCTGATGTGAGGGATTTTACGAAACTCATAGAGATACGAAACGAAGTTGAAAGCAGGAATCTGCTTCCAGACATCATCATAAACAGCGCTGGGGTCGCGATCGTGGCGCGGGTCGAGGATATCAGCATCGATGAGTGGAGATGGGTAGTTGAAACAAACCTTTTCGGATGCGTTAACGTTATCAGGGTGTTCGTAAACGAAATGATCTCCAAGAGAAGTGGTCACATCGTAAATATAGCTTCCGCTGCGGGGATATTCACCGTTCCGTTCCAATCTCCTTATGTCGCCTCGAAATACGGCGTTGTCGGTCTGACAGAAGCGCTGAGATGGGAACTCTCCCGGTACGGTATTAAAGCTTCCGTTGTCTGTCCGGGTTTCATAAACACGCGGATAATAGACACGGCTGAAATCGTCGGCTTTGACCAATCCGTGCGGAGACTTGGAAGAAGGCTTGCGACTTCACCGGACAAGATGGCATCGGCGATTTTAAAAGGGATTAAGAAAAACGAATTTCTTATAACCTATCCGAGATATGTGAGCGCCATCCATTTTGCTAAACGCATGTCGTGGCGGCTTGTCGAAATCGTGGGAAAACTTTGCGCCGTCGCGTTTGAAAAACGCTACGGGATGCGTTGAAACGCGTTTCTCCGCATGGTGCCTGGCACCATTTTGTGGCACCATTTTGGAATTTTGGTGGAAACGTACTGGCGGAGAGAGTGGGATTCTCACCCACCCCACGCGCTATAGGCCAAAGGAATACTCGAAATTTGGCTTTCAATCGTGATTTCAGAGGAGTCAGGAGCTATGATCTCTTTGTGGGGCAAGACTGTTTAGCTTGTGTTCATCGCGCGGGGACCCGCCGTGGGTTCTCACCCACCCTCGAAAATCGGGACAAAAACAAAAAAACCGAATTTGGTGCCTGGCACCATTTTGGAATTTTGGTGGAAACGTACTGGCGGAGAGAGTGGGATTCGAACCCACGGGACCCTTGTGGGGCCCACACGCTCTCCAGGCGTGCGCCTTCGTCCACTCGGCCATCTCTCCAACAATGAGTTTAGCAGGTAAGCTGAATACTTTCCACGAACATAAAGACAAAGCGATTCGGCAGCGGAACCGGGCGAAAGTTTCCGCAATCTCGAAAACGACTTAGCCGGCTCTTAAACCAAAAGAATCAACCTCCTTCAAACATGAAGGAGGTTGACCAAGTTGGACCATCCTTATCTCGAATGGTTTTAAATAATCTTTTTACTGAGCCACCAGAGTAAGCCGCTTCCTCTCCTGATCAAAGCGCCGAAGGAGCTGGCAAAAGCCATGAGCCCCATTACTACCCCGAAGAACGACAGGGAAATAGCACCACCGCAACCGCAAACATTGACCACCCTGAATCCTTGCACGAGTTTTGCCTGCTTCCCGTCGGGGTTGGACACAACCACATCGTATTTCCCGAGCGGTGCCCCTGACAAGTTCAACGTGCATGTTATCTTCTTTGGAGAAACGACATTTACATTTGTGGCGAGCACTATCTTTTGAGGATTCTCTATCCAAACAGTGGCACCCGCCTCGAATCCAGCGCCCGCAAGATCCGTAATCGCCACAACAGTGTTCTCCACACCAAAATCTGGGGTAATAGAGGTTATGCGGAACCTCGGCAAGAAATTCGCGACAAGACGTCTGTCTTGGGTAACCGCAAACGAATAAGAGGCATCACTGCTAACAACCACACCGTTCTCAGTCCAATTGATGAATTCATACTCAGGATTAGCCGTGGCCGTAACCGTGGCTTCCTCTCCCACCAAATATACGCCGCCACCTGACGTAGCGCCTCCCTGGGGCGGATTCGACTCGGTTGTAATATGGCATCTTACAGGGGGCTCAAGCCATATCTTGTAAATCTTTATCTCTGATCTCCTGGGCCATGACCAGTCCGCATCCCTTGCGTGAATCCTTATGTATCTGGGCTCGTTTATCCCTGATACATCAAGCCTGTCAACTCTTAAGCCGAAGTTCTTTGTTCGCATGAGTTTGACTGCTTGGTCCTCCGCTTTGTCTGAGTTGTTGGTTGCGGCAACTATGTAGGATTCGTTCTTCTCATGATCAACCCCGGTGTTTTCCCACTGGACTGCTATTGAATCTATTCCCGTAAGGTCTATCGGGTCATCGGTTGACCATGCTACCTGCACACCGGATACAGCAAACTCAGCCTTCAGGTAGAGGTGGTCTGATCTCTTCTCCCTCACGGTGCCGAGAAGGTCTTTGAATCCGCTGTTGATGCTTACAAACTCCGTGCCATCCCAGTAGATTCGCTCCTGTAGGTTGAAGTTCGCCTCAAGGTATCTGTCACTCGTAACGGTGAAGGTGTATGTGGGATTTTCGCTTACGACGTTTCCGCCCTCTGTCCAGTTGACAAACTCAAATCCGGGTGAGGGTTCTGCCCTTAAGGTTACCTCTGAGCCTAAATCGTAAACACCACTTCCTGTTATGGTTCCACCACCTGAGGGTTTGGGAGTCCCAAGCACATGGCATCTTACCGGGGGCTCAAGCCATATCTTGTAAATCTTTATCTCTGATCTCCTGGGCCATGACCAGTCCGCATCCCTTGCGTGAATCCTTATGTATCTGGGCTCGTTTATCCCTGATACATCAAGCCTGTCAACTC
>Ga0209721_1001624_pt1 | contig 16179 bp, 27 predicted proteins | sample TshhotsprinmetaG_FD_184139 | JGI IMG/M metagenome (GOLD analysis project Ga0209721, IMG submission 184139) | Hot spring microbial communities from South Africa to study Microbial Dark Matter (Phase II) - Tshipise hot spring metaG (SPAdes)... | ecosystem: Environmental > Aquatic > Thermal springs... | reverse complement strand
GGTAAATCTTATTCGGCTATGACCATAGCAAAAAAATTAGACCCAACTTTTAGCATAGATAGAGTTTGTTTCACGCCAGAAGAATTTTTATCTTTACTCAATTCTGGCACTTTGAAAAGAGGTAATGTTATAATGTTTGATGAAGCTGGTGTCGGCATACCATCAAGAGAATGGTATACTATATCCAATAAAATGGTCAATTATGTACTACAAACTTTTAGGCGTGAAAACTTAGGCGTTATTTTTACTGTGCCAAGCATAGATTTTATAGACGCCCAAAGCCGAAAGCTGTTTCACAACTATTTAGAAACAAAAGTAATCCATAGAAAAAAAGAGCTGGTAGAGGCTAAATTTATGGAAATGACCTATGACAGCCGTTTTGGGAAGACCTATTTTAAGTACCCAAGACTAACACCCAATTCACCTATGGGTATTATCACAAGTGTATTTATTCCAAAGCCAAACCCAGAATTAATAGAAGCTTATGAAAATAAAAAGCGTGAGTTTGCCAAAAGTCTTTACAGAAGTGCGTTAAGGGATATTAAAAAATTTAGGATAGGTAGAGAAAGTTTAGACCTTGAACCTTTTGCTAATCAAATCATAAAAAATAAAGAAAGATATGTTAAAAACTTCCGTAGAAGAACTTATGTTGATATGGATTTGATAATGTTGGATTTTGGGGTAGGTACTACTGTAGCAAGACAAATTAAAAAATTAGCCGAAGATAAATTTAAAAAGTTCAGTTAGAAATATATTATTACACAGTAAAAAAGAGAAGCATAGGCGTAAGCGATGTGAAAGTAGATGATTAAAAATTTACGTGAAATTTTGTATATGATTTTTATCTGTGTTATGATTTTAATAGCTTTTCTTTTAGGTCGCTATACCACAGTCGAACAGCTTAAGCTTCTTAAACAATTCTATTGTGAAAATTATCCTTATGTAGAAATTAACGGCACAAAAACCACAATTTCAGAGCCTTCAAAACTACCAGTAGAAATACCCCCTTTTAAGCCTTAAAAATTTATTATTTCTTTCGTAGTATATGGATGTTTGAATTGTCTTAAAATTTTAAGAACAAAATATTCGACCTTCGTTAAAATATTGTCTAAAATGCCGATATTTTCCAAAACTTTCTGCGATAGTGGTACGGCTTCGATTTCGATCTTTTTTGTTTCGGTAACTTTTGGTATCATATAATTGATTTCAATAGACAAAGCTTAAATACTTATATGTTACTATAATATAATATAAGTTACTAAAAGTTACTATAATATAATATAAGTTACTAAAAAATACCGTGATAAAATGCTTAGGTATAGAAAACCATTAACAATAATTTTATCTAATGAAACAATTGAACAACTCAGAAGAAAAATTAAAAATGATACAGGTATACCTATCTCACGAATTTTAGAAAAAGCTTTTGAAAAGGTGTATGCTAATGCAAACAAATGCTAAAGAGGTGACACCACACAAAGTGGTGTCACAAGGTGGTATCACAGGGTGGTATCACAAGGTGGTATCTCCAATGAAGAATAAGAAATTTGAAGCCCAAATAAATCAAAGCGAAGGAGAATTTGCTAAGGAATTATTCTTAGAATTTGTTGAAGAACTACCTTCCTTCTTTAGAATTCCTAATAAAACGATAATTTTTCACTATTGCTACTTCTGGTTCGCAAGAAGAAGAATTGACAAATATACAGCAAGAAAGATAATGCGCTTATGGACAAAAGAAAAGCTTTGTGAGTTAGTAACCTATCACGGTTTACGCTTGAATTCTAATTTTCTAAACCAAAAGGTGATAAAATGAACAACAAACCTAAGTATAGCGCTTATTGGTCTTTAGGTGAAGGTAAAGGTATAAGGATAGCCGTATGGGATACTCACGTTCAGTTAACAAGAATAGAAAGAGATAATAACGGCAATTGGATAACTAAGCAAGAAATTAGCTTAGCAAGACCAATTCTTGAAAAATTGTTCATAAGACTGCCAAAAATTTTTGATCTAATGATAGGTGAATAATATAGACGAATTTGACCTTAAACTATTGATAGAAGTATACGAAACCAAGAAGAAAGAATTAGAAGAAGTTGGCTTATCACAAACAGAGATTAAAAAACAATTAGAGAAAGAATTCAGCAAAGAAGAACTTAAAGCTATAGAAGATTATAAAAAAAGGCTTCTAAAAATACACCCGATCTTAGATTTCAAAAATAACATAGTCTATTTAACGATCTGGTTTCCTATAGAAGAAGAGGGGGAACTTAAAGAAAAGCCATTTATAATAACAAGCAAACGTGAAAAATTTTCTATAGAACAATTACCTAAGAACATAAAATTACAGTTTTACCCGCATTTAGTTAGAAGTATAGAAGACCGTTGGTCATTAGAAAGTGTAAATGAGTTCTTAACAACTAATACTCAAATAGATATAAAATTAGTCTTTGAAAAGGTAAAAAATTTAATCAAAAAGCATATAGAATTACCAGAAGAAGGATTTTACGATTTTATAGCCTTGTGGATTATAGGTACTTACTTTTATCCTTTATTTGAAGCATACCCTTATCTTTTTATTAATGCACAAAAACGAAGTGGTAAAACGAAGTTACTAACATTAATTAGCCTATTAGCTTCTAATGGCGTTTTGACGGGTAGTATTACTGAAGCTTCTACCTTTAGACCAACAGAACGCTATCGAAATACACTATGTATAGATGAGATTGAACAAATTTCAAGTAGAGAATATGCAAATCTTCGCGACTTGTTAAAATTTGGGTATAAAAAAGGTCTTGTAATCAGAAGACAAGGGGAAAAAAGGAAAGATATAACTTTTGAATATGATGTCTATTGCCCCAAAGCTTTAGCTAACATACAAGGTTTCGAAGAAATTTTAGAAGATAGAGGATTTGTTATTATAATGGAACGTAGCACGAACTCAAAAATCATAAACACTATTGTTAGCCGAGAAGACCCAGAAATTAAAGAAACAAGAAATATGTTGTATAATCTGTTAATGTCGGATATCGTATATCATATGTCATCCGTCACATCCGTCACTACTGTCACAAATAGTGACGGAAGTGACGGAAGTGACGGATGTGACAGTAATACGGATATAATAGAAGGTAGATGGAAAGAACTTTCACTACCTATCTTAACTTTAGCGAAAGTTATAGATAACCAATTGTTTACTTCTATGATAGGTTTTATCTCACAGCAATTAAAAAGAAAAGAAATAATAGATTTGGTAGAAAGTCGTGATATGATCTTCTTAACTTCACTAATTACTTTTATAACTCATAGAAAGGAAGAAGAATTCTATCCTATAAGCGAAATTAGAAATCACTTAATTAAAATAGAAGGCGAAGAAAAATGGATCACTAATGAATGGATTGGTAGAGCACTTAGACGCTTAAATCTAAGAATAGAGCAAAGACGCACAGCTAAAGCACGTGAAGTAAAACTTAATTTCAAAAATATAGAAGAAAAAGCTACGAAGTACGGCTTAAACATAGAAAAAATTCATAGTGAATATGAAGAAAGTGAAAGAGAAGAAGAAGCTAAGAAAGAAGATTATCAAAAGACTTTCATAGAATACTAATTTGGTATATTTGGTTTTGAATTACTCAAAATTCAAGATAATCTTTTTGTTAGTTTTCATAATAAAGGACGTGATATAATCCGAGTGAGTAATGTCTTATACCAAACGGGTACTTCGGGTACAAAGGGTACAGAAGGTACAGAAAATACCCGAAGTACCCACAGTACCCGTTGTACCCAATCTGAGTATGAAGGTATCTTATTAGAATTAAAGAAAACTTTTGGTGATAAAATTCTTAAGCCAGAAATTGAAACCAAATTACCGAAAGAAGTAATTAAGAAATTTTTAAGAGATGGGATTTTAGGCGATTTAGGTCTTTACTATTTGATAAATTTAGAAGAAACTTTCATAGAATACTAATTTGGTATATTTAGGCTAACTGATTTGAATGAGATTTAGCTAAAGAATTAACGTGGTTTAATAGTCTTTGCTAATAAACGATAACTTTAAATAGTTAAAAGTAAATAATTATCATTAACAATAGTTGAAAATAAAAGGCTGAAAACTATGGTAAAATTTCGGTCAAAATCCTTTCACACAAAGGTAAGAAAAATCACTACTTATAGTTTGGGGATAATTATACCAGCCACGTGGAAAAGAGATTACAATATTAAAGAAGGTACAGAAGTAAAAGTTTCTATTGAATTACCAGTTGAAGAATAATGGGTAAAAGAGCTGTAGTATTCAAACAAAAAGAATGTAGTCATATCTGGCGATTTCTTGAACGCTGGTTTCCTACAGACTCTAAAGAACCTGCGGAATATGTTTTTTATTGTGTTAAATGCCTTGAAATAATCAATTTCCCTATAGAAGCAAGAAAAAAGCGTGAGCTTTAAATACTTTAAAAATATATTCTATAGTAGTCAAATGCCAGACAAAAAAATTTCTATTAGGTTTGGAAAGAAAGACAAAGATATTCTCAATCATCTAACTAAACTTGCTGAAAAAGATTTTGGTCAATATTCTACAGCAATAAAAGAAATTCTTAGAAGCCACGCCAAACTTGAGAAATCTAAAAGAGAGTTGATATAATGGGTTGGCAAAATTGGTTAAGAAAAATTTTACCAGAAGCGATTGAAAAACGGGTACTACCACCAAAGAAAGAAGAACCCAAATACGTACCACCAAAGAAAGAAGAACCCAAATACGTACCACCAAGTGAAGTTGCCAAAGCTGTGGAAGAAGCCCAGCGTCAAGCCATAGCTGAACACAAAAAAATAACACAGCCACCAGAACCAAGAAAAGTTATTCTACCACCAATACCAACCAAGACAACAGTAGAAGTGGCTTACACCACCGTAACAATCCCAGAAACAAGAGAAGAAATCTATAGAGAACCAACCCCAACTGGTTATAAAATCATAGAAGCTGTTACACCAGAACAAAAGGTAACGCTACCCACAAGACCTTTAAAAGCTGGTGAAACTGTCATAAGTCAAGAAGCCCCATCTTTGTACAAATCTTTAACCAAAGCTAGTGAAACTATAGCCAAAGGTACTACAGCCTTTTTAGGTGCTATTGAACTACAGCCAAAAGAAAAGCCAGAAGCTAAGTATGTCCCTTATACAACTTCTTATTGGATAGAAGAAAAGAAAGTCTTTCCTTTAGAACGCCAAGTTACCTTAGAATTTGGCAAACCGCCAACTTTAGAAGTTACATCTTACAAACCATTAGAAGCCTACAAGTCAGACGAATTTATGAAAGGATTAGTGGGCGGTCTTGTTACCACGCCAGTAGCCATAGCAACCTTTCCTATATTAGTTGGTAGAATGGCAATAAGACCAGTTGAAACAACCAAAGAAATTATTGCTGGTTATAGAGAAGCATTTAAGCTACATCCAGAATATACGGGTGGTGAAATTGTCGGTACTGCGGCTGGTCTTGGGTTAGCTACTGTTGGTGTATCCAAACTGATAGGAAAGCTAAAGCCAACTTACAAAGTAACAGAATTTCGTGGATTTAAAGAAAGAGGTCTAAAAATTGGTAGAAAAGAGGTGATAGTTGAAAGAAAGCCGATATTTGATATTTATAAAGTAAGGGAAAAGCCACATGTTATTATAACAGAAGAAGCTCAATTTATCTATGGTGTAAAAAAGGTAGCTGTGGGTAAAGGAGCAATTTCTAGATATGCTGAAATTGGCAAAGGGTCATATACCTTTGGCAAAGGCTTTGAGTTTGAACCTATCAAAACTGGGATTTTTGTAAAAGAGATTAGCAAGGTAGGAAAGGATTTAGCTACTGTTCAAGCAAAGAAGATTGTCTATTTTTATGGGGAAATGCCAAGCGATATTTTAAAGTTAGGCGAACCGATAAAATTTCTTAGACCAGCCGATATAACAAAAACAGCTTGGGATTTTACACCACCACCAGAAGTATCACCCTATTTTTCAAGACTTATTTTTGGTAGAAAAGGTCAAGTGCGTGGGGTACAGCAAACTTGGGGTAAAAGAATTGGTGAACCACAAATACAAGTTGGAATTAAAGAAATAAAGCCGATTTATCACATACCATCTTTGGCTAAAGAATATGGCTTCACACCATTAGAACTTATGCCAACACCTATGACTACTATCGGTCTACCTATAGCTATTGGTAAACTGAAATTTGAACCTGCTATAGCCACACGCTTTGAATTCAAAGAAATACAAATAGAAAAAGAAGCAGAAAAGCTTAAGCCCATATTAGAAGAAAAACAGCTACTAAAAGTAACCCAAAGGGTTTTTGAAGATATAGCTTCAATACCAAAACAAGCCGTAGGCATATCAACAGCACAGATATTAGAACAGCCACGAATATTGAAATTGAAGCAATCCTTAAGAGAAAGAACAGTACAAAGGCTGTTTGAACCCCAAAGAACAGTACAAAGGCTGTTTGAACCCCAAAGATTTCCAACACCAAAGCTATTGATACCACCAATTTATCCTAAAGGTATGAGATTAGAGCTTTTTAAACCAGTTTCCAAGCTACCGAAAATAGAGCTTATGCCAAAGAAATTCAAAATAACAACTGGCTTTGAGCCAGTAGCCGATATTTTGTCTATGACAATAACAGAAGCCAGAAGATTTGAGAAAGGGCTTCACCCAAGACCGACAAAAAAGGTTTGGCGTGAATGGTATGGTACTTTTGGACTGAGAATACCAACAGTCCAGATGTTTAAAACTAAAAGGGGTAGATATGGGAAAAAAGAAAAAGAAATAAAGTGGTTTTGATATGTTAAAATCTGAATGGTGTGGTAGAAGAAAAGCCCAGATGACCTTGATAGGCGTAGTAATCATATTCCTAAGCTTAGTATTGCTTGGGGCTTTAATGCCGACAATAAAAGAACAGATAACAAAAATACAGGATGAAACAGACCCAACCACAGATACGTTATTAGGGCTAATACCCTTGGTGTTTGTGGTTGCGATAATCATAGGAATAGTCTTTTACGCCTCACCACATAGAGAACCCTATTGAATAAGGTGATGGAAATTTCAAAAGCCACGCCATTTTTAGTAGTGGTAGGATTTTGTTTAGCTTTATCTCTGCTTTCTTCCACAGCTTTAGCTGTATGGTGGAACGAAAGTTGTAATTATAGAAGAGCTATACCCTTTCAGTATATAGGCTCTAACTCTACTTTAACTAATTATCAAGTTTTGATAAATGTTACGAGAAACGACAATATGGTAGATGCTGAGAATTGGGTAAGAGACCTATGGTTTGTAAATGCAAGCGATGGTGCTAAAATAGAATTTTGGAATATGAGCCAGACAAATAACTATGCTGATATTTGGTTAAAAATACCAAGAATCAGCAATACGGCAAACACAACAATAGATATGTATTACAACTGCACGGGTCGATCAATGCCCAACGGTGATGCAACTTTTGTATTTTTTGATGATTTTCTTGGAACTTCTTTAAATACGACAAGGTGGTCAAATGTCGGCACTATCGGGTCTGTAAGTGTTGGTAATGGAGCTTTATTAATAGATACACCGTCAGGGACAGCAGGATATAGGTCAGTCCATAGTATAAGTCAATTTGCTGTGGGAAGTGGGAAAAAGCTTTATTATATGCTAAACACTTCTATAGATTGGACTGGGGGCGGTGTTCTTGATAGAGATGCACAAGCTTGTTGGGGTTTCTGTATTAGAACTGCGAGTGGTTGGTTAAATACCGATTTTGCTGGGCATGGCTATACCGATACTGGTGCTAATGGCAACGACAGAATAAGAAATGCCAATGGAGCCGCTTCACAGCAAATTACCTCAGATTTCTTCAATTCCACTATTAGACAGATATTTTATATCAGATATAATTCCACAAGAGCTTCATTTTTTAACGAGACTGCCTCACAAGGTTCTTTCACAACCCTTCTTACAACAACATTGCCTATAGGATGGAACGAAGATAGAACTCCAGATGCCCTTGCACAAAAACATCACATCTGGTGGGTTGCATTAGGTGAATGGGTTGATGCAGAACCAACCTATTCAATAGGTTCAGAACAATTATTAGACCTAGGCCCACCTCCCATAATTACTATAGCTTCACCTTTAAATCAAACCTATTATGCCGTAACTTCAAATCTTTTAAATTTTTCTGTTTATGATGATAAAACAACATCTTTACCTTGTTGGTATAGAGTTAATGGTGGTGTTGAAATAGCTACTGGCAACATAACAAACAATACCTATTGGTCAACTACCTTAACAAATCTTTTTGGTGGTTCACATAACGTAACTATCAAATGTCAAGACAACAAACCACAAAATGCTACAGTCAATCAATATTGGTACAACTGGCACGGCTTTTACAATATTTCAACCTTCAACGCTGGGAACTATTCAGCTATAACTAATTGGAGAATTTATGTTAACAATACAACATCAAGCTATAGTGCTGTTAACTTATCAAACCCAACTTCAATAGTATGGTCTGCTTTACCACAAGGTGATGTTTCCATTAAAATTAATCACAGTATTTTCAAAGAAGAAAGCTATGGTGTTTTTAATGTAAACAGTTCTATGGGCATACTCAATCTAACAGCTTACCTTTGGCGATTACAAGAGTTTCAAGCAAAGAACTTAGATACTGGTTTGGCTATAAGCGATTTCAATATTTTCTTTTCCAACACAAGCTACAATTATTCTGAAAGTACGACAACTGGAAAAATAGTAACTTCCTTAGCCAATCTACCTTTTGGCACAGCCGTGAGTTTAAAGTTTACGGCTTCTGGCTTCAACACCACAACTTTCTATGAAAATATCAACGGCAGTTCTGAGCTGAACACCAGCTATAACCTTAAACCCGCTTCCCTTTATATAAAAGTTTTTGACGAGGAAGCTATTACCAGAAACATCACTTTCAACGTAACCATAATCAATTCTACCAACACAAGCAAATGGTATCAGCAAACAGAATTTTACCAATACTGGGGGAACTTACCCTATGGGGATGTTAAAATAGACATAGTGCCATACAATCTAACAAATAGTAACTACGCCCAAAGAAGCTACTTCACAAACATAAATAAAAACACAGCAATAAAGCTTTACGCCTATTTGCTGTCCAACACAAAAGGAATTTGGGTACGCTTCCATATCAGAACAGCCTTAGACAATCCGGTAGCTAATGCTACCTGTTCTGTACAAAGCTTTTTAAATGTTTCTTGGCTAACTGTGGGTCAAGCCAAAAGTGATGATAGCGGTGTCTGTTTATTCTTTTTAAATCCATTAGTAAGCTACAAGCTTAAAGTTGAGCATACCGACTATATCACCCAGTATGCAACAATCCAGCCAACCGAAACAGACTATCGAGTTTACTTAAAAACACCAGAAAAGCTTGGCTTTTCTACAATCTTTACTGACATATCCATATCCTTAGAACCCACTACTTATAGTTTGAATATGACAAATCAGACTATTACTTGTATTGTTTCTTCTTCTCAATCAGAGCTTCAATATGTCGGTCTGAACATCACCCACAACACTTCCATACCCTTATATTACCTTCTTGTAGACACCTCGCCATCTGGTACTGAAATTTCTGTGATACTTGATTTGACAAATAAAACTGGCAACATCACCGCCAACTGTTTCTTTAAAAGAACCAGCTTTGACCAATTCAACCTTACAAGAACCTATCAAATTTATAATGTTACCTATTCTCCTATTTCTATCCCACAGCTTTTGATAGGCTTTAGCGGTCTTGGTATTTCACCTTTTGTACAAGGGCTGATAGCACTTCTGACAACTGGGCTAATAGGCGGTTTTATCGGTAGGCATTCTGTCGTAGCTGGGGCTGTAGCTGGTCTGTTAATTCTTAGTATTTTTACTTTCTATCTTGGGTTTATTGACTGGAAAATTTTTATGCTGTTAGCTTTAGCTGTAGGAAGTATAATAATGATAAAAAGTGGTTTCTGATGGGAAGCGGTCTTGTTACAATAATTGTGATTTTGATGTTTGTGCTAAGCTTTGCTTTATATATGGGTACGCCAGACCACAGTTCTTCTATGTTTTTTTCAATTCTGGCTGGTAAGACAAATCTTTTCAATCAATTTAAATGGTTGGTAACTATAGGAATAGGTACAGTCCTTGTGGCTGGTCTGCTCGGCTTTCCAAATCAGTATTTGATATTCGCTGGTATAACAGTTCTTCTTTTAGGTTTCATCACGCTACCCACAGATTTGCTTGTTTCCACAACTTTACCTACAGAAATCAAGACTTTTATAGTCGGTATTTTTTCCTTTCTTTATATTTTAGGGCTGATAAATTGGTATAAAGGTACAGGTGAGATGTAATATGACTGATCCAATTAGTGCTGGTCATTTGGTAGGTGGGCTATTTGCCGAAGTCTTTGGTAGCCCAGTTGTTATAGGGCTGATGGGTCTTTTCTTTTTCATAGTTATTGGTATAGCTTTAAGATTTAGCCTTGAGCTTTTTCTAATAATTTTTATACCCCTTATTTTTCTGTTAACCCTTCAAGGCTATCTACCATCTGGTATTTTATATGGGTTAATCCTTATCTGCGGTCTGTTAATTTTCTTTGCTGTATTTAAAATCGTCCATAGATAGCTATGTTAAACATACCAAGATTGTATCAAAAGGTGTTGGAAAGGTTTGACAGACAGACAGAAGTTACGCTTCATCAGTTTCAAAAAGGCTTAAGCAATCTAAGAATATCAAAGAAAGAATGGTATGAAATAGCCAAAGAATTAGAGCAGTTTGGTGTAATCCTTCTTTTGAATAATGGGGATAGTAGAAAAACAAATCAGCATACTAAGATAAAATTCGTACACAAAGGTTTAACAAAAGTTTTTTTCGCTTGTTTTTCAGCTTTGCTTGTCTGTATAGTCTATCTTCTCACTTATTTGAGCATAGTCTTTTGATTACTGTGGCTGTGATGATACACGATTTTTGGAAATAAACCACAAAAAAATTTTTAAAAACTTTAGAGGGTATGTTCCCAGTAGTAAAGTAGTAAACCGTGGTAAACCATTTTCTGAAATTTTAGGTTGGCTACTCTTGGCTACTTTACTACTTCCGAGAGGGGTACCCTCTAAAGTTTTTAAAAATAAAATACCTTCTGGTAGTAGATTTTATCAATTAATAGTTTTAGGAAAAATTCCTTTAGATAATTTAGAAATAGTTTGTAGAGTTTGTAATGCTTGGCACTATCTAAAAGAAAAATTTGGTGAAGCCCCATTTAAAATTTTGTGGGGTAAGGTTATTTATAGCTCGACATACAATTAGTAAGTAGTGAAAATATGAAAAAAGGTTTTGCTGGTCTGACTGGGGCTTTGATTGGAAATTGATTTAAGTCAACCAAAATTATGGTCGCAGTCATCATAGGTGTGGCTGTGACTATAAAAATAGTCCAAGACATATCAGCAACAGCAAATCTAACTGGGACGACAAAAACCCTTGTGGACTTGTTACCAGTTTTGATTGCTGTAGTTCTGGTTGTAGCCGTAGTCGGTGTAATGGGATTTGGTAGGGGAAGATAGACCAAAAGCCTAATTTTTTAGGGGTGTATGGTCTATGAATAAAGGGCAGACCCAAGCAAAGCTTGGGTCAATGGTTGCCTTGATTATTGGTATAGCTGTTGCTTTAACTGTTACAATAGCAAGAACTTTAATTAATTTATCCCCAATTTTTAATTCCTATAATTCTAATAATGGCTGTTGTCAGTTTGATTGGTTTTGGTAGAAGGTTTTAAGTGTAAATATGAAATGGGGTAAAATAGGAAGTCCACATAGTAAGAAAAGAAAAAGATGGCTTAATCATATTCAAAAACTTATCAAAAGAAAGTATAAAGGCTACGGTTTTAAGAAGTCTTGGAAAACTGATATGAGAATAAATCCAGCAAGGCTTAAATTCTATAAAAGAAAAGGTTATAGAATAGTAGATCATCGAATTCTTGACGTCGGTCGCAAAGGTCATCACTATCTTAAGTTAATAGTTTTGTTGAAAGGCAAGAAAAGGCTATCTGTTGGGAAATTGGTTAAAAAGAAGAAAAGATATAGCTTCTGGTAATTTTTAAATACCAGTAAAACAAAGGATAATTATGTACATAGAAATCTACTGGCTGTTGGGTATCCTTTCTTTCTTTTTGCTCGGTCTTGGTATTTTCCTTAAAGAGAAAACAATTTCTTTTGCTGGTTCTACATTAATCCTTTTAATTGGTTTAATGTTAATTCTACCAACTTCTGTTAATGGTGGTGTTGAAATAGCTACTGGTACTAACAAGACTGTGATATACAATTATGAAAATATCTCTAATGAAATAAGGGTAGCCAACACAACAAATCTTGAGCTGTCAACCTATTCTCCAGTTTCCAACGCTTTCACAACTGGCTTTGGTATAATCTTTATTTTGACAGGTCTTTATTTCAATTTGATGTTGTTTCTGGGAAAACTTTAATGCTGATAATTTTTCTTTTTTTTTATCTATTACTGAGAATTTTACCTATTTCTAAAACATCTTATTCTATAATCATGCGTATTCTTTTGAATTTTCATATGTATCTGATACCTATTTTCTAATACAGAAAAGCTTAAATAGTTAATTCACTATATTATTTTCAATATTAGAGATGGTTTCAAATGCCGAGATATATGCCAAAATACGAGTTAATCATTCTTTTTGAGAGATTTAAATTAAGCCCTATGGAAATATGGAAAAAGCTAAAGGGTCGCTATTCCAAATCAACTTGCTATCGGTATCATCTAAGATACCAAGAAGCAGAAAATATTGTCAAACAATTAACTAAAGAGTTGTTTAAATGAGAGAAAAAATTAATTCTGAAATTGATTTTATATTGTTGAAGCAAATAGGGTAAGAGTTATGAATTATAGAAAAGGTTGGACAATAGAGATAATGATACCAAAAGCAAAAAAGAAAATTGTTGAAAAAATATTTGGTATAGAAGTACCGCCTTCAACTAATAACGAAAGTTTTTGTGGAGTTAGAAGTAAACAAATAGATGTGTGGTTCTTTTATGAATAGAAGGTAGGAGGTGATAAAAATTCAATTCGTCATAGTTTGTAAAGTCTGTCGTGAAATAATGCCAGAAGATAAACTTTTAGAGCATATACAAAGCCACGAGCCAGTCAATTTTTTCGATGTTATTCCTTTATTAAGTTGGAAGCCTAAAATAAAAAAGGCTGTTTAAATGCCAGAAGAATACGAGAGAGATGAAGAAGAACCAGTAAGGGTAGGAATAGAAAGTGTCGGCGATATGGCTGAATTCATCACAGTACCAACCATAGACAAAGCTTATCGAGAGTATGTTACAAAAGATATGGCAGTCAGTTATTTTAAATCAGAAAAATGGGTACAGATTGTTATGAAATATTTTAGTCTTATAGAAGATTTTATCTTTATCAAAACACCAAATATAGCCAAGACTTACGACGCTGAGCTGAAAGCTTTAATCACAAGCCTAAGGTCTGTTGATGGCTTTGAAAGAGAACGTTTAACCACCATAACACAAGTTGTTAAACGTGTATCAGAAACAAAAAAAGAAGCTAAGGGGTGGTTTAGGAGATGAATTTAACAATATTATATATTTGGCTTGGTGTTTCTGGCTTCCTTTTCCTTACTTTATTCTATTACTTTATCTTTCCGATAGAAAATAGAGCAAGGCTTTTAAGCTTTGTCAGAAGAAAGCCTTTCGGTATTTTAAGAGTTGTTGGAAAAGGTAAGGAATTAGAAAGGCATATTGTCAGCTTTGATAGAGATGTAGCAAAATTTGGCAACAAAGCATTTATCCTTATACCAAGTAGAGTTTATAGACAAGGTGGTGTTAGGGATATTTACTATAATGAGCTGGACGCTTTCAGACCAACCGATTTAGTAGGTACAGCCTTGAAGAAAAAGGATATAGAAGAAATAGATGATGAAAGACTTAAGGAATTTCTTAACAATCCCAAAATAGAGAAGATTTATCTAAACCCAGTTTCATTTGAGAAAGACAGACCAAAAGAAGAATTTGCTAACCCAGAATTAATAGAAGCGATATTTCACAAGCAAAAAGCTTTAGCCGAAGCAAAAACCCTATTTGAAGAAAAAGCCTTTAAGTTTATTCTTCTGGCTGTTATTGTAATTTCAGCTTTAGCTATAGCCTTTGCTTATATGACCTATGATAAATTAAATAATGAAATTACACCTATGGTTACATCAATCAAATCTACAGTCGAAACTTTGAAAGCCACTATGCCACAGCAACCAGCTATACCAGTTATAAAGTGATAGAAAATGAAATTCAAGCTAACTTTTCCACCAGAACTTAGAAAAAAAATTGTTGATGACTTAGAGATAAGCAAAAAAGAAGCCCAAGAATTTCCAAAAGGTAGAAAGTTACGATTTTTCAACTGGATAGCCACAAGGGTTGGTATGCCTTTAACAGTTTTTGTAGACTATGAGCTGCTTTCAGACACAGAATTAGAACTCACTACCTTATCATCAGCCGAAGCCTTTAGAAAAGAAGCTGTGATTAGTAAGGTTAAAAAGATAGCCAAAGACTATGGTAAAGATGATAACGGAAACCCATTAGTTAAGGTAGATGTTTTAGATGGCTAAAGAATACGGTCTTGTTGACTTAACAGAAGAAAAATCAAGGGAAGAAATAGACTATCAGCTAATATTATATAGGCAGATAGAAGCCATCGTAAGCCACGCTTCTACCTTGTTTCTTGAACCACCTTTCAGAGCAAAACTTAAAACCTTTCTAATTGCTGTTGATAATTTAGAAAGCCTATTAATGCCTTATCACGATGACCAGTACTTAAAAACAAAGAAAGAGATAGATAACGAAATAATTAATAACGGTGGTATAAATTTCTTAGACAAGGAGAGGTACTACAGCTCTTTTCAGCTTATTAGAAAGAAGTTTGAAGCTTTGATATGGCTTATGGCTAAAAAAGGTTTTCTACCACCAAGAAACATTAAATTGAGGTTTTAGCTGTGCTTAACATCTTGTTGGCTGACATCAGAAACAGAATACAGAAAAGAAATCAGAATTGGTTGGCTGTCTTTACTGGTTCGACTGGTTCTGGTAATATGTCAAGAGCAATTGGGTAGCTTTTGCCCCAGAATTGAAATTGTAGGTAGTTGATATGTCAATTGATGTGATTATCAGAGGAATTAGAGATAGGATAAATCATCAAAACAAGAACTGGTTATGTATAATCTGTGGAGAGACTGGTTCTGGTAAATCTTATTCTGCTTTAGCAATAGCAAAGCTGATAGACCCTTCTTTTAATATAGATAGAGTTGTATTCACACCAGAAGAACTTATACGATTGCTCAATTCTAGGAAACTGCACAAAGGCAACGTCATAATGTTTGATGAAGCTGGTGTAGGCATACCAGCTAGGGAATGGTATTCGCTTAGCAATAAAGCAATCAACTATATTTTCCAAACATTCAGGCACGAGAACTTAGGCGTTATTTTTACCACACCCAGCTTTGATTTCATTGACTCTCAGACTAGGAAGCTATTTCACACATATATCCAAACAATATCCGTTAACTTTAAGGAAAAGGTTGTTGAGAGCAGATGGTTTAACTTGCAATATAACCCGAGATTTGGACAAATGTATTATAAACATTTTAGAGTTGCAACAGAGCAAGGTATTATAATTGTTGACCCCATTGAGATTTCCAAACCACCTGAAGATTTGGTAGAAGCTTATGAAAATAAGAAGAGGCAATTTACAAAAGTATTGAAAAAAGATGTTGAATCTGATATCAGGTTTGCAAGAATAAAAGAAGAAAAGAAAATGATAACGCCAGAAGATATAGCCAAAGAGATACTAGCAAACGAGAAAAAGTATGTTAAAACTACAGCGAAGGGTAAAAAATGGGTTGATGTTAATTTGATAGAGTTAAACTTCCCTGTTGGTCGTTATCGTGCTATGCGATCAAAGAAGTTAGTAGAGAGCGTATTAAATAGACAGTGAGAGAGTAAAATAGTGTTTAATTAAGTTATTTAATGTTTAATTAAGTTATTTAAAGTAGTTTTATAATAATTTCAAATATTTGAAATTTTCACCTATAATTTGGAGAATAGTAGCTCTTTTCTTGGC
>Ga0209721_1001619_pt1 | contig 16233 bp, 9 predicted proteins | sample TshhotsprinmetaG_FD_184139 | JGI IMG/M metagenome (GOLD analysis project Ga0209721, IMG submission 184139) | Hot spring microbial communities from South Africa to study Microbial Dark Matter (Phase II) - Tshipise hot spring metaG (SPAdes)... | ecosystem: Environmental > Aquatic > Thermal springs... | reverse complement strand
TCGAGCACGCATCTTCATCTTCCCAATCACCTGTTCGGTGGGGTTATTAGTCCATGGCACCCCTTCCTGCCAGTCGAACACGCGGAATTTGGCCCAGTTCTCCGCCAGACGGACGATCATTGAACGCAGCTTATCGACGGGGGAGAGCGGATGGCCTGCCTGCCCCCAGGAACTGGGTGGAAACTGGCGTGACATGGCCACCAGGCGCCTGTCACCCTCGGGAGGCAAATCGCGCAGGATCTGGTGGACTTCCTCAGCTACCCCGATCCATTCCGGAGGCAGACTGGCTTTGAGCTCATGTACGGACTGTCCCACCCAGCGCCGCACATGGAACTGGCAAATCTGCTGCTCCAACTGCAAGGCTTCGGCCACCGGTTTGTAGCTGGCCAGGTCATCCGTGACCATGACGCTGATCCCCAGACGCTGCACCAGCGGTTCCAGGAAACGTTTCACGGCCTGGGGATCTTTCTCATCGACATAGCCCACGGTTATCGGTTCCCCCGTGCCCATGTCTACCACCACCAGCACCGGTTGGGTCTTGCCCCACCCACGCACGTACGCCCCATCTACCCCAACCACACGCACCGGTTTCCAGTACCGTTCCCTTTCCAGCTGCCTGGCACGCTCCTGTACATCTCGCCAGATACTCATCCGGCTCAAGGCCATCCCAAAGGCGCTCAGGTATCGGGAGGAACCGCGATAACTCATCCCAAAGATCCATCCAATCGCCGCCAATGCGCGCATCCGCGCCGTCTGTCGGGCCCGGTCGATCCCCACTGGATAGTGTCGAAATGTCCTCCGGCAGCAACAGCAGCGATACCGGTACACCCATACTTCCCCTAAATGGGGGTCTTTCACTGGCTTCGCCACCCCACCCCAGCGCTGGAACGTCTCCCCGCCACAATACGGGCACTTTTCCGGTCGGTTTTCCTGGCAGTACTTGACTTCTGGAAGATGTAGGGTGACATTGACATGGCAGGCTCCGAGTTTATGGAGGTTTTGCAACTCCCATATTACTCCGGGTTTGCTCTTTTTTCAAAACCCACCAGATTTGGGACAGTTATATAAAAATAACAGAACCAAAAACATCGATTATGCAAACCTTTTTCTGTAAAATTGAGCGAAAAGTAACCACAGTTCTTTGACATTCGATCGGCTTGGTAGCACAAAATCGCTTACCGCTCTGCCATTCTTCACTGATTTCCATCAATAAGGCAGAAATCAGCCTCAGGCAGGATTCCTCGTTTGGGAAGATACCAACAACTCCAGTCCTGTGCCGAATCTCCTTGTTGACCCGCTCCAGACTGTTGGTAGTTCGGATGTGGCGGCGGTGTTCCAAGGGAAAGTCAAATACCGTAAAACCATCCGGCAAGTTGTCTTCCAGCCATGCGGACAACCGCGGGGCAATGACCGAAAACTTTTAAATGACCCTCTGAAGATGTTCCTGGGCTGTTTTGCGGTCAGCGGCGTTGAAGATGGCTCGAATATTGGCTGCCACCTCAGCGGGCATGGATTGGCGGGGCACATACGCGCCCGCGTTCTGCTGCAGGTGAAAACTGGCAGCGCTGCCATGGAACACTGCCCAAAACGGTTTTACGGGCAGCCTCAAGCCCGTGATGGTCGTCACTGATTACCAGGCGAACTCCATGCATACCGCGTTCCTTCAGCGATTTCAGGAAGGTATTCCATTGCGAAGCATCCCTTTAGGGAGTGCGTTTCGTGCTCGCTGAGCGAGGTGGAAACTCCTAAAACCTGCCTTTCACCGGTTGGTGAGATACCTGTTGCCAGTAAAACAGCCATGTCGCGGACTTGCCCAGCCTCTCTGACCTTCTCGTAGCGGGCATCCAGATAGAGATAAGTGATTTCGCCTAAAGGCAGCTCGCACCACGCCTGCAAAACGGCATCCAGTTGGGCTGTGGCTCGGCTGACCGCCTCTGCTGAAACTTCAAAATCGCATAACTGCCCGGTGATCTCCTTCACCTTGCGAGTGGAAACGCCTTGAACAATACCCTCTGCTAACGTTATGAGCACCGCGTGCTCGCTGCGTAAGCCTTTCTCCAAAGCCGCAGGGTAGAAACCGCTTTCCCGCACTTGCGGAACGGCGAAGGTAATCGCCCCAACCCGCGTTTTGACGGTCTTCGGCTTGTAACCATTGATATGACCGGTGCGGTGGGCGCTGCGTTCATAGGCTTCCGCTTGTAAAAACTTTGCCCGCTTCTCGGCCATTGCTTGGTTGACAAGGATGCGCAGCAGTTCGGGAATGACTCTCCAGCCCTGTTGAGATAAAATATCCGTGAGTTCTTCCAGAGAGGTATAATCGGTTGGGTGAGTCATGTCAGTCTCCTATTTTGTTTTGCGAACCTACAGGATACTTCTGACTCACCACTTTTGTTAAGGTTCGGATTTTTGTAGAAACAATGTTACACTAACATAGATAAAGGGGCTGTCTGGAAAGAAGACAGTCTTTTTACATTTACCATTTGACACCTGGTTTCATAAGGTAAATGCCTATTTTAGCCTCACCAGATGTTTTTTTCCTGCTAATGTTTCCCTCGGAGAGATGTCTGAAAAGAGAAAACAAGCCTTTTTGGACAGCCCCTCTGTTGTGACCTTATGATAAGTTAAGTGCAGGTTTAAGTTGAAATTGCTGAAAAGATTTGTTCTGTAATAACTTGAATGTCTTCCTCTTTGGTCATTCGTCCCAGCGATATCCTGATTGAAGAAGAGGCTTGTTGGCGGGTAAGTCCAATGGCTTGTAGAACATGAGAAGGTTCTGGCGCTCCTGTATTGCAGGCAGACCCGGTACTCATCATAAGACAGGGTAGACGAAGTAATAAAGCATCTGCCTCTTCGTTAAATGTTAAATTACTGGTATTGGGCAAACGAGGTGCAAATCGGGCATTAATTCGAAGGTTGGGAATTTTGGCTAATAAATTTTCCTCCAACTCATCCCGTAAATGCTGAATTCTAGTACTTTCATTACCAATTTCCGCGGCGATTATTTCACAGGCGGCCCCCAAGCCAACGATACCTGGAACATTGGATGTGCCTGCTCGTAACCCATTTTCTTGTCCACCTCCTTCTAAGAGAGGACGGAGAGCAATTTTTCGCTTGCCTCCCCGCACATAAAGCGCACCAATACCTTTTGGTCCATATAATTTATGGGCGCTGAGGGAGAGTAAATCTATCCCTAAAGTTTCGACGTTTACAGGTATTTTACCGACTGCTTGCGCTGCATCAGTGTGTACTAGGGCACCATACCGATGAGCAAGCGCTGTAATTTCTGCGATTGGTTGAATAGTCCCAATCTCATTATTAGCGGCTTGAATCGAAACGAGGAAAGTATTTTCATCAAGGAAATTTTCAAGATCGGTTAAACGCACCAGACCATTTTCATCTACCGGAAGGATAATCACGTCAAAGCCATTTTCCCGCAAACGGTTGCATGGCGCTAACACTGATTTATGTTCGATGGCACATGTGATGATTTTACGACGCGTTGAAGGAGCATATTCGGATGCGCCAAGAATTGCTAAATGATTGCTTTCGGTTGCGCCTGATGTAAAAAAAATCTCACCGCCGAGTGAGCCAAGGAGAGCAGCTACCTGCTCACGGGCGGTTTCGATCGCTCGTGCCGCCTTGCGCCCCAAGATATGCAACCCATTAGCCGGGTTACCATAGATTTCTGTGAAGTAAGGTAGCATAGCATGGACAACACGAGGATCGCATGGAGTGGTGGCGTTGTAATCAAGGTAAATATTCATAAGATGGCTATCTAAAAGTTTTGTGTGACTTTAATTTCTTCATCATACTGCCGGTATTCTGCATCTAACATATATAACTGATCCCATACCAGCTGGCGTAATTCAATAGCAGGATTAAGGCAATAAATTTCAAATTCTTCAGGCGTAATTCTTCCGTGTGGAAATTGCAATTTCATCAACCCGCTGGCTATCAGGCGCACGGCGTCTTCATTTCGCTTGTATCGTTTTTCGCCTGCGAGAGTGATAGCCGTTTGGACATATTGATTGGCAGTGATGTCTTCACGTAGCCCAAGCAGAGCATCACCGAAGAAGTCCGATTTCAACCCGATTCCTTGAGCAAACGAATCACCACTCAGTTTGCGCACTTTCCAACCGGGGATGATGCCACGCAAACGGTCTAAAAAGGCGGTTTCCCTTAAGAACTCGGGCAATTCCTTGATAATAGGTGTGTTGATGGGACGTTGTTCGTTGTCGAGTTGGATATTTGCAAGCATCACTAGGCTGGCTGGACTGGAAGTTTCATACAAGCCTCCGCGCGTCAGCTTCCCATTGGCAAGAAAGCCTTTCAGACCACCGACGATCTCTTCCGGTTTTTCGAACTTCAAGGTCTGGACTTCATCCAAAACGACCACGGCAAAACGCGCCAGCAGCCCCCATTGTCCGCTAGCGTTATTGACAAATAAGACGGCGGGAGATACATTGCCACCGCTGACCAGCCGAACCCGCGGGTTGATATTTTCATACAAGTAGCTCTTTCCCGTGCCTTTGGGAGCAAGTTCAAGCAGGTGCATGTTTTTCTCCACTAAGGGCAACAAGCGGCAGAGTAAATAGGTTTTTTCATGCTCGGTGAAATTCCAAGGGTTGTAGCCCATTGAGGTCAGGAGAAGTGCTCGCCATTCATCCAGGGTAAAAAGCGCTCGTTTTTCTTTATAAATTTCTAGATTCACCGAGGCCTGCATCGGTTTGAAGGAGGTCAGTGCAACTCCTTCCTTTGTATCCATCAATTCCACCACACCCCACATGCCTTGTTTAAGCAGGTCGGGATACTGTTCGACAATTCCATCAGCAATTTGAACTTCAGGTAGTCCTAATAACTTGAGTTGTGCTACACGTTCGCGCTTGTGTTTGGTCAAAACGACTTCCACTTCCACAGGTGTGAGGACTTTGACAACGTCTCCGTTCAGCAGGCGATTCCGAATGATTTTGGCATCTTCGGGTAAGGGTAAAAAATGATTTGCCCAGGTTTGTATTTTTTCCAGTTCTTCAGGAGAAACTGGACCTTCTCCAGGAGCAAGACTATCTAAAATCCATTCTGCTACGTAAGCGGGCACATTACGTCGGTTCAACTGGCTACTTGGAAGACGGCGTTTGTCAATAGCCAGGCGGCCAAAGACCTCTTTGACTTTTTTATTAAGTGTTTCAGGAGTGAAAGTAATGGTCATAATCCTAATTCCTTGAGTAAGTCGTCTGGCTGATCGTAAAGAACCTTCACTTCTAATGCGGCTTCAGTCTTTCGTGTAAAGGTCACACCGTTAGGCTGTAAAAACAGCAATGAAACATCGACTTTTCCCTTTGAAGATTTTGGTGGCCAGGGAGTGAGCGATGCCTGAAATTTACGCTGACTCAGGGGAGGGATCTTCCACTTAACGTTTAGTTTAGCTCCATGAGAAAATTCTATCGATTGGCATTCTAATTCTAATGAACTACCATTAACAATATAGACAAATATATCTCCATTCATATCGGCTTCACCTGTGCCGGTCAGAGAGATTTCCAACTTGGGGTGCGTCACATCACGCTGGAAGAGAAACCATGGGACAATCACTTCCTCTGGGAATAGTCCCCCATGAGGATAGGCTTCTGTACCATTGGTGACTGTAAAACTTGCTTCGCCCCAGGCTATGCGTAGGTTTTCCGACATGCCAAAGCGTTCACCATACAATTCAACCCAACCATCATTTTCGTTTACTATAAACCCAGCCTCAGGAAAGTTACGCTGGAAATTTCCCCAAGCGACACGTCCGTGAGCCTCCATTCCCTCTTCAACAGGTAATTGGTGCGGTGAACGCGGATTCAATAGCCGCCCGTGATCGCTGGTGATCAGGATGCTTAAGGGAATATTTGCAGGAATGGTTTGGGCGACTTCTTCGATTTCGCTTAGGATGGATATTAGTTTTGCCTGAACTTCCCGCTCGCGTTTATCTTCCTTCTCGAAGTGATAGGCTTTATCTGGCTGTTCCACGCGCCAAAACCAGACCTCTCCGGCGGCGGCTTGCTGTAGGTGTTTCTTTGGGGATTGATTGTCTGGCAAAATTTTTCCCAGAGTTGTGGTCTGTGGAGCGTTAAGCGGCGGCACCCCTTTCAGAAGGGCGTCTTTGGCAAACTCAGTGACAGTAGGCAGGGCAGTAAAGCAATACATTTTTCGTAACAAAGTTAATCGCGGGGCACGGGCAGAAAGTTCCTGAACCAGCCATTCAGCATCCCAGGCGGGTAAGCCATCCAGGATTACGCACAGGGTCAGGGTGTTGAGGTCGGTCAGGTGAGCAGATTTTTGGAAAGACAGATGTTCGCCCCCTAGCAGCCAGAGCGGGTAACGCCGCAGCAACCAGCGGGCAAAGGTTTGCGCAAGCTTGACCGCAGTCTGGCGGGCAGTTTCGTCCCCAAATTGCGCCTGCCAGCGGCGGTAAGGCAGGTACTCACGCTCGAACCACTCCAGAACAGCGTTTTCGTCTTCTGGCAGGTCAGTAGGCACAGGCGGCGGTAGATGCTTTTCTAGGTCAACCAAATTTGAGGGGTTGAGGTAGGGTTGAAGTTGCCAAAGCACTTCGCGGGTAAGTGCATGGGAGTGTTCACGGTAATAATCTGCCGTTTGACGCGCCAATTCCTGCCGCAATTTCAACGGCAGGGGGAAGGGTAACATCTTGGCAAAGAATAAGCCATTTGTTGCAATGATGCGCTTCATCCAGACTTCTCTCACCACACTTAGCCAGCGAGCGGGCAGTTCGAGCGGGAATTCATCCCAGGCATGATCTGCACCTTCCTCCGCGCCAAGCCAGCGCAAGAGCAGTGTTTCTGCCTGTGCGGCATTGGTAGCACGATATAGTTCTTTGATAGGTGCTTCGCCTGCTTGCATTTCCATATCGGAAGCAAATTTTTTTAAAATGACGGCTTCGGCTTCGGTGGGGGTGTGTTCCAGCAACCAGATCAGCCAGCGCGCGGCGTGTTCAGGCGAAGGCTCATATTTCCAAAGCCACAAATCGTCAGGATAGCAGTGATTGAGAATAAAGACGGGTGTAATTTGATCAGGTGAAATTGTCGTTTGCTCTAATTTCTCTGTCAGTTCCTTTGCCTGTAAACTAGTAAGCCCGGGGAACACTTTGCGAAGTGCATCGCTGGACGATTCAAGATATTCAAACGATTGGCCACGCAGACGGTAAAACGCTTCCGCCCAAGCACATAATTTTTCACCCTGAATCAGAATAGGGGTATCATCGGTAGCCCATTGCAAAAAATCTACCTCAGTTTTTATAATATGGACATTGGGGGTAGCAGGCAAATTGCCTTGACGATCAAGGAAAATCTTCTTGCCATTCATCTCAATCTACCAGTTTTTGTAATCGTTCCAAACATCGACGGCGAGTAGCAAGATCACTTATGCGCATAAAACGTTCTTCAATTTGGGCGACAAGGTCTTCCTCCATCCGCTGTTGCAGTGCTTGTTTGAGTTGATAAACGCGATATAGATCCTCTTCTGATAAAAAAGCGGGTGGATTTTCCAGAATTTGAAGCAATTTAGCAGGGGGTTCACCGATTTTATAACGTCTTGCAAGATCATCTAGCCAAGCATGAGCCTCTGAGATTTTGTTTTGCCGTAACCGGATAATTTCTTCTCGTTTTGAGCGTAACAAATCTTTCTGCGCTAAGTTGAGGCAGGAATTGAAACGATTTTCTATCGCTTCAAGCTCTGCTTCAAAATATTCCAAATCCTTAGGGCTATTGCTGGGTAACTGGCTAAGCGATTGAAGGGCTTCAAAGAATGCCTCAAGTTGTTCGATCTTTTGCTGACATTCGAGCAAAATGGCCTCAAATTGCGTTCCTTGGAAAGCATTCAGGTTGCGTAATAGCGTATCTCGTTTGTTGCGTAAATCGGACAATGACTTTGCCTCAGCAATTGCTTCAGGGAGTGATTTTGCTATCGTCTCATATTGACTGATTTTCGCCTCAATCTGATGAATTTTTTCCATCCGAAGTTTTTCGGTTTGTGGGGAAAGATTCTTAAATTCGCCCAGACGGTCCTGGTATTTATAAAGGTCTGCTAACCCTGCTGAAGGACTCATTTGGATAATTTGCTCAATGATACTCTTTTCACTCTCTCGCTGTTTCAACTCCTCGCGCCGACGATTGAGAGTTTCAAGTGCTTTATCCACTTCTTTTGCCAAAGCAGGATAGTCGGACAGGCTCTTGCGGGCACGTTTGAGGTGATCTTCGTGAGATCTATAGTCTGCCAGATCCTCCAATTTTGAATATTTGTTGCAAAACTGTGTAAGAGATTGTTGCAAAGTCGTTTCCCAGTGGTTTTTTAGATCGTGAATGGTCGCTTGCCCTGGTTGTACCAGTGATGGGGATTGAAGTTCTTTGAGAGTGTTTTGTAAACGTAACAGACCATCAAAATCGCTTCTTTCGAGTTCTTTTAACCATTCGGTTACCTGGTGATCATAAGTTTGGGCTATTTTCACTTCCTCCTCCAGGCGAGATTTCAATCGCTCAATTTCTTCTCGTTTGCTATCGGGTAGTCGCGGGTAACTCAATGTTTGTGCCAAAGTGTTTAGGGCGTCGTGTGCTTCAATCAATGTGAAAGGTTTCCCCTGGCGAATCTGATCTAAAACGAGATCTGTTTGATGATATATTTCATCGGCTTTAACGCGACTGATAGCAAGGGGCGTTGAGATAGTGATATAAGTGAAGAATTTTAGGAGAGAGTTGTTCTGATTCAAAATATTTCTTAGCTCGCTGAATGAAACTACTCTTCCGCCTAATGAAATGCGTGAGAATTCATGGCGGTGATAACCCATCCATGACGCGAACAACAGCGCTAAAGTGTTGTAATCATGTCCATAAGGAGGATTAAACAATTGCAACAAAACTTCCTGAACGCGAACCTCATTGCAACCGGGAGGAAAAGCCTGGTTAAGGGCTTCCCAGGCGTTTCTTAAGGCGTTATTGGTGGGAGGCTGAATAATGTAATCTTCCGCAGAAAGCAACCCCCACTTTTGGATTAGGTAATGGGTGATTAATTGATACTGGATATCTCTGTTTCGGAGAGTAGGTAGACTTCCAGCGATTTCATTGCTTAGTAACCCGAGCATTACATTTTGAACCGCATTGCGTAATTGATTGTTACCTTTCCCGATTACCTGATACTGCGTATAAAATTCCACTCGGTACGCATATGCCTGGCGGTAACACTCTGTTATGATGGATTTGAGGGATAAACGTCTGAGTGCCTGGATCGAAGGGCGATAAACTGATGGAATGGCGTAATCCGATAGATGAACGGGCAGATCAGCATAATTTTGAATATCTTCGACCAAACCAGTAATTGCGTGAGAAAAATTGGCTTCGGCCAAATTTTTTTCCTGCTCATACATCATTGAGCCGATTTTTTCACGGTCGGTATTATTCATGTTTTTAAGCGCCTTCAGGCGGCGTGCAGTTAAAATGAGGTCAGGCACAGGTCTCTTTGGAAGCACAATAACTACCGGAATAGGAAATTTGGAGCCTTCCAGTGCTTCCTCTAAAATTGATTGAGCGGTATGCCTTAAAGTTTCCTTTTCTTGTTCAGTTTGCGCAATTAGCCAAATAACAACTCCACGTTTTCCTTCCTCAATACTATTAAGACTTGCTCGATAAGGTTGAATTAGTGACCGAAGTGCTTCCGTGTTAAACATCTCCGCTGTCATAGCGGTATGATAGGGAGTCCAATCAGCAGCATGTCCAAATCCAAGGTTCAACTCCATTGGCTCGCGAACAAAAATCGAAACAATAAGTTCCATCAAGTCATCATCAACAGGCGTTTGTTCTATGGCACGCTGCAAGATTTCTTCCACTTCCTGCGGACGGCTGCTGGCGGGCCAGAGGGAAGATATTCTGTTTACAGGGTCGTAACGAATAACTCTGGCGTTAGCCAATTCTTTAAGAATCTGCTTGATCCTTTCTCGGTCCACACCGCTAATATGATGTAAAAGTTCAATTTGTGCTCCCGCATTTGCCCTCAAGTTAACTGCTGCTTGAACATACAAGGCTTGTAATACTTTTTGGTGTTCATCGTCCAGTGCCTGAGGTGCAGTTTGAAGTGCATTGTGGTAAGCCTGGTACCATTTTTTAGACAATTGCTCGCCAAAGAAATCAGCCAGAGCAATAGGATAGATAAAGTTTGGCCTTCCATCTATCTGGGCAGGCTGTGTGCGCAGGCGAGACCAAGACTCACGCACAAATTGCAGTGCAGTACGAGGATTTTCGCTTGCCCCTGCTTCAAAATGATGGATGGATAAGATAGCGGTGGTTAACGGGTGGAGAGGAAAACAACCCTTAATTACTTTTTCTCCAAAAGATCCCACATCCCAATGCAATTCCTGAGAATAATGGTTCCCAAAATGCTCCAAAACAATTTCCCGTGCCTGGGCAAATGCACTTCTCACCGATTGTTGTTCCTGAAATTTTTCCCACGCAACTTCGTCCTGTTTCAAGTAAGCGTCCAAAACACTTTCCATGAGCGAGAAGAGCCGCCCTCGTCTGTCTCTAGGCAAACGTTGTAATTCTCTCCTTACATCCTCAAGTTGTTGTCCCGTTGCGTAGGTACTTGAGATAGTCTCCACATCATGCTGAGAAAAAGCCACAAATGCGCTTTTGCCAGGGCAATCACTGATGCCGTTGAGCAATTCCTGTAATTTGCCCGATGAACGGCTCTGGATGTACTTGCGTAGAAACAGGCTAAATTCATCAAACAAGATCAGCAAGCCGCCAAATCCTTTGGGCTTGCAAACCTCGTTCACAGCCCAAATGACCAGGTCTTTTAAATTTATTTCACGGCCAAAGTTGGGATAGACGCCATTAAGATGCTTGAAGAGTTCCAGGGTTAGTTCATGTGATCCTTCCCGTTTTAGTGATTCAATTAGAGAAGGTAAATCGGTGTTTTCTTGCGCCAGGAATTCTTCAGCGCGTTCTCGCATTAATCCTTCGAGCCCTCTGAGCCATTTTTCAGCCGCATGGGTCCAAAGTGGAATTTGGATAGAGCGAGTGGCTTCGTGTTCGGAAAGGGCTTTTTCCAATGCAAGGATGAAACCCTCCTGTAAATCATTAATGACATCTCCCTGTAAGCGAATAACAAGGAATTCGCCTTTGCTTTTTTTAAACTCCCGATACCCAGCCAGCTGTGAGGGATTGTTAAGCGCCTGTTCAAGACGAGACAGGATAATTCGAACCTCTTCTGAATCGGCCGGCCGAGAAAAGAAATTAGCCAACGTCAACGCCAGGTGGCTTTTCCCGTGTCCATAATTCGCTGTCAGGACAAAGCGATTTTCAAACCTATCTACTGAGTAAACAGTTTTCAAAAGATCCAGCACTTCTTTGGCGGAGTAATCCCTTTGGGCATAACCGATTGTGGTGGGAGCATGAGTGGTGAAAATGTAGTTTCGGAGCAATTGTTTGTTGAGGTCAGGTTTTTCATAATCGCTCAGTTGAACATCAGAGCGAAATTCTCCTTCGAAATCCATTTTGACCAGGTCTTCGATCTTCATTATGCTAAATCCTCCCAATGGTAAAAAACTATTTGATTCCACCTTCGGCTATATACATCGCATAGTGGTGTTTAAGCTCAAGAGGTAACAATTCATTGGCACCTTCTGGAATAGTCAGCACCAGTTTTGTATTCGGATACGGTATACCCTCAAGAACGGTTAGCCAAAAACGTTTGCGTTCATCTACTTCCATCCCCAAAAGAAGCAAATCAAGAGTGTGCACTAGCAGGCAAGAACGCTTGAAATCCCTCTCGGTTAATTGACGCACCATTTCAACCAATTTGAAATGACCATTCTGCCGGGTAAGGCCAGAAAAACGGGCACCTTGTGGCAGGCTTTGTAAGAAAAACTGGCGCGCATCTATGGCTTGCATATCTAAACGCAAGGCAAGGATTTCTTCTTGTCCTAATAAATGCCTGGGTAGTAACCAAATCCCTATGCCCAACCGGGCACCAGGTTGACGTATCTTTTGAAGCAAATCGTAGATATCCATCCCCTGTATTCTTTAGTCCAAGAATTAAATAGCGTACAGTTTGTCCAAAGCGTATTCTAGGCTAGGCTGGAGCAGCACAACTTGATAGGGGTGCGCAATCCGGTAGAGGTCAATCATACCTTCCTGCTTCAGTTGTAGCAGCAATTCGGTGAAGCCACTTTCTCCAAGCAGAAAGAGCCCGGCAAACCGGTCTCCGCTCAGGTCATCCAGGTTAACCGTTAACCGCTCCCCATAGTGCGCTTGCCAGTAATCTGCCAGTGCATACCCCAGCGCCCAGATCGGAGGCTGGGACACTCTCTGTACATGATAAGTATTTTTTTCAATCTCCTCGAGCAAACCCAGTCGACTCAATCCGTCTCTTTTAAGATAGGTGCCGGTAAAGATTGTGATGGTGCTTCGGATTGAATGTGGAGAAGGGGCTTTACCCTTCTCTCGCTGTAAAAACCCAGCCAAATCATCAGCAAGTTGATCTGCCGTGAAAGTGTTGCCCGGTACAAACCAGTGAGTCACCAAATAATGCCAGAAAGCCGTAGGACCATGTGGCGCAGCCAGGTGATAATGCAGCAACCACTGGGTACCCGTTTTTTCCAGATTGGGGTCATGCTCGGCAACAAAACGCCCGAATAGAGTAAGATGTTTTTTCTCGTCCAACAAACCCGCCCGATAGGCATAACGTGGCATGGCTTCCTGATAAACTGTGCCTAAATCAGTTTTATTGGCAATATCAGACTGGTTAAACTCTGGCTTTTCTTGAGCTACAAACAGAACTTTTGTAATAGAAGAACGCGATAAGGAAAAGGTTCGATGGAAAGTTAAGCTCATTTCTCAATTCCTTTCACAGATGACATATCAAGCAACTTTCATCCTCAGATTCCTCTGGGGTGAAGATATTTGCCAGAGTTAAGTTACCCCTTGATTTCAAAGGGTGATCCTTGCGTCGCTCATACTCTTCTAAAATTGCTTTTCTGCGCTCTGGAGAGCGTAACTCTTTGAGACTTTCTTTTTGTGACCATGTATAACGTTCGCCAGTTTCTGGATTTTCCTTTTCGTAACTTTCTGCCTTCTCATATAAATCAGGATGATGTTCTAGTAAACCAAGCCATTCAATTTTTTGTTGGAAAAAGCAGAAATAACATCCAGACCTCGAACGCCATTGGTAGTATTCAGGTAATCCTAGACCGCTCTCTTCTAATATTCGTATAACATCTTCTTTTCGTATACCCTCTTCAATAAAAGGATAATGTGCGATGATGTTTGGTTTTGTGGAGATATACCCTTTTCGGTAAGTTTCATCTGCCCGGATTCCGATGTAATTATGGCAAATGCTGTCACCTATATATTCTTCAAAGGGTTTTATTTTAAGATATTCTGTACACCAACGAACTTGTCCTGAAGGTAGAAAACCACCACGCGCCTTGAGCATATCATCAAAGGACTGACGGGCCTTAAGTCTTTTGATTTCCTTACCTAGAAAAACCTCAAGCCTATCCAAGTAACTGTAAGTTTCTCTCAATTCCTCACCAGTATCGCAGAAAACGTATTCCAGGTTAGGGATACGATCGCGCAGGTAAATTGCCAGAGCCGTGCTATCTTTGCCGCCGGAAAGCGAGACAATATGGCGAGCAGGTTGCTCGTTATTAGACATAAAGACCTCCATTAACGACTGTACCAAATAAGACAAAGAAAGCCCCCCACACTTTAAGTATTGTATTCATTTCATTGAAAAGTCTCAACGTTTTCTCATTTCAATTTTGTAAGCAAAAGGCGTAAAGCAACTTTGACTATTTCAGGGGAAACCCCGCCTGCTTTAAGCGAAACTTCCAGGTCTTCTGCTAATTTTTGAGCCTTTTTTAGGACATCATCCGGAAGAGTAGAAGGGTCGGAAAGATCTGCTTCTTCTCTCAATAGAGTAGCCAAATAGTTGGCTTGAGCCTGAAAACGCTCCGCGTCAGAATCAGTCCATGACCGTAAAGGTCGATTCGCTATATAAGCAAGAACGCTTTCCAGAGCAGCGCGCGAATCTGGGGCTTCAGCAGCCCGCTTGAGTAAAGGAAGCAGATGGGGATGGGTCACCCGGTGGATAAGGTTACTGGATTGCTGACAGAAATACTGCCAGCCGGTTTCATCCGGTTGCAATCCACAGGCAATAAGCCATGTATCGCGTGCCCACATCATCAGGCGCGGAGTCGCCTGGGCGAGAGCATCTAGCGCCTGATTCAATCGTTCAAAAAAGAGGTCAAATCGTTGGGAATCGAATTCTTCAGTATCGAAGGGAGGCATTCCAAGCGCTTCGGGGACCTCAACGAAAAGAAAACGTTCTGGTGAGCGTGCTGTATCTACAGCGCGGCGCAGGTTGAGGGCGGATTCTGGTAATTTGCGCGTTCGCCAGGCATATTCCGGGAGGGCTTTCAAGCGGCCAATCAAAGAGCGAACCACTGGCATGACATAAGGCACAACCTGTAATCCCCGTGCCATTCGTTGAATCACTGCTGCACGCAGGCCGGTTACTCGGCAACCGGCTATCGCGAATAATTCTGGACGGCGCAACAGCACTTCCCAATCCGCGATGGTGGGATCAACCAGCAATGTTCCTTCTTTATACAATGTCATTTCGTTTTGATGAACCTTGTAGAAAACCGCAAGGAGAACGGGAGCCAATCCTGCTGTAACACCGTATGGAGGCGCAAACAGACGGGCATAGAGGTCTGGCAAAGGTCGTGGCTCGGGCAGTCCTTCAAAAACGAATTCTGTCATTGCCTTCCAAACAGGGTTTAATTTAAGAGGATCATTTTCTGGTGGTGGGACAATAACCCATGTTTCTTCATTTTGCTGATGCAATCCTCCACGGCGCAGGAATGTCTCGTACATACTGCGCTCAGGCGGAAATTTTTGAATACCCAGTAAGGGCTGGTCTGCTCGGGTGAGAATGCCTTCAATGAGAGTGCGGCGTGCTGCTGCTGCTTGTGAGGTCAATTCGCGACGGTTGAGCATTTCATTTCGCAATAATGGCGAGTCCCGGTAGAGAGCGTCGCAGATCTCTGAAAGGAGAGACGATAGACCATGCTGGACTTTGTGGGAAATGTCTGTGCCACCATAAAACCACTTACAGGCACGCAAGGAGGATATTTGATATAGATTGAAAGCCTCATCCAGTTCAACGCGTATGGCTTGTTCAATGGCTGCGAGACGAGTTCGCCATTCGCGTCGCGCGACGGGATCATCCCGTAATTCGGGAGTGTTTTCATATACCCAATGAAGGCCACGAAATTCCTGCGCCAGTTCCTTCAAACGAATAGCACGCCCAGCCACACCGGTTACCACGTTGGACCGAGAAGCCAGAGCTTCGCTCTGTGCCCATTGTTCGAAAACTTCTAGATCTCCCAATGTTCCTGGCAGGCAAAGTAGAACCACTCCGCTGGCACTTTCTGATGGAGTCAAAGAAACAGATTCTCGGTTATGCGTATCAACATAACGAACATCAAAAAATCGTTGAGCACCCGTTATATAACTGTGACGTCTCGCCATTAAGGGACGTGGAGGCAGGTACTTTTGCAAGACCTCAGCCACACTGATAGTTGTTTCCAGAGTAGCACGGGCAGCCTGTAAACGCTCTTCAATGTCCACATCGCTACCTTGCCATACGGCATACATATCATTAAAACGGCGGTATACAATAAAAGAGCGATGCTGAAGCGACTTCAGACCATTGCGTAATTCATTCTCATCATAAATTGGTGATAGCGCACTCAAGATTAGGTTCTCTCTTGCCTGGAGGGGACTAATCTCTCCCAACCAGTTCAAAAGCCCAATGGTTTTCAAAATATCTTGTTCACTTTTCTTTAGGTGGGGGGCATTTTCTAGTCGTTCCAGTGTTTCCGTAATTGGACGTGCTCGGCCTGTGGCGTAGATAATGTTTTGATAGTTGGCTACAAGATAGTCAAAAATATAAGGCAAACACAACATCTCACCCAATGAGTGAGTGGCTAAATATTCCTGAAAGCCAAAGGGTTCCTGTGAGGAGAGATACGCAAAAAGCGAGCGCTCGTTTTGTGCTAGGCGACGAAAAATATAGGGGAGAGAAACAAAGACACTAGGATGTAACGGATAAACTCTACGGCTAAGGGCTTCAAATTCTTCAATACTTATTATCGCAGGACACCATTTCTGCAAGGATTCCCTA
>Ga0209721_1001616_pt1 | contig 16245 bp, 11 predicted proteins | sample TshhotsprinmetaG_FD_184139 | JGI IMG/M metagenome (GOLD analysis project Ga0209721, IMG submission 184139) | Hot spring microbial communities from South Africa to study Microbial Dark Matter (Phase II) - Tshipise hot spring metaG (SPAdes)... | ecosystem: Environmental > Aquatic > Thermal springs... | reverse complement strand
AGGTAGCGCGCCAGCTCCGCCACGAAGGGGTGGTTGCGCCCCAGATACTCCGCGCCCTCCGGGGTGGGCGAGTCGAAACTGACCCGCCACCACCCATCCTTCCGCGGCGGCAGGGCCAGGCGCACCGGGTCGGGCAACAACGCTGTCCCAGCTGGCGACACATCCATCATCCACGGATCTCCCGCTCTCGCACTCTCCCGTTCTCTTCCTTTCTCCCGCTCTCCCGCTCTCCCCCTCTCCCGCTCTTTCCTCAGCGTCAGCCCCAGGCGCTGGGCCGCCTCCAGCACGAACTGGCGCACGGCCTGCGGATCGCCCAGCACCGCATCGGCGGCCTCCAGCTCGGCTTGCACCTCCTGCGGCTTGAGGCTGCGCTGGGCAAAGCGGGTGCGGGTCAGGCGCTCGCGCTCGGCGTCGCGGTCCCAGCGCCGGTGCAGCTCGGTCACCTCGGCCGGCGTGAAGTCTAGGGCGAGCTGGCGCGCGTCAGCCGGCCTGCGGCCGCGCAGGAAAAGCGCGTTCAGCACGGCCTCGGTCACGCTCTCGCTTTCCTCGGGCACAGGCACGTGGGTGCCCAGGGTGCGGCGGATCTCGGCGGCCTTGTTCAGCAGCACGTCGATCACCACGCCGTCCACCGGGTTGTCGGCCCCGAAATAGCGGATGGCCTTGACCTGCCTGGCCATCTGCCCGAAGCGGTCCACCCGGCCCTCGCGCTGTTCGAGCCGGTTGGGGTTCCAGGGCAGGTCGTAGTGGATGGCGGCGGTGAACTTCTCCTGCAGGTTGATGCCTTCGGAGAGGCAGTCGGTGGCTACCAGCACGCGGCGTCGCTCGACCTCGATCTCCGCGATCCTGGCGCGGCGCTCGTCATCGGCCTGCCGGCCGGTGATGCAGACGACGCGCGCGGCGTCGCCCAGCCGCTGCTCCAGCGCGGCGGCCACGTATTCGGCCGTGGCCACGTAGCGGCACCAGACGATGGGGTGAAAGCCGTCAGCCAGCAGGCGCTCAACCAGGCTGACGCAGCCGGTCAGCTTGCTGTCCTGGCCGTCCTGTTGCAGGCTGGCGGCCAGGCGCGCCAGCTCGCGCAGCTTGCGGCGCTCGGCGTCGGGCAGGGTGGCCTCGGCGGCCTCCATCGGCGGGGTAGGCTGCTCGTCGTCGGTGCGGTCGTCGTCGGACTCGAAGACGAAGCCGCGGAAATCCACCTCATCCTCTCCCGCTCTCCCGCTCTCCCCCTCTCCCGCTCTCTCCCTCCGAGCGTTCAGCGCTGCCAAAGCGGCTGCCGGGCTGGACATCACACAGCGCAGCAAGGCAAGCGCGCCCCAGTAGCGCACGCGGCGCTGGCGCTCGGCCAGCCGCTCGCCCGCGCGCACGATCTCGGCGCAGAAATCGTAGGTGCGTTCAAAGAGGTCGTGATAGGCCGGCGAGAGACGATAGGTGTGATCCTCGGCGATCCGTCGGGGAAAGCAATGGCCGCTCTCCCAGTCGTGCTCGATGTCGGCGCGGGTGCGTTGGACGAAGTGGCGCGCCAGCTCGCCGCGGCCGGCGTCGTCCAGGCTGTGAATGTCCCATCCGGCGAAGCGGGGCGAGAGCAGGCCAAGCAGCGAGCGAAAGGCGGACTCGACGCCGCTGTGCGGCGTCGCCGTGAGCAGGATCAGGTGACGGCGCTCGTCCTTGGCGATCTCACGCAGGAAATCGTGACGTTGCTGCTGGCTCTGCGTGTGCGCCATGGCCGCGCCGTGCGCCTCGTCGACGATGACCAGCTCCGGCGCGTGGAGGAGGAACTGGTGGCGGTTGCGCTCGCTCTTGAGGAAATCGATGCTGGCCACCTGGATCGGGAAGTGCTCGTAGATGGTGCGCGTGGCCGGCTTGCTCCGCTCCAATTGGCCCACCGTGCCCGAGCGGATCACCACGGCCTCGAGGTTGAATTTCTGGCTCAGCTCTTGCTGCCACTGGTCGCACAGATAGGGCGGGCAGAGGACGCACAGGCGCTTGACCTCCCGGCGCTCCCATAACTCGCGGGCGATGAGCAGGGCTTCGATCGTCTTGCCCACCCCGACGTCGTCGGCGATCAACAGGCGCACCGGATCGAGGCGCAGGCTCATCAGCAGCGGCACGAACTGGTACACGCGCGGGCGGATGGAGATGCGGCCCAGCGAGCGCAGCGGCGACGCGCCCTCGCGCAGACTCAGTCGCGCCGCTTGCCACAGCAGATGCGCGCCGGCGGCGTCCGACAGGTCGTCCACCGTGGGCAGGGGAAAGGCCGCCGGCTTGACCCGTTCCTCGGGCAGGGTGTAGGCGACCAGGTCGGCCAGGCCCTTGTGAATGGCAGTCACCTGGTCGGAGGCGCCGGTGAGCGGCCGGAGCAGGTACAGATCAGGGTCGTCGTGGGGCAAGACCACCCAGTAGCGGTTGCGGGCCTGGACGATGGAGCCGGGATTCATGCGTGCTCTCTTTCGTGAGCTTGGAACAATGGTAAAAGTAGCGGCTCGCTGGTCGAGCCGACTATTGCAGGGCGTCCCGACAGCGCCTGCTGATGCGCGCCTCGGCCTCCGTGACCTGCACGAAGCCGGACTCGCAGGCCGTGAGGAGGACGCTGTGGCGGTTTCGACGGCGTAATCCTTGTCGCGCGCAGAGCGGTCGAGCCGGTCGGTCATCACGTTGGGCAGTGCGACAGACAACGCGCGGCTGATCCCTGTAGCCGGATCATAACAAATGCGTCGGGATTTTGCAAGCGCTGCGCGGAACCGAGCCCTCCGGCGATTGCAGCATGGTACGGACGTATCCTCTCAATAAAGAGAGGAGACTTCCGAAGTCGTGGCAGCGGATCGCCATTTGCGACAGGCTGGTGGAGACTTCGGAAGTCTCGCGCCCCGGGTAGTTCCTCATTTTTCTTCAACGGCGAGTGATCATCGGCAGGTAGATGTAATCCAGGTCGTCAATCTGGCTCACGAAGGCTTCCCCGCGGCCGGTCGGCGCACTGGGCGGTTTGAGCGGGCGTTCCAGCAGAAAGCGTGGCCCCGCCTCGCCGCCGACGTAGGCGTAGCCCCTGGCCCAGGCGATGCCAAAGCCTTCTCCGCTGCGCGCCGCGCTGGACGCAGCCCGGGTCGAGGTGGCCGACGTGCGGCGGATGGCGTAACAGGAGGGCCTTCGGCGCCTTGGCGTTTTCACCCGCAGGGGCCGTGGCGCCGGCGCCGGCATGGGTATCTGTCCTGGCCTATCCGGCCAGGAGAGGCTATCCGTGCCAGTCGCGGTGGCCGAACCAGACACCTGGTACGATATGCGCCCAGGAACGATGGTCTCCTGGTGAACGGCTCCATCTAACGAGCGGTTCGCTTTCGGGAAATCCGGCGGCCGCATGTGTCACCGCAGCACCAATGGCAGCCAGGTCGGCCGGCCGTTCCAGTCGCCGAAGTCGGCGACGGCGTCCTGCCCGTTGGCGAGCGGGATCTCGACCTCGTCCGGGGTGGTGGACCAGCGCCAGCCCGCCGGTTGGACCTCGCGCACGCGGTACAGGGCGCCGGGCGCCAGCGACGCGAAGCGGTAGCTGCCATCGGCTGCGGTTTGGGTTTCAGCGATCTCGGTTTCCCATCGGGAGAGCCGGATGATCGCGCCCGCCAGGCCCGGCTCGCCGGGATCCCGGCTGCCGTCGCCGTCCCGATCGTGCCAGGCGATGCCGCTGATCGAGCCAGGGATGGTGTGGGTCGCGGTGGGTGTTGGCGTGGCGCTCGAAGTCGCGGTGGGTGTCGGCGTGATGCTGGGGGTCGGGGTGGGCGTGGCGGTGGGCGCGGTCGTCGGGGTTACCGGCGGCAGCGGCGTAAAGGTGGGCAGGACGCCGCGGAGCGTCACGACCCGCTGGTTGCCGGTGTCGGCCACGATGAGGTTGCCGTCCCGGTCCGCAGCCACCCCGCGCGGCTCGGACAGCGGCTCCCGGTGCTCCTTGACGATGTAGCTATCACCGTCCGGGATCAGCTCCTTGACCGCGTTGTTGCCGGTGTCGGCCACCAGGATGCGGTCGCTGCCGTAGGCCCAGGCGCCAGTGGGGCCGTTGAAGCCGCCGGTGACGGTCTTCAGGTGGCTGAAGCGCTGGCCATCGAACGCCAGCAGTTGCAGGCGGTTGTTGCCGCCATCAACCACGATCACGCGGCCGAGATCGTCTATTGCGAGGCCCTGCGGGTTGTCGAACTGCCCCGGCCCGCTGCCTGATGCGCCGAACGTACTGACGAAGCGGCCCGTGCTGTCGAACGCCTGGACGCGGTCGTTGCCGCTGTCGGCCACCAGGATGCGCGTGCATGTGTTGCTGTTGCCAACGCGCGGGATGTCGCTGATGCGGAACTCGTCCAACACGGCATTCGCTTGCGACCCGCCGCCGACGGTTGAGCCAATAGATAGGCTGGCGGCCAGCGAATCAGGCGGCCGGGCAGACCCGTTCCAATCGCGGCGCTGGCCGTCGGTGTAGAGCGCCAGCGACGTAGCGTCCCAGGTCGCCGCTACGTGATGCCATTCCCCCGCCCGCCAGCCTCCGATGTTGTAAGCCACGCCGTACTCCTGGGCGCTGTCCCAGACGATCAGCCGCAGGTTGTTGGCGCCATCCTTGACGATCAGCATCCGGTTGACCCACCCGGCGCCGGCTTCAAAGAAAACGTAGTCCCTCCCGTCGTTCCCATCCCAGTTCGGCCGGATCCAGAACTCGACGGCGCCTTGCGTCCGGTTCAGATTGCCGGCGGTTTCATAAGTCAATGTGTCTGAGCCATCCACCTGCAATCCCTGGTCATACCGGCCAGTGGTGAAGCTCGTCCCGTTGGCCGCGCCGTTCTCGCCATCTGCGCCGGCGTAACTTCCGTCGAAGTGCAACAGCAGTAACGTGTGGGCGTCGGCTACATGGGGGCCCTCGATGGTGCACGGCGGTCCCCAGACCGCGATGCCCGTCGGCTCCTGGAACTGGCCGGGGCCCGCGCCGGGGCCGCCGAACTCGAAGAGCGGCTGGACGTCCCGATCGGTCACGCGCACGACGTGGCGGTTCGGATCGGCCACCAGGAAACGGCCCTGCGGGTCAACCGCCAGGTAGCGGCTGCCGGTCAGGCCCAAATGGACGCTGCCGAACCGGCCCAGGTAGCGTTCATCGAGCAGTTGCCGGATCAGCGGCCCCGCGTGGGTGTCGAGGATCACCCGGAGTGATCCCATCCCCGGCCCCTCTCCTGCAGGGAACGACCTCACCCCCGACCCCTCTCCTGCCAGGAGCGGGGAGATGGTCACGGGCACGGGCGTGGGGGCCGGGCCGCGATCTGCGATGACGACCGCGCTGGGCAGGATCAGATCCGGGGCCCAGGCCGCGGCGCTGAACCCGCTCTCGCGGCCGTCCAGGTCGAGGGCCGTCACGGTGTAGACGCAGTCGCCGTCACAGCCGGTGACGTAGGTGGGGTCGGCGCCCTGGACCAGACCGCTGATCCGCTCGTAGGCGTAGGTGGGCCGGGCCGCTCGATAGACATAGTAGCCGATCACTTCGGGGATGAGGCTGGCCCGCCACCGCAGCGTCACCTGGCGCTGCGCCACCTGCGCGGTCAGGCCCTCCGGCGCGGCGGGGATGGCCTCGGCCGGCACGTGGGAGGCGATGGTGAAGGTGTGGCTATGGGTGTCCCCGCGCCAGTAGGCCAGGTTGAAGTCGGTGATGTCCAGCCAGGCGAACTCCTCGTGCTTCTCCTTTGCCAGCTTGACCAGGAAGCGGTTGCGGCCGCCCACCACATCCACCACGCCGAAGGGGTTATCGCGCAGCACGTGGCCGGTGGCCGTGGCCCACGGCCCGCCGATAATCTGGCGGTTGGCGATCCGGACGCGGCCATCGGCGCCGGTGAGACCCACGAACTCGGGCACGTTGTCAATGGTCACGTCGCCGGGCCAGACGACCGGGCCGTTCCGCTGGTACAGGCTGACCTCGACGCCGGCGGCCGGCTCGCCCGTGTTGTCCAACACCAGCAGCCAGTTCTCGGCCGGGATGTCGGACTGGTATTCGCCGTAGTAGCCGCGGCGGTAGCCCTTGGTAGTCGAGAAGCCGGCCGCGCTGTGGCTGCTGTAGAGGTGGCCGTCGGTGTGCGGCGCGATGTCGCCCCCGCCCATCAGGTCGGGCCGCGGCCAGGCGAAGCCGAAGTTGGCCGGCATCCCGTTGCGGTCCAGCACGTGCACGCTGGTGACGCTCATGTCGAGCTGGTAGAGGTCGATCAGCCCCACCTGGTGGCTCAGCTCGTGCACCAGCGCCCAGTCAATGTCGGTGAGGGGGTCGTACCACGCGCTGACGATGCGGTAGTCGGCGTCCACGAACCAGCCGCCATCGCTGGATCGGTCGTTGATGGGCGGCGTCGCGGTCACCACGATCTCGTCAATGCGCACGCGCTCGGTCGCGCCCGCCGGTGTGGTGGGATAAACCGAGTTTTCGAAGGCCCAGTTCATGGCCGCGATCTGGCGCTGGAGCCAGTCCTCGGCCGAGAAGGAGAAGGCCGGGTCCACGGCCAGTGATAGCTGGCCGTCGTCTCGGCGCCCGCGGCCAGGCCGGGCAGCACGCCGGAGGCGACCTCGGCGCCGTCAATCTCCCAGCGGTAGGCGAACGCGGGGCTGGGCTGCGTGCCTTTGTTGGCGATGTGCGCGGTGAAGGTGACGACCTCGCCCGGCGCGGGCCAGCGCTGTTCACCCTCGGTGCCGGGGCAGAGGGTGGGGATGCCCGGCTGGCCGGGCGGATCCCACGAGTAGGTCACACAGTACGACTTGTACTTCGGCGTCCGGCTGATGAAGGTCACGTCCAGGTCAACCCCGTCCGGCGGCGCGGCCGGCCGCCACCCGGCCGGCGCGGCCCGGCTCACGCGCGCCCACGGATAGCCCGCGCCGGGGTAGGCCGCGCCCGGCCGGAGCTGCGCCGGGTCGAAGGGCGTGTGGTCACCGCGGGCCGGGGCGGGCGTTGCCGCGGGCGGGCTGGACATGGCATCCTGCCCCCCATCGGTCAGCGCCGGCAGGATCAAGATACCCGCCAACAGGGCGGGAAGCAGGCAGAGGATGCGCTTGACCGCCATTTATCACCTCCGGGTAGCCGTTACGACCGATGTTCAGACATGAATGGGGTCTCTTTCAGTGAAAAGCCTCAGATTTCTGGTAGGGTATCGAGGTCAACAAACCCCAATTCGCCAGCGACGATGAGGGCCTATGCACTATTTTATCAAAGCGCAGGCATTTTTCAAGCATTTGTTTAAGCAGGAGAGCTTGGCCGCCAAAGCCACCGTCATTGTCGAAGCGATTCTGGCGGCGTGCTCGCCGTAGCTGTCGCCGATTGCGCAACACATGCCGGGTCGCGAGACTGCCAAAGACAAAGCGGCCCAGCGTTGTAACTACTCAGTACAGGGAGCAGATGGCGGCACTGGTCATGTTGGCGCCTTCACCATCTGCCTCCTCACCGGTAAGGCGATCTGCGATGAACGCTACGGTGGCCCCACCGTCAGCCCGGCCCAAGCCGCGGGCCCGTCGTCAACCAGCGAAACGGCGCACATCCTAGCCCGCCCAATCCGTAGCACCTCAGCCGATGCTTGCCGATGCGGCTGCTCCATCACCTGCTGGCATACCCCGGCCAGGTCTGCACCCGGGAGAGCTGCGGCGAGGCCGCCTGGGGCCGGCCCTACGATCCGGAGCTGGACCGCGACGCGCTGGACAAGGTCGTCTCCAAGCTGCGACAGCGCCTGGCGACGGTTGACCCGGCGCTGGCCGCCGCGTTGCAGAGCCGTCGGGGGGAGGGGTATTTGTGGCAGGGGTAGGTGCGCCCTGATCTGAAAATCGCCGTCCAACGTGCCAGGCACTCTGCAAGATGCCTGGCACGTGGACACGGCTCGTTTTCATGATCCAAAGGAGCTGATCCATGACCGAGACTCCTCTTCACGCCGTCACCGGCGCGTTCGGCTACTCGGGCAAGTACATCGCCCGACGTCTGCTGGCCGCGGGCCGGCGGGTGATCACCCTCACCAACTCGACCGACCGCGCCAACGAGTTCGGCGGCCAGACCCGGGCTTTCCCCTTCCATTTCGACCGGCCCGATGAGCTGGCCGCCAGCCTGGCCGGGGTCGAGGTGCTCTACAACACCTACTGGGTGCGCTTCAATCACAAGCTCTTTCGCCATGCCGACGCGGTGCGCAACACGCTGATCCTGTTCGACGCGGCCCAACGCGCGGGCGTGCGCCGGATCGTCCACGTCAGCATCACCAACCCGGCGGAGGACTCGCCGCTGGAGTATTTCCGCGGCAAGGCGCGGCTGGAGCGCGCGCTGATCGAATCGGGCCTTTCCTACGCCATCCTGCGGCCCACGGTGCTGTTCGGGGCAGAGGACATCCTGATCAACAACATCGCCTGGCTGCTGCGCCGCCTGCCGGTCTTCGGCGTGTTCGGGGACGGCAGCTACCGGCTGCAGCCGATCTATACTCTAAACGGTTGAGATTTGGACTTTTCGGAAGGACTGGAAGTTCCACGTCAAAAGAGTTTCCAAGTCCTGACGGTGTTCAGTGTGCGCCGTTTGAATGCAGGCGGCGATGGCCTGTTTGAAGCCGACAAAGTCGGCGTAGTATTTGGAGTACAAGCACTGCTTGCGCACAAAGCGCCAGTAGCGTTCGATCAAGTTCAGGTGCGGCGAATAGGCGGGCAGAAAGAGCAACTCGATGCCCAATGTTTGGGCGTGGGCAATGACGAAGGCGCAGTGTTGATAACGGGCATTATCCAAAACCACGGTGATGGCCGTCCCGGCGTAGTGGGCGGCAATCTGCGTCAAGAGTAGACACACGCTCTCGGCGGTGATGTAGGTATCGTTCGTGACGGTCAGCACTTCTTTGGTGACGGCATTCAGGGCGCCCAGCACATTGAAACGCCGCCGTCCGGAGGGAGAGGCAATGAACAGGCGCACACAGCACCAGAGCATACCCAGCACCGCGCCTTGCACGAAATGGGCGGCGTCCATGAACAGCACGGTGCGTTGACCTGTGTGCGCTTCGGCCAAGCGCGGTTCGAGTTCCTGGTGTTGAAAGGTATCTTGTTCAGCCAGCTTTTCGGGCGTTGCCGCCTTACCCGGCACATAACCGACTTTGCGGTACCGCAAACCCAAGCGGTGCATGAACGTCCGCACCTGCGTGGGACTGCGCTCGATGCCGGTCAGATCACGAATCACCTGTTGCGCTTCAGCGCTGGTGGCTGGCGGATGCTCCTGGAAATGGGCTTCCAGGGTGGCGGCATGTGGCAAGAGGGCATTGGCGCGGCCCCGATAGTGCTGCTCCTTCAGGCGCTCAATGCCGCCAGCTTGATAGGCGCGCAGGTAGGTGGTCAGGCTCGTTTCGCAGATACGCACCACCCGGCAGATGTCATGGTGCGCCAGCCCTTGACTCTTGAGGTAGACGGCCTCCATCTTCCGTTGCACTTTCGGATCTGGATAATGGTAGCGTTCGTACTCCAGGGCATCGATCGCTTCCGGTGTGAATTCGATTTGAATCATCTTGACTCCTGATGACATGGTTGCCTGATTGGAGCACTATGTTAACGACTGTTTGTGAAAAATCCAAAACCCAACCGTTCGGAGTATATATGTGTTTGAGATATTGTCCCCGGCACAAAGGGCACCGAAAGATATTGGTCTGTGGCGAAAAAACAACACAAATCTATTTTACCATCTGGGGCGCGACGTGACGTCAGCCCCGCGTCGGCCCCGAAAGGTCCGATCAACGTCCTCCAGGAGGCGCTTCGACAACTGCGCCGCGGCAACTATGCGGCCGTGTGGACCGCCATGGAGGCGTTCATCCGATCTCGTCCTGCTTCGGCCCATGCTGAAGCGGCGCGTCGACTGGCGGCCGAAGCGCACTTTCGGGCCGCGCTGCTTGGCGACGCCCTGGATGAACGCCGACGCCATCTGGATTCCGCTCTGGCACTGACGCCCGACGTCCCGAAACTGCACTTTCATCGAGCCTTGACCCTCTGGCAACTGGGCCAGCTGAACGAAGTGTTGCCGGAACTGAATATCGCGGCCACACGTGAGCCGCAACGCCCTGGCCTGGCATACTTGCGCGCGTTGGCCAGCATTGCTGTCGGCCAGCCCTGGGATACGGCGGGGCTCTCGGAGGCCGAGGTGAACACCCTGCAGCTGGTGAAGCAGTTCTGTCAACACCGATCGCGCGGCAAGACACTGACGGTCAAAGAACCGCTGCTCGGACGAGGGACGGAGATGTGGCAGGCGCTGGTCGCCATGGCCAAGGATCCGACCGCCGCGCCGCAAGCGCAGCTGAAGGTCGCAGCCGAACAGAACTCGCGCAAGCCGATCAGTCGCATCCTGAACTACTACCGGGGCGTGGCCGCGTTGCGCGCCGGCGATCGTGAGGCCGCGCGCAACGCGTGGACCGTCGCGCGTGGCGCCGGCATGAATTCACCGAGGCTCGACGAAAACCTGACCGCCCTGATGCGCGCCGAGGTGATCGAGCTCGCCGAAGCAGGCCGCTGGCAAGATGTGATGCACCTGCTCGGTCGCCTGCCCAATGTCGAAACCGATCGCATCCTGGCCGAGACGGGCACTCTGGCCTGTTTTCACCTCGGCTACGAGGCCGCTCAGGCCGACAAATGGCAGGCTGCTGCGCAACACTGGCGCAAAGCCAACGAGCTGAGCACCAGCCGCTACATTGCCCAGAACCTGGCCCTCGCCGAAGAAGCCTTGGGCAATTGGGCGAACGCGGCCGAAGCCTGGCGCGAAATGGTGCGTCGTCGGCCGCGCAAAGAAGACCACCCCGATTATCTGAGCGATCTGCAGGTCGCGGCATTGTGGCGCCATGCCGCTGAGTGTTACGAGCACGTCGGCCAGACCGACGAAGTCGAGACCTGCCTGCGCAATGCGCTCAAATACGCGCCGGATGACACCGCACTGCGCCTGCGCCTGGCCGATCTGCTGCTGAACCAGCAGCGCGGGGATGCGGCCGAGACACAACTCAAAGAGCTCCTGGCAATAGAGCCGCAACACGTCGAGGCGCTGGTCCATCTGGCCCGCTTGTATCAGACCAGATGGAGCACCGACTCGCTGCCGATCTGGCGGCAGGTGCTGGCAATCAATCCGACTCATCCGGAAGCGCGCGAGGCGTTGGCCACGTACTACGTCTCGCTGGTTGATCCGGACGACCCGTACATCGCCGCGCGGCTGAATCTGCGCTACCCCGGCAAGACACTGACCGAGGTACTGGAGCTCGGCCTCCAGGAGCTGCCCGGCCATCCGCAATTGTTGGCGCAGATGGGCATCGTATATGCGCGCCAGAATCAACCCAAACTGGCGCGTGAATACCTCCTGCAGGCATTCCAGGCTGCGCCGCAGGATGCCAACATCGCCGACGTCGTGCTCCATGAGCTGCTCCATGCCGACGATGGCGATATGGTGCTGAAACTGATCCCGACCGTCCGTCAGATTCCTCGCCTGTTGCCGATGTTTTGGTTCAACCAGGCGACTCAGGCGCTGAAATGTGGTCTGGGCGAAAAATGGGCCGATGTCTTCGTCACCGAGGCGTTGGGACTGGTCGGACAGCCCTGGATAGACGACACGCTGGCCGGCCTGCTCATCGAGGCCTTCGGGACCGTCAGCGATCACGGCGCGAAAAGCCTGGCCTCGTTGCTGGAGCAACGCGCCCGCGATGAGGTGCCCACGAGCGGCGCAGTGCAGTACATGGAAGCCTATCGCCTCTACCACGAAAAGCACGACGAGAAAGGGGCGATGCGTTTGATTCACGACGCGATACGCTACGCGCGGCGGGCCGGCGATCAAGGCGTCTTGCGACGGGCCGAGGCCATTGATCTGTTGCTCAAAGGCGGACCCAGCTTCTTCGACATGAAGCGGATCCTGCGCGATCTCTTCCCGGAGATGCGGTGAGCATGAAATGTGTGAACGAGGAACACGATGGTTACCAGGACTGTAACAAAACCGCCCAAAGACCCCTATGCCGTGCTCGGCATTGCGCGCACCGACGATGAGGCCGCCATCAAGCGCGCTTATTTCCGGCTGGTGCGCGAATATCCGCCCGAACGCGAGCCGGAGAAATTTCAAGAATTACGCGCCGCCTATGAGCGGATTCGCTCGGCCGAGGCGCGTTCGCAAACCGATCTGTTTCTGCTCCAACCGCCGCCTGCGATGCCGAGGCGACGCAAGCTGGCATATGATCTCGATGTTCATGCCGACGACATCCTGATGTTGGCCCTGGAACTGGGGCTGGCCCGCCTGTCGGTGCAAGAGGATTTCCATGAACCCGAATTACCCACCCGGTGAAGCCGATTCTGCCCTCGACCAGGGCTATTGGGTCCGTCTCAGCGGCCAGATGGATCGGCTCCAGGCCACGGTGGAAGAGCTGTTGGCCGCAACAGAGACCGCCAACAGCCAGACCGCGGCCCTGCTGCGCCATTTGACCGATCCCGAGCGGGGTGAAGCGATCAGCGAGCGGCTGGCCGAGCTGAGCGCCGGCCAGGAGGCGAATCAGGCACAATGGCAAGCGTTCGCCGACCGGCTCGCCAACGGACTGAACGAACTGACCCAGGCGCTGACCAGGCTGAATCGCACCCAGTTCAAGGCGAACACGCTGGCCGAAATGAAAGATCAGCACGTGACGAGCGCGCTGGCGACGTTACAGGAGGTCGCTGCCCGCCGCGATCAGCTGCAAGAGGCCCGCGTGAGCCAGGAACAGATGCGGGTAACCGCGTTGCGCCACGAAGGCCGCGGCGAGTTCGCGGCCGATCTGTTGCCCGTGCTGGACGGCCTGGAGATGGCGCTGGAGAGCGGCCGCGCGCTGCTCGAGCGTCAGCGCAGCCAGCAGGCCACGGCGGCGCAGGCCCGGCAAACGTCATCGGCGCCGCCCACGTTCTGGCAGCGGCTGGCCTGGGCGCTGTGGGGCCGGGGGCTGCCGCCCGGCGCCGCCATGCCCGCTCCGCCGCCGGCCGCCGACCTCATCGCCGGTGGTGTGGAAGCGTGGCTGCAGGGCCTGGAGATGGTGCGGACGCGTTGCCTGGCGCTGCTGGCGACCGCCGATATCCAGCCGATCCAGGCCGAGGGGCAACCGTTCGATCCACGGCTGCACCTGGCGCTGGCGACCGCCGAGCGCGCAGATGTACGGGACGGCGTGGTCGTCAGCGTGTTGCGGCGGGGCTACCGCCAGCGCGACCGGGTGCTGCGCTACGCCGAGGTGGTGGTCAACCGCGCGCCCCAGGCCGTCGCGCCAGTGGACGCGGCCGCCGGCAGCGCACCGGCAGAACCCATGGGAGACTATCTGCGACAGAGCATCGCATCAGAAAGTGAAGTGAAGTGAAGCAGTCAGACAAAATCATCGGGATTGACCTGGGCACGACCAACTCAGTGCTGGCGGTCATTCGGGACGGTACGCCAGTGCTTCTGCCGGTGCAGGGCGATCGCTTGCTGCCCTCGGTGGTCGGGATCGCGCCGGACGGTGAGGTGTTGGTGGGGATGTCGGCGCGTAACCAGTGGGTTGTCGCGCCCGATCGCACGATCCGTTCGATCAAGCGCAAAATGGGCAAGGCCGAGACCGTGAGCATGGCCGGCAAGGTCTATACGCCCCAGGAGATCTCGGCGTTCATCTTGCGCACGATTCGCGAGGCCGCGCAAGCAGCGTTGGGCGAAGAGGTGCGTCGCGCGGTGATCACCGTGCCGGCCTACTTCAATGAGACGCAACGCCAGGCCACGCTGGAGGCAGGTGAGATCGCCGGCCTGGTCGTCGAACGCATCATCAATGAGCCGACCGCGTCGGCGCTGGCCTATGGCTACGGCCTGTCGAACGACCAGCACCTCAAAGTGTTGGTCTACGACCTGGGCGGTGGCACCTTCGACGTCTCGATCATCGAGCTGCATTCCGGCGTGGTGGACGTGCTGGCAACCGCCGGCGACAACTATCTGGGCGGCGACGACTTCGACGAGCGGCTGGCCGGAATGATCGCCGATGAGTTCTACGAAGAGCACAAGGTCAACCTGCGCGAGCATCATCAGGCCTGGGCGCGACTCTTACGCGCGGCGGAAGAGGCCAAGATCGAGCTCTCCTCAGCGCCCTATGCCGAGGTCAAGCTGGAGTACATCGCCCAGGACCGCAAAGGCCAGCCGCTGCACATCACGCGCGAAGTCACGCGTCACGAGTTCGAGGAGCTGATCGCCGACCTGTTGGGGCGCACGATGGAACTAGTGCGCAAGGCACTGATGGATGCCGGGCTGTCGCCCAATCAGATTGATCGCGTGTTGCTGGTCGGCGGCTCGACGCGCATTCCGGCAGTCTGGGATCTGATCACCGCCCAGATGGGACAGGAACCGCACATCGAGATTGACCCGGACGCGGCGGTCGCGTTGGGCGCGGCCGTGCAGGCCGGCATCATCGCCGGCGAAGAGGTGGATGCGATCCTGGTGGACGTGACGCCCTATTCGCTTGGCATCGAGACGGCTCAGATCGGTTACGGCGGCCGCATTCACACCGACCTCTTCACGCCCCTGGTGCGACGCAACACGACCGTACCGGTGCAAAAGAGCCAGGTGTTCACGACCCTCTTCCCCGGCCAGGAGCAGATCCACATCAAAGTTTATCAGGGCGAGAATCCGGTGGCCTCGCAGAACGTCCTGCTCGGCGACTTCATGGTGGAGGGGCTCAAGCCGAACCGGCCCGACGGCCTGAGCGACGTGACGGTCAACTTCCAGCTCGATGTGAACGGCATCCTCGACGTCACCGTGGTGGATCGCAAGACAGGCAAGCGAACGAGCGAGCGGCTGAAGGCCAGCCGTCAGCGCCTGAGCCCGGAGGACATCGCGCGCAGCCAGGCCAAACTGGCCGAGGCCTACACCGAGATGGAAGCCACGGCGGCCGAGAGGATCATGGATCCTGGCGTGGCCGCGCTGCTCGAGCGAGCGCAGCGGGCGCTTGACCGGGCCGATCTCGACGCCGGCCTGGCCGATGACATCGCCGGCACGGTGGCCGACATCCGCCATGCGGTAGCTGTCGGCGACGATGCCCAGGTGGAGGAGTTTTGCGATCGGCTGATTGACCTGTTGCTGGAAGTCAAAGAGTAGCGCCCGCGCGCCCCTCATTTCGACGACGACTTTGGCCGGCGGCCGTCGCGTTGCAATCCAGAGAAGCGAGGTTTCCTTGCCTGCGGTCTCCTCGCTTCTACCCCTCCACCATCGTCATCCACGGCGTTCTCACGTCCCACACGCGCAGCTGGCGATCCAGCGCCCGCGCCACATCGGCCTGTTCCTGCGTCCCGGCCAGATTGCGCAGCTGGTACGGGTCATGTTCCACGTCCCAGAAGTAATGCGCCGCGTCGGCCAGACGTCGCGTGCCGTCCACGAAGGGCAGGCCATAGAGGTGCGTGGGCGTGCGGATGCCCACCCCGCGGCCGGTCTCGATGATGGCAAAATCGGCCGGGGCGGCAAACGGTTCCCCGGCCAGAATGGATGCCAGGCTGCGGCCATGCATGTGCGGCGGTATGGCCGCGCCGACGAGATCGAGCAATGTCGGCGCAATATCCACCAGGCCGGCGACCTGTCTCGCCACACGGCCACACGTCCCGCGACCTCCTCCTGGCTGCGCAGAGCGGGTGCCGTCTATTCCTACGGTCGGGAAAAGGGTCGAGGGTGGGACGCGCACGATCAGCGGGATGCGCACCGATTCTTCGTGCAGATCGCCTTTTTGCACCCGGCCGTGGTTGCCCAGGTAATCTCCATGATCGGACGTGAAGATGACGATCGTGTTCTCGGCCAGGCCATGCGCGTCGAGCGCCGCCAGCATACGGCCCACCACATCATCCACCCAGGTCGTCAAGCCGTAGTATTCGGCGATCACGCGACGGAGGGTGAAATCCTGCGGCAATTCCTCGGTGTAGGGCAGGTGGAAGTTGTAGTAGCGATAGTCCCAGCGATAGACTTTGAACCAGTGGTCCTGGTCGGGCAGCCGCCGCGCCAGGTCCACGTTGGGCCGGATCGGGATCTCGTCGGGGGAATACATGCGCGTGTACTTTTCCGGCGCGTCGCTCAGCGGGCAGTGGGGCGGCGAGATGTTGTAATACAGAAAGAATGGCCGTTTTGCCTGTGCCTGGCGCGCGAGAAACGCCTCCACGCGGTCGGCCTCGAAGTCCACGCTGTAGCGATCGGGCACGAATTCCGGGCCGCCGTTCTCGGTGAAGTGTTGGCCGGTGTGGGCATGGTTCATGCGCGGGATCAGATAATAGTCGAAGCCGATATCGTAT
>Ga0209721_1001614_pt1 | contig 16252 bp, 15 predicted proteins | sample TshhotsprinmetaG_FD_184139 | JGI IMG/M metagenome (GOLD analysis project Ga0209721, IMG submission 184139) | Hot spring microbial communities from South Africa to study Microbial Dark Matter (Phase II) - Tshipise hot spring metaG (SPAdes)... | ecosystem: Environmental > Aquatic > Thermal springs... | reverse complement strand
TCCAGAGAGGACGGACATGCGCAAGAGTCGCTTCACCACGGAACAGATCATCGGATTCATCAAGCAGGCCGAGGCCGGCATGGCGGTGTCGGAGTTGGGCCGGCAGCACGGCTTCAGTCCGGCCAGCCAACCGCCGGATTTACGCCGCTTCGCCTTGATCACGAGAGCTTCGCGGATTCATGCCCGCTCGCCCTGCTCGGCAGCGCCTTCTATCCGGTTCTTGTCCATCGGCCCGCAGTTTCGCTGCACGCTTCCTCCCCACACTCGGTCGCCCTCATGCAGTTGCGCTTCGCTTCGTTCGCTGTGATCAACTTACGGTGGGACTTTCACCCACAAGAGTGCGCCCGTGCCGGGCGCACATGAAAAAGCCCGCAAACGCCGGCGCGGCGGGGCTTTTCTATTTCTTCGCTTTCAGGGGTTTTCGAAGCGCGTTTGCGCGGCGGCAAAGCGCAGCTTGACGGTCCCCGTCGGGCCGTTGCGGTGCTTGGCGATGATGATTTCGGCCATGCCGGGCTCTTGGCACTGTTCTTTTGTATAGTACTCGTCCCGGTAAATGAACCAGATCAGGTCGGCGTCTTGCTCCAGCGCGCCCGACTCGCGCAGATCGCTCATGAGTGGGCGATGGTCCGAGCGCGCCTCCACGCTGCGGTTGAGCTGCGACAGCGCAATGACGGGGCAGTGGAGTTCTTTGGCCAGCATCTTGAGGCCGCGCGAGATTTCGCCCAACTCCGCTGCCCGGGTGTCGTCCGTCTTGCGCCGGCCGCTGCCCGCGCACATCAGTTGCAGGTAGTCCACCACCAGCAGCGCGAGCCCCCCGTGTTTGCGCGCCATGTGCCGCGCACTGGCCCTGAGCTGCGCCACCGTCATCCCCGGCGTGTCGTCGATCTCGATTGGGGCGCCGTGCATCGTCTCCAGAGCCGCCACGAACGCGCCGAGGTCACTGTCGTTGCGAAAGCCATCGCGCCGGATGGTTGACAGCGACACCCCGGAGCGCGAGCTCATGATGCGCTCGACCAGTTGCTGGGCGCTCATCTCCATGGAAAACACCCCCACCGGACGGCGCTCGATGAGCGCCACGTGCTCGGCGATATTGATCGCGAGACTCGTTTTACCCATCGCAGGGCGCGCGGCCAGGATGATGAGGTCAGATGGCTGCAGCCCACCGGTGAGACGGTCGATCTCGACAAAACCCGTTGGGACCCCGTCGCTACGCCCGGGATGGTCAGACAGGCGCTGCACCTTGTCGATCACCTGCGACACAAGCGTATCCCACGACGGCAGTCCAGCGTTGAGCCCGAGCGACTCCTTGTACAGCGCGGCCAGCTGCACCTCGGCTTCATGCAGCAACTCTTGCGCCGATCGCGAGCCGGGTCGCATCGCGGCCTGCGCGGTCTGCTGCGCCAGCGCTGCGAGCCTTGACAACACCGTGTGCTCTCGCAGCAGCCGAATGTAGGGCTGCAAGCTTTTGGGCACGACCGCCGACTGCGACAGCTGCACCAAGTAGTCCATCCCGCCGACATCGTGGGACTTGCCCGACTTGGCCAGCCGATCGTGGACGGTGATGACATCGACGAGTTTTTCGTCGTCGTATAGACCGACGATCGCCTCAAAGATGAGGCGGTGCGCTCGCTGCGAAAACTCCGCGCCACTCAACTCGTCTCTGACGTCGGCAATCAGCGACGGCTGGATCAAAAGGGCGCCCAGCAAAGTGGCTTCGGCTTCGGTGCGTGCGCCGGCAACGGCAGGGGCCGCAGGGGTGTCTTCTTCCCAAAGCATGGTGCGGTTAGGACTGGAGGAAAAACTTCAGGGACGTGAGGCGCTCGCGCGCGTCCGTGCGCTTGACGGCCATCGCGGCCGCCTTGGTCGATCCCACCAAGACACACAGCCGCTGGGCGCGCGTGATGCCGGTGTACAGAAGATTGCGTTGTAGCATCGTAAAGTGCTCGGTCAGCACGGGGATGACCACGCACGGCGCCTGCGAGCCTTGCGACTTGTGCACGGTGATGCAGTACGCCAGGCGCAGCTCGTCGGCGTCATCAAACGGGTGCTCGATCAGTCGCCCATCATAATCGATGCGCAAGACCTTCTCTTGCTCGTCGATGTCGACGACGCGCCCCGTGTCGCCGTTGAAGACGCCCAGATCATAATTGTTGCGGGTCTGGATCACTTTGTCGCCCACCCGGAACTCGACCTCCCCCACGCGACGGCTCGCCACGCCCGGCCGCGCCGGGTTGAGCGCTTGCTGCAAGGCGGCATTGAGGGTCTTGACGCCACACTGCCCGTTGTTCATGGGTGAGAGCACCATGATGTCAGCGATCGGGTCCAGCCCATAGCGCGCAGGCAGCCGCTGGCAGATGAGCTCCAGCACAATCTCGCGCGCGGTCTGCCCAAAGACAGACTTTGGCTCTTGCTGCAGGGCCTGCGCCAAGCGCGGCTCGCGCTTTTCATTGACGAAGAAAAAGTCACCATCGCTGCGCTGCATGAGCGGCAGCTGCCCCGCATTGACCGCGTGCGCCGCCTCGATGATGAGCGAGCCCTGGCCTTGCCGATGCACCACGGTCAGCTTGGTGTAGGGAATCGCGCCACTCGTGATGAGGTCGGACAAGACGCTGCCTGGCCCGACCGAGGGCAGCTGATCGATGTCGCCGACGATGAGGATCGACGTCTGAAACGCCACACCGTCCAAGACCTGCTGCATCAGCGGCACATCAACCATGGACGCCTCATCGATCACGAGCACATCGGGGCTGATTTGCACGCCCGCCCCATCGGGGCCGATTTTGAGCAAGCGATGCAGGGTGCTGGCGGGCTGGCCGGTCGCTTGACTGGCTCGCTGCGCCGCTTTGCCCGTCGGGGCGGCGAGTTGATAAGTGACGCCATGCTCACGCAAGATTTGCAGCACCACATTGAGCGTCGTGGTCTTGCCGCAGCCGGGGCCGCCCGTAAGGATGCTAACATGGTTGGTCAGCGCCATGCGCACGGCACTTACCTGCGCCTGCGCCAGCGTCAACCCCGCTTTTTGCTGCGCGCGCTCGATGGCCGCATCGACATGGCGGATCGCCGCCTGCCAGCGCGGCCGAAAGGACGCCGCCCGGCGCAGCCGCTGCGCGATGTCTCGCTCAGCATCCAGCAGCCGCTTGAGCCACACGCAGCCCCGGTCGCGCTCGATGCCCGATTGATCGTCTTGCAGCATGTCGCGCAAGACGGCGCGGATGTCGTCCTCGGACACCTGCAGCGCCTCTTGCGCGCGCTCGATCAAGTCCGCTTCGCGCAGCCCACAATCGCCCTTGGTGCTGGCCTCTTCCAGCACATGCAACAAGCCCGCTTGCAGCCGGAAAGGGCTGTTGGCGGGAATGGCCAGCTTTTGTGCAATCGCATCAGCCTTGGCAAAGCCAATGCCGCGCACCTCCTTGGCAAGGCGATACGGGTTGGTTTGCAGGATTTGCTTGGCCTGCTCGCCATAGCGGCGGTGGATGCGACGGCACAGCGCGGCACTCAAGTCTTGATCGTGCAAGAAAAGCATGATCTCCGCCACCGACTGCTGCTCCTGCCACAGCGCCAGGATCCGCTCGGCGATGACGGGGGTGACACCCTTGATGCCCTGCAAGGCAGGCGCATCGCCCTTTTGCAAGACGTCGAACAAGTCCTCGCCCAGCGCCTTCGCGATGCGCTGTGCCAGTACCGGCCCCACGCCACGGACATTGGCCGCCAGAAACGCAGCGATCCCCTTGGCCGAGCGCGGCGACGTGGCCACGATGCGCTGCGCCTTGATTTCTTCGAGGATTTCGTTTTTCCAGCGCGTCTGAGGGGATTTCTTTTGATACACACCTTCGGCGACGATATACTGCCCCTCATGGGCGCCGGTGTGACCAATGACCCTGAGCCGACGCTGATCGGCCAAGACAGTCAGCACGCTCCAATCGGTTTGCGCATCACGAAAGACGACGGAAGAAACCACACCGCGCACGCGCGCCATTTGACGGCCGTCAGCGTCCTTTTCAAGGAAAAAAAGACCGGACTTTTCCGGTTGCTTGACCTTCTGGATTTCTTCGATCTCAAGCTGCATGTATGCGATTCTAGCGCAAATCCTGCCCCTTTTGCAAGATTGCTGGGCTGTGCTAGAATTAGACACCATGGATCGATTTTCTGATGTCTGGCCCGATGCTGACGGGCTGGGTCAAGCGCCGCACCTGGCAGAGGTGGTGGCTGCTTGCGATGCAGCTCAGCGAGCGTATTTGTCACACTGCGATCATCGTGTGGGGCTTTACTGGTGGCAGGCGCTGCAGCAGGCCCAAGAGGCCCCGCCTGGGGTGCAGACGCGATGCGTCTTCCTCTCTGATGGGCTGGATGAATCGCAGCGCTATGCCTGTGCGCGTTGGCTTGAGACGTATTTATCGGAGCGGTTGAATATGCAAGGTTTGCAAGTCGAGGTACATTCCCATGTGGCTCACTCCGTTTGACGGTCAAGACCGTGTGTTGTTGTGGGACGATCCCGCCCGTGCCCAGGCGCTACAGGCATGGGTGGCGGGAGGGCAGGATTTGCCCGGTTTGTGGCTCGACGCCGATGGGCTAAATGCTATCGACCCCGAGCAAGCCGCGCACGCTGGCATGTGCCTGTCGCCGTGTCGGCGCCATCTTTGGTGGCGCGCCGCCGCCGAGCACGCGATACAGCAGCGCAAGCCCGATGCCGCGCAAATCCGAGCGGCGCGCCGTGCCCTCAAGGCGCTGGCAAACGAGGCCTTCGTGCGCCAAGCGCAAGAAGGGCTGGCCGCTGTCTTGCAAGCCACACCAGGCTGCAAGTCGCTGCTCAAGGTCTGGGGTGGCGCGGGTGCGGATGATGATGGGATCCGAGACGAGGTGGCCCAGGTGGCACAGCTCTATATGCAGATCTTGCCTGAGTTACCCAAGCCGCTCAAGATAACGCCCATGCGTGCTCGTCTCGTGCGCGCGCGCTTGAGCGATGTCGAGCAAGGCGACCTCTTGGCGCTCGATGAGTCGGGCGTGATGGGGGCGATGCGACGCTACTTCGAGCGCGTGCGCGCCTCCGACTTCTTGATGGGGCGCGGCTCATGCGATTTTCGCGCGGACTTCGAATGGCTCATGCGCCCCCATAATTTCGTGAAAGTGATTGAGGGCCGCTACGACAACCGCAAGCAGGCCTCGTTCCCCAGCGAGCCCTTCAAGCGCTTCATGCGCCTCTACCCCAACCCAGGTGATCATGCGCGGGCCTGGGCGATATGGAACGAAGCCCGGCTCGACGATCGCCTCGATGAGGCGCTCAGGATGCTCGAAGATGAGCGGCTGCGCTATCGCGACAAGCGCTTTATGCCACCGGCTTGGAAATTCTTGCAAAATCTGGTCTCATCGACCGCTGAGGTTTGTTGATTGGAGGCAATGTGTTTTTTGCCCAGCGCTTTGACATTCAGGAATTAGCGGGCAAGCCCGAGGTGGTGGCAAGAAAAGACGGCAGCCATCTCTTGGTCGCCATGCGGCTGCCCGAGATCGACGCCATCCGACGGGCGATAGCCGTGGTGCGCGTCCCGGGTGCCAGCGCCGACCCCGTCGTCGTTTCGGCGTTCGTGGAAACGCTGAGTCTGCGGCTGGGGGCGCCGCCGCGCCAAATCATGTGGCTTGCCATCGATGACGCGGCTCGCTACGAATGGATCCGGTTTAGCTGGCGCAACCGGCGCCCGGTGAATTTTTATCGACAGCCGCTGCGCCATCCCCTACACCCCGAAGACGGGCGTCGAGCGCTGTGCGCCTATTTCCCGCAGGCGACCTGCCTGCTGGGCGTCCTGGACTCAAAGCTGCCGTCCTTGCGATCGATGTAATGGATCGAATCGTTTTGCCCACCGAGCGCCAAGAGGCCGAGCGCCATTGCGAGGCGCACGGCCCCTATACCGCGTTTTGGGTGGCCTCACTCCAGAAATGGAGCCCGTGTCCGAAGTGCGCGCTGCAGCAGCAGCGGCAGCAGCGCGCCTCTCCACCACCACAGCGGCCGCCGTTGCGGCTCGATGAGCGTTACGCGCACGCCACCTTAGCCGACATGCAGGCCTGCGCCCATGCGGGTGCGACACAAGACGAACGAGCGGTGTACGCGCGCTTGCTCAAGTATGTGCAGCGTGCCGCCGTCGTGCGCGAGCGCGGCACATGGGCGCTGCTTGCGGGCACACACGGCAGCGGCAAAACCCACGCCATGGTGGCGCTGGCGCGCGCGCTGTACGACCAGGGCTTCTCGGTGGCGTGGCTGCGCTGCAGCGACATCATTGATCGCGCGCTCCATGCGCGGCAGGGCGACTACCGAAGGCCGCTGCCCATGCAGGCCGATTTTTGGTTCGTCGATGAGTGCAGCGCCCAGCAGGGTGAGCACTCCGCCTTCTTTGAGATCATCGACGCCCGCTACCGGGCCAGGTTGCCCGTGATGTTTGCGGGCAACGCGCCCGTGGCCCGTGACAGCGACCTCGATGTGGCGCGCTGCGTCTTGGGCGACCGCATCGCCGATCGGCTCTTCGACGGTGGCGGTGCCGTCTTGCGCTTTACCTGGGGATCGCGCCGACAGCAGGCGGCAGAGCCCGTGTTTTAGTTGGCTTCGATTTTTTTGGGGCCCGCAATTTCCAAGAAAAAGAGCTCCAGCGACTTGATGTCTTCTTCTTGGTAATGCAGCGCGTACAGCCCCTCTTCGGATCCGTTGGCTTCCCTCTTGACTTCCAGCCAGGTGGGATTGAGGCCATAGTTGCGGATGATTTCGGTGCTGCTGACCGGATGAGAAAACTCGATCACATGGGCCTTGCCTTGCTGGATGCGGCGTTTGGTTTCGATTTGCTGCACGTATGCCGCAATGGTCTGGATGATGTGCAGGCAAGCATAACCCAGCGCATCGGCCGCAAGGTCGACCTTGTCCGCATCGGACAGCCCCTCATTGAGGATGGAGCCAATATCCGAGCCGAAGCAAAAGCTCAGCAGCAGCCCATGCTCGTGGCGCTTGATGACAATGGTGGGCGCCCCAGGCCCACCGGGGTACGCATCGAACCCTCTTTGCAGCATCAGGGGGGCGGCGTCACCGGCCTCGGCCGACTCTCCTGCCAGCACCTTGACGGCGTCGTTGAGGTCGTCATCGATCTGCGCCATCAGGCCGTTGGGGAAGAACACGCTGATTCGCGGGTCAAAGAAGCGCAGCGTCACCAACACATCGCAGATGTGCTGCCCCATTCTCAGGGTCAGGGCCATGGTGTCGGCGTTGTCGGGCATTTCCACCCCGCACACGTCGACGTCGCCAAACTTGCTGCCGTAGATCATGGCGTCCACCACCGCGATTGAGGCCGAGCTACTGCCCAGCGCCGAGGTGAGCAGGCGGCGGATGACTGTCATGATGGCTTTGCGATTGCCGGATACGCCACGGATCATGGTGCCCATCTCCTTTAAGATAGCGTATTCTATCGCATCTATCGATGCCATGTGCCGCAAACCCTCTTGCCGTCCCGGTTGGGCGCCCAAGACGGATTGGACGTTTTTTGGGCGGCGGGGTGTGTTGAAACGAGGCGCTGAATGGACCACTTGATTCGGCCTTTCCTGGCAGTGTTTGCGTTTTGGTGGTTGCTCCTGTTTTTCTGGTTTGGCGAGATAAGCGACTTCCAAAGCGTCCTGGGCTACCTTATGGGGGGCGCTGCTGCCTTTTTGATCGGCGGCAGCCTGGGCGCGCTGTTTTCCTATCTGGCAAGGGCCCGGGTTATCTATACGGACCTCGTGCGTCGTCTGGCCAAAAAGGATGCAGCCCCCCTTGGCGCATCCCCGGATGCCGGGGCATTGGTGACCATTGGTGCCTTGCCAGGCTTTGGGAAGCTGCCGCCGATGGCAAAGGTGCCGCCCGATGCGTCATGGGTGCCGCCGGACCTTGCGCGCTGGTGGCGCTGGTACAGCGATCGCCACCCGGGGTATGCGCGCGCACTGACCCAGGCGTGGGCCATCATGCAAGCAGCCGATTTGCCGGCCGCCTCCGTCCCTGGCGGGCACGGGCAGGCCACGCTCGTTGAGCACTCGTGGAATGTGCTGCGCACGCTGCTGCGCCTCAAGGAACTCCCACCCTATCGAGGAATGACAAACAAGGAGGGAAAAATCACCTTTCCCTTGCTTGACGCCACCAAGACGGAATATCGGTTTGATCGGGAAGACCCGCTTCCCATGCTGTGCGCCTTCGCCCACGACATCGGCAAGGTGACCTGCTTCGTCAAGGGCAAGGACGGTCGCATCACCGTCGTCAAAGACGATCACGATACAGAAGGCAAGCGCCTGGTCAGGCGCCTGTCGGCATGGCGCATGCTGGACTTTGCCGAATACCAGCGTGCCCTGATTTGTCTGGGCTACTACCACAAACCATCCGAGGTGCCGCGCACGAACTGGATCGACGATCGCGCGCGGGCGCTGTTGATGCTGATCCACCAGGTCGACGAGTGGACGTCAGAGCTCGAGGGCCGAGGCTACTACGACAAATATATCCGACATCCGCTACCCAGAAACGCTGCCGCGAAGACAGCGACGGCGGCCGAGCACGCCGCTGCGCAGGAGGCGCCGAATGCAGCCGCCGAACCAGAGATCGAGGCCGCACCCGAGAATGAATCATTGCCCGAGCCAGATCTGCCAGCGCCAGACGAGCCAGAGTGGCATCGCCCGCCCGGCGGGCCAGACCCCATCGATGCGCCTGCCGAGAGCGACCCCGGGGGGTGCGACGAGGAAGAAGGGCGAGAGGCGGGGGGCGAGACAACGCCTGCGACCGAGAGGCATTACCCTGCCCAGGTGTCCAGGGGGCCGCTTGGGCATATCAGCGACGCCAAGATCATCGCGGAGACCGCCGGCGTCTTGCTCAAAAGCGGCGCCTTGATGGGGGTTATCAGCGTGAGCGGCGTGGGCTTCAAATACGGCTCGTGGGTGTACCTGCACGTGCCGCGCCTGAACTCGGCGATGAAGCGCGAGCTCGAGGAATCCCCCGATCCGCTGTTCGATCCCAGCCATTGCGTCCAACACAACTCGGGGCAGCCGACCGAGTTTACCAAGCGGCTCATGCTGGCCCTGGCCAACCAGGGCGCCCTAAAGCAAGAGCACGAGGGGAAATACTACGGGCCCGCCACTGCGTTCTTCTTTCTCAAGAAGCTCGGCAAAAACGGCGAGGTCATCGAAGAAACCGGTGCGCGCGCGTACTTCATCATTGCGCGTGCGTTTGCCTTTGGGCGCAGCGTCTTTGGGCTGCCGGATGTCCGGCGAGAGCCCGTCATCGACCGCCCGGTACGAGAAAACGCTCCCCTGACGGACGACAAGAGCATCGAGCGCGTGCGCACGCTGATGCAGTCGTGGGCCGAGCCGAAGTCGGATATCGCCAGAAAAGAAGAGGTCAAGCAAACCATCACCAAAAACACCATGGAGGAACTCGCTGCCAATGGTGTGGGGCTGATGCCCTTTGACCTGGGCGCCTTGTCCTTCATGGATCCCGCCGATATTCAGCGCGCCTGCGTCAAGTCGCCAGACGGCGAGACGGTCTATCGCGTATCGGTGCTGGGCGCCCGCTTTGCGCCTCCGCAAGTGCCGCACGAGGTCGTGGATGTCGATGGAGAGCCCTGTTGGCGGCTGCTGCGCCGCGACAAGGGAGCGCGCAAAAAATAGTCCCTGGGGACCCGCAGGCATCTTGAGCACCACGGGCACGCGTGATACAATGGGGCCCGCGCGCCCCGTGGGGCCGCGGCAGCCTTGCTTTTCCGGTCGCTGGATACCGGCTGGTATCCGTCTTTTTGCATCACGGAGATTTGAATGGACGATGTGTCTGTCATTGGCCTAGATATTGGTCATTCTGCAGTCAAGATGACGTTCGACACCCCCAACGGGGTGCGGCGCGCGATTTTTCCGTCGCTGGCCTGTCCGGCCGTAACGATCAACAACCCCGTTGAGGCCGAGCGCGCGAAGGCGGAGACCGTCGAAGTGCGCGGACGGTCGTATTTCGTGGGCGACACCGCCCGCATTCAGGCGCAGGCCGAACTGCCTAGCGGGCTGACCGAAGGCTGGATCGAGTCCCCGGAGCACGCGGCCTTGGTCAAAATGGCGCAGCGCTTGGTCGACGAGGCGGGCACCGGCGCTCAGCGTCTGTGGATTGTGGGCTTGCCGGTTGGGCAGTTTGCGCGCGATCGTCAGCGGCTCGCAGGAATCATGGTCGAATTGCTCACGCCCCAAGATCGGGTCAAGGTGTTGCAGCAACCGGATGCGGCGTATTTCCAGCACATCTACACCCGCGAGGGGTTGCCTAAGCCGGACGTGAAGCCAGAGGAAGAGTCTTGGGGGGTGGTCGATATTGGCTACTACACCACCGACTTCGTGCTCTACGAGCAGGGCCGATATGTCGAGTCCGCCTCGGGCCGTTATGCGGGGGTGCGAGAAATCGCGGAGAGCGTCAAGCGCTCGCTCGAAGAAATGGGTATTCAGCGCACACTGGTGGATGTCGAGCGCGCGCTGACCAGGGGACAGATCTTGCATCGCGGGCAGGCGGTGGACATCTCTCGCTATATCGAGCAGGCCGTCTCGAACATGTTTGCTCGTGTGCTCGATGAGTCGGCGCGGCTTTTGGGGCGGCGCATCGACGCCATCAACGGCATTCTGGTGGCCGGTGGCAGCGCCGAGATGCTGGCGCGCGAGATGGTGCGCACCTGGCCGCATACCATGGTGGCCAAAGACGATGAGGTGCCGGAAGACCCGGCCGGGCACAAGCTCTACGGCCCCCGTTTCGCTATCTCCGAGGGCTACTATCGATACGGTAAATCGGCGTTGCTGCTTGAGCGCTATCGCAGGGCAGGTGCTTCCGCATAAGGAGCGGCCGTGAGCGACAAAGACTACATCCAGATCAAGGTGCGCATCCGCCGCAGCCACGAGCCGGCGCTGGCCGAGTATTTCGATGGGATCCCCCCGCAATGGAGGGCGGAGACGGTTCGGCGCGTGCTGCTGGCGGCGCTGGCGCGCGGTATGATGCCGAGGCTCGCCATGGGGTCGCTCGAGGCGCCAGCCGATGTGGTTCGCGGCCCGAGCGCCGCTGCCCAGATGCCCACAGCGGCCGCCACCCAGGGGGCGGCGCCTTCTGCTGCCCAGGCCCTCGACAATGAAGCGCTTGCCCGCATGGCGCGCTTGAACCGCTTCGACTAGTGCCATGCGCGTCGTCATCGCTGAAAAACCGTCTCTGGGCCGCGCCATTGCAGAGGCCTTGCCCGGGCGCTTTACGCCCCTGCAGTCGGGCAAGAACACGTATGCCCTCAAGGGCGATGGAATTGTCGTGACCTGGGCCTACGGACACATCCTCGAGATGGCGCCGCCCGAGACCTACGATCCGCGCTACAAGCGCTGGCGAGTCGAAGATCTGCCAATCGTGCCGCAAAACTTTGTCTTGCAAGAAAAGGAGCCCGCCCAGCTCAAGGCGATCGCATCCTTGCTTCGCCAGGCAAAAGACGTTGTCAATGCGGGCGACCCGGATCGAGAGGGACAGTTGCTGATCGATGAGATCCTGGAGTATCTGCGCTGGCGTGGCCCGACGTGGCGGCTGCTGCCGCACGCAACCGACCCGGAAAGCATCCGCAAGGCCTGGGCCAAGCTGCGCCCCAATGAGGAATTTCGGCCGCTGTACCATGCCGCGCTGTGTCGACAGCGCGCCGACTGGCTCGTCGGCATGAACGCCTCCCGCGCTGCTACCCTGCTGCTCGCGTCTCAAAACCAGCTCGTGCCGCTGGGCCGCGTCATGACGCCGACCCTTGCTCTCGTGGTGCGGCGAGACCGCGAAATCGAGGGCTTTGCCGCCCGGTCGTTTTGGAAGGTCAAGCTCGAACTCAAGACGCGAGACGGCACGATGGTCACCCTGTGGCACGACCCGGCCGAGCACATCTTCGATCGTGCGAAGGCGCAAAGCATTGCGCGTGCGTGCGTGGGCAAGGACGTCGTCTTGCGCGTGGCGTCCGAGAAAAAACGCGAGCGCGCACCACTGCCCTGGCACCTGGGCGAGTACCAGCGCCACATGCAAAAGGTCGCGGGTCTGACGCTGCAGCAATCCCTGCAAACCTTGCAGTCTCTGTACGAAAAGCAACTGGTGAGCTACCCGCGCACCGATTGCCGCTATCTGCCAGAAGAACAGAAGGCGGATGCGATTCCCGTGCTACGCAGGGTAGCGGCGGCTGCGCTTGGTGAGGACACGAGTGCGATCGTGCTGCGCGACGGGATGCTCGAACCGAAGGATTACATCTACGACAACAAGAAAGTCGCCGAGCATCATGGTCTGGTGCCGACCGGCAAACTACCCGGTCAAGGCGTATCTGACACCGAACGCCGGGCGTGGGCGGCGGTTGTGCAGCACTTCGCGCGCACGCTGCTGCCGCATCACGAGTACATCGAGACCGAGACGAGCACCGAACTGGGCGGCGCAGTCTTTGCCGCGAAGGCTAAGCAAAGCCTCAACTGGGATCGCTCGTGGCGTCTTTTTGATGACAAAGAAGACAGCGCTTTGCCTGCCGTGCCCGATGGCACTACGGCCCAAGTCCTCTCAGCGACGGTGGAAGAGGGCAAGACCACTCCCCCGCAGCGCTATACGGAAGCGACCCTGGCGGCTGATATGGAGGCCGTTGCCAAATACGTGACCGACGAGCGCATCAAGGCCAAGCTGAAAGAAACCGCCGGCATCGGCACCGCTGCCACACGCAGCGCCATCATCGAAAAATTGAAGGAAAAGGGCATGCTGCAAGCGGTCAAGAAGGGCAAGACCGCGCATCTCATCTCCACGCCGTTTGGTCGGGAGGTGGTCGACAGCGTCCCGCGCATTCTCACCGACCCGGGACTGACGGCCGCCTGGGAAGAGGCGCTCGATCAGGTGGCCCGCAATGCGTACTCGCCCGATGAGTTCATGACTCGGGCGCAGGCCATGGTCAGCAATCTGATTGAGAAGATGAAGGCCGCTCCCGCCCGTGTCATCGCCAGCGCTGCGGCCACGAAACCAGCCGTCACGAAGGCGGCGGCGCCCAAGGCGCCAAGCCGTCCGGCCGAAAAGAAGGCGGCCAAGTCCACGCGACCGCGCAAAGCGGCGCGCCCAGGCCGATCGAAGGTGTAAGCGGTGTTGAAAGTCGTTTTTCCGGTCGCCGCCATCGTGTATGGGGCTTACGTGCTGTGGCCTAACAGCCACTGCGAGCGTGCGCTGCACGCATCGGTCCCTGCCTATTGGGCGGGGTCACTGCTGCATCTCGCATCCGAGCCGTTTATCAAGGAGCCGGAAACGCTCGAAGTCTCGTTTACCCTCGCACAGCGGATGCAGGTGTCGATGGGCAACACCGTCGCGTGGATTTTTTACAACCGCGACTCTTTGCGAGATCTTTGCGAAACCGATGCCATCCAATTGCTGCGCCAGGCGGGCCGGATTAACGACCGGGGCCTGATTGCTCTGCCGGGTGAGCGCTTGGCGCCCAAGACGCCGACAGCCATTCCCCTGACGCCCGCAAGCACGGGGCCGTCAAGCGCGACCACGCCAAGCAAACCCGCGCCGCCCAGCGCTCAGGCGGGAGAGGCCAAAGAGCAGGGCGCATCCTCGTCGCTGCTGGCGTGGTTGGGGTGGTTGCGCGACAACTGGAAAATACTCCTGGTGGGCTTGCTTATCCTCGCGATTCTCATCAAACCCTCGCGCGATGCCTTGACAAGAATGGTTGTTGAGGGTAAAATCTTGGGCGTCGTGATGAGCTTTTTGCGACGCTTGTGGATGGCTCACAAGCAATTGCTCGAACATATCTTGCCGCGCTCGGTCATTCGGCCGACGGCTGGCAAGAAAAAGACAGACTTATCGGAGTAGTGGGTGGCATCGAATTCGCAACCTCGGGGTAGGTTCTCAAGGTTTTTGTCGCTGGTGTCACTGGTGTGCCTGATTTTTGCGCTGGTGTATATCGGCGCTGCATCGGGTTCCTGCGACCGAATCAAGAGGTTCGTCTATGTGTTCAATGACGTGCCCGCGAAAATCGCGCTTGCCGTACTGGCGCCTTGGGCGCAGAGTCATCAGTTCTATTGGAAGGCATACGACTTCTTTGTGGGGCAAAGGCTGGTGATCGCTGACTTTTTGGCGCGCCAGGTTTACGGCAAGCCCTCTTATGGATATATGTGTGTGGAGAAGCAAAGGTGAGCAAATCAACCATCGAGTCGATGATGAACGACAGTGACCGCTGGTCGCTCAAAGACATTGATGACCAAGCGGCCATCAACCAGCACGGCGCCGCCCAGGCGCAGGCGAGCGATGCGGCTCGCGAGCCAGAGGTCATCGTTGAGATCGACAAGGGCAGCGCGCCCCCTGAGGCGATGGCCAAACAAGAATCGCGGCTGGGGGGCAAAAAGAAGGGTGATCTCAGCAAGAAAAAGAAGGCGGCTGTTCTGGTGGGCGGGATTGTGGCGGCAACGGTGATCGCGGCGGTCGTTGCGCAAAGGCCGGGCACGCCCGCGCCGCGCACGCTGCCGCCTGAGCAGCCCGCGCAAGAGGTGGCCAGCCAATTTACGCTGCCGCCGGCTCCATCTGCGCCAGGATTGGCGTCTGCGCCGGGACAGACCGGCGAAGCGGGCGCTTCGCCTCAAGCGGCAGCCGTCGAGGCATCGACGGCGCCGCCATCGGCCGCATCGGATGCGTCGCCTGCGGGTCAAGCGTCGGGCGTTGTCTCGCAGCCATCTTCTGCGGCCATGGGCGCGTCTGCAGCCGCGCAGTTGGCAACTTCTGCCCCTGCCTCTGTTTCTGCCCCTGCGGCGGCCCCGTCAGCCACTCCTTCGGCCGCCCCGCAAGATTCGTCTCACGACGATGCCGCGAAAAAGCTGGCGGCCATGGAAGAAGAAAACCGGCGTCTCAAGCAAGAATTGCAGCGCGCGCAACGCGCTGCTGCTTCCGCGCGCGGGGTTTACGGATCCGACGTCTATCGGATCTACGACGACGGGATCGTGCTGATTGCGGCATCAGGAGAAAAGGTGCCGGTTGCCATTGGTGAGGCAACCAAGCGTTATGGCGTGCTCAAGAAAACCAACCCTGCCGACAATAGCTTTGTCACGGATCGTGGCGAGTTTCGTGCGGCGCGCGCCAATTAATACAGCCGCACAGTTGTAAGGAGCCGAATGTGAGTGCAGTATATTCTTTCAAAGGACCAGCCGTGGCATCCGAAGTCAAGCCCGCAGGGCGGGCTGCGAAGTCCGAGACCAGTCGCGTTACCACTCGAGATCTTGCCGTGGCGGTTCGCGACGGCAGCGGGGTGATGCACCGCCCCTTTTCGCTGACGGATTTGGGGGTGCGCAACGTCATCGATGAGTTCTCCGTGTTCGAGGGGTCGTGGGTTTCTTCCACGTCTGTTGCGATCAAGGGGCAGGTCAAGGGAGAGATGCGGGTTCGCGGCGATTCCGCGCTGATCATCGTGTACCCGGGAGCCAAAGTAGATGGCTTGCTGCGCGCCAGGTTTCTGTGGATTGCGGGTGAGGTCTCGGGGCGCCTGGAGTGCCAGCGTCTGCTGATGTTGCCAGGGGGGCGGTTTGAGGGCGAGTCCCAGTTCGAGAGCATCGAGATCAAGCTCGGCGCGGATTATTTTCCCTGCGCCAGTTCGAAGCAAGAGTTCGACTGTAGCGCCTGATGGATGCCATGAAGAAGCTTTTGGCTTTTTTGTGCGTTTGGTTTCTTTCTCTTGGCGCGTCAGCCTCGCCCGCGAACCAGGATGTTCGCGCGCTCATCGAGACGTGCATTCATGCCGAAGCCCAGCGCAGAGCCATTCCGCCGGAGTTGCTGCTGGCCATTGCCAAAGTGGAAAGCGGCCTCAATTGGCGCGCCGTCAATGTCAACCGCGATGGAAGCTATGACATTGGTGTCATGCAGATCAACTCGCGCCATCTGCCGCGCCTGGAAAGGCTTGGGATTACGCGCGAGATGCTCTGGCATCCGTGTGTCAACGTCGCGGTAGGGGCATGGATTTTGCATGAATTCATTGCCATTTATGGCATGAACTGGACGGCGGTTGCGGCTTACAATACCGGCAATCCCGCTAAAAAGCCAGAGGCGGCAAAAAAATATGCCGTCAAGGTGCACGACAAATATACCCGCTTGGCCGGACTGCGCTGAAAATGAACCCACTACACCAACGCGCGCTGGAGACGTTCAAAACCCAGATGTCGCCGCTGGCGGCCTATATCGACGATCCGGCGGTGCAGGAGATCATGGTCAACAGCCACAGCGATATCTGGATCGAAA
>Ga0209721_1001613_pt1 | contig 16257 bp, 14 predicted proteins | sample TshhotsprinmetaG_FD_184139 | JGI IMG/M metagenome (GOLD analysis project Ga0209721, IMG submission 184139) | Hot spring microbial communities from South Africa to study Microbial Dark Matter (Phase II) - Tshipise hot spring metaG (SPAdes)... | ecosystem: Environmental > Aquatic > Thermal springs... | reverse complement strand
TATCAAGAACTACCAGGAAGAGTATGATCTCTTCCCGATTTATACCGCCTCGAGCTATGACATGGTCATCTCCCTGGTGGAAGCTTTCCAAGCTACGGACTCGCTGGACAAGGATGCCGTTTGCCAGTACCTGGAGGAGAACAAACGCGTCAACACCTCGGGATACTCTGGCTACTATCCGAGATGGGACCAGACCACCTGGAAGACCAGGCTCGGACGTGGGCCGTTCCCAGCGCTGAACGACTCGCAAGTTGCGGCTATCTACGCAGCTGGCTGGTACGACAACAGTACTTTTAACTTCACCATGCCACCGTTTACCACTCACGACCTGATCTTCGGCCCGAGGACTAACTCAACTGACCCCAAGAGCGGCTACCTAACTGGCCTTTGTGTCCAGTGGCAGAACGTCAACGGAACCGGAACTCAGATAGGCGTCTGGCCTAAAGCGGGCTATGACCAGCCTATGGGGCCTGCCGGCTTGAGACCTCAGACTACTCTGACGCGCATACTTGTCGGCCTCAACTGGTCCAACGAACTGGAGTATCCGGGGACACAGAATATTCTAATACCCTCTGCCTACAAAGCCGTATGGTCCAGCTGATACCCAGCACCATGATCAATCCTGTGTAAGCAGCCTGGTGACAGGTTTCCGGAAGCCCCAGCCCGAGCTGGGGCTTCCGGTTTCTTTACCAGTAAGAAATCCGCTGGCTGCTCCCTTCCGGCTGCCGTGCTTGCTTCCCCGGCACCGGATCTCCATACTCGATGTGACCATTGCCAGCGACTTACCGCGAGTGCCTTGAACAGACATTGACTTCATCAAAGGTAGCCATTATAATTTCCAGGATTTTTCCTGGGCAACACTGTGGTTTTCTCGGTTGGCGCCGGGCATGCTTAGTAACCGTGTAAGCCAACCGCAAGGAACCCTGGCAGATGAGAGGATATGCCAATGAAAAATAGAGAGCTAGCCTTGCCAGTGCTGCTCTCTGCTATTCTGGTGTTTTGCTCCCTCTTGGCTACGCCCGATGTTTCAGCTTCATCGCCGACGCGTCTGTTAGACAACCGCGAGACTGTTTGTACAGGGGCAGGCAGCTCCAGCCTTGCTTCGGCAATGGCGCTGAATACCCATCAGGGAGGGGCAAAGCCTATGGTGGCTGCTGGTAGCCACCACATAGTGGGGCTAAAAGCCGACGGCACCGTGGTGGCTGTGGGTAATAACGCAACTGGTGAGTGTCAGGTAGGCAACTGGACAGGCATCACCCAGGTTGCGGCGGGTTTCTCTCACACAGTGGGACTTAAAGCCGATGGCACTGTGGTGGCTGTGGGTGATAACTCCTTCGGGCAGTGCAACGTGCTTGACTGGAGGAATATCGTAAACGTCGCCGCCAACGGATATCTTACGGTAGGGGTTAAAGCTAATGGCAAGGCAGTCGCTGTGGGTGATAGCTCTGCGGAGCCACATGAGGTTGGCAAATGGCGAAAGATCATCCAGGTGGCTGCCGGCGGCTATCATGTGGTAGGGCTCAAATCCGACGGCACTGTGGTTGCGGTCGGGAGCAACGAAAGTGGGCAGTGCCAGGTAGGAAACTGGACGGGCATTATTGAGGTTGCCGCTGGAGACTTTCACACAGTGGGGCTCAGGTCAGACGGCACTGTGGTTGCGGTGGGGAGCAACGAAAGTGGGCAGTGCCAGGTAGGGAACTGGACAAATATTATCCAGATCGCCGCGGGTGGGAAGCATACAATCGGGCTGAGAGCCGATGGCACCGTGGTTGCCATCGGCAACAATGACGGCCGGCAGTGTAATGTGGGCAATTGGACGGAGATTGTCCAGGTCGCTGCAGGCTACCAGTATACGGTCGGGCTGAGAACGGACGGCACCGTCCTTGCCATAGGAGACAGCGATGTGGGACAGCGTGATGTCAGTGACTGGAGGGATATTAAGCAATCCCCAGCAGTGGGGCGTTGCGGCACGATAGCGGGAGGTTGGTGGCATACGGTGGGGCTTAAAGCTGATGGAACTGTGGTGGCTGTGGGTGATAACTATTTTGGGCAATGCGCTGTCGAGGGCTGGAGGGGTATTGTGCAAGTAGCGGCTGGTGCTGCGCACACGGTGGGGCTTAAAGCCGACGGCACAGTGGTTGCGGTGGGACATAACCGTAACGGCCAATGCAACGTGGCTGACTGGACAGATATTGTGCAAGTTGCTGCCGGCGCCTTCCACACGCTCGGGCTCAAATCGGATGGCACCGTAGTGGCTGCAGGATATAACTACTTCGGGCAATGCAATGTCGGGGGCTGGACAGATGTGGTGCAAGTGGCTGCCGGCGCTGGGCATTCGGTGGGAGTTAGATCGGACGGCACCGTGGTAGCCGCAGGATACAACGACTTCCTGCAATGCAATGTCGGGGGCTGGACAGACGTGGTGCAAGTGGCCGCCGGCGCTGGCCACACTGTGGGCATCAAAGCCGATGGCACCGTCCTTGCCGTGGGACATGTAGACTACGGCCAATGTGATGTGGGGGGCTGGGTGGATATTAGCCAGGTCGCGGCTGGGAGCTGTCACACCGTGGGGCTTAAAGCCGATGGCACCGTGGTCACGGCAGGATGTAGGGGAAACGAGGATCTCGATACCAGCGAGTGGAGTGGCATCACCCAGATTGCCGCTGGCACCTTTCACACGGTGGGGCTGAAAGCTGACGGCACCGTGCTTGCTGTGGGCCCTGGCAGCAGGCTGGCGAAATGGAATCTGGGGAGCGTGAGCTTCGACGTCAGTCACCTTACTATCTCCAGCACAGGTGGGGGCGAGGTAATTCGACCGGGTGAAGGGAGTTTTTCTTACCGCTGTGGCAGAGTGGTCCACATAGTTGCCCAGCCCCAGGATGACTACCGTTTCACCAAATGGACTGGCGACATACGCACCGTGGCGAATATCAATGCTGCCCAAACGACCATTACCATGAGCGGCAACTATTGTGTAACGGCTAACTTTGAGAAAAAACCGCCAATCCATTGGGCTGTTATCGGCGGGGCTGCAGCAGCTCTGGTAATAACTGGGCTGGCGATTTTCTTTGTGCGCAGAAAACAGGCTGGTAAAAAGAGAACCACCAAGGCCAGGAGACGCTAAATTGGGCTTATCGCCATATCTTCCCTTTAAGAACGGAGCGAGGATTGTTGCTACCTGTTTTCCGAGATTTCCCAAAAATTGATTGTAAAAACCCAAGAACCCCTTGACAGGGCATAAGCAGGCGGTATATACTCTGCCACCATGGCTACAAGCTGCAAGGTATGTAGAAGCAACCAAGCGGTGAGGGTATCAGGTTTTGCAGAGGCGGGAATCGACTCCCGCCTCGTATTTGAGCTATCGCCTCTTCTGGGATTAAAAGTACTATGCTGGCAGCGATTTTAGTCAAGACCGTCGTGTACGGAAGTGTCTATGCCCTGGCAGCAATAGGGTTTTCCCTCATTTTCGGTGTGGCTCGCGTGATTAACTTGGCTCAGGCTGCCTTTTCTGTATTGGCAGCCTACATCTTGTACGGCTTGGTCTCACCGGTAATTGGAGTACAACTGGCGCTTGCGCCGGCACTAATCATTTCAGTGGGCGGTGCTATTCTGTTAGGTATATTCATGTACAAGTTTTGTGTTGACCCGGTACGCGAGCACCACGGAGCTGTGTTGCTGATCACTGTCGCCTTCGCCATGCTTATAGAACAGGGCTTGAGTATGCGTTTTTGGTCAGATCCCGCCAGCGTTGATTCATTTGTCCAAGGCTCTAGCACCATATTCGGAGTTGGCGTTCTCAACCACTATCTACTGATATTGGGCGTGACGGTGGCGTTGGTCACTGCTCTGCAGCTTTTCTTATCGAAAACCAGAATGGGCATCGCCGTGAGGGCAGTAGCTAATGACACTGAAGTTGCCAGCCTCATGGGAATAAGTCCTGCCAAGGTGCTCATGATAACCATAGTCATAGCCGCAGCACTGGCAGGGGTTTCTGGTGTATTGATAGCACCGCTAGGGTACTTCAGCTCTCCGCATAAATGGGGGTCTTTGCTGATGTTGCTTATGGTAATTGTAGTAATAGGGGGGTTGGGAAGCATAAAGGGAAGCATTATTGGCGCACTCATTGTAGCCTTTGTGGAAGAGCTGTGCATATATGACCCTTTGAAGCTGTTCGGGTATGGCGCGGCTTACTTGCTCAACGGGTTTGTTATGTTAGCTATGGTCATAGTACTCGTAGTCAGACCGGCCGGATTGTTCGGCACACTGTTTGAAGAGGAGAAACTGTAGATTGCTGAAACGGCTGCTTAAGAATTTCCGGTATGGTGTGCTACCTGTGCCCGGACGGGTCATCGCCATTGTTTTCTTCATCTTTCTATTTATCTTCCCGCTGATTATACAGGATACTTACTATATAGATATGATGATTACCGCCACCATACTTGCTATTTTCGCGGTGAGCTGGGATTTGCTGGCTGGCTACACCGGGCAATTCAATTTTGGTCATGCCGTGTTCTTTGGAGTAGGCGCTTATACAACGGGAATGTTGAACAGCCTTTTAGGCTGGCCGATGCCAGCTACGATGATAATAGGAATCCTGGCAGCAGTAGCGGTAGGAATACTCACTTGCTTCCCGGCGCTCAGGCTGAGAGGACCCTACTTGTCATTGCTCACACTAGCTTTCCCTCTCATGCTGGCATCATTGGTCATGTATTTCGCGCATTATACTGGGGGTCACCAAGGGTTGGGCGGATTGACTGTCATGGCTGAAACGCTTGTGGAGAAGTATTATATATGTTTGATAGTGATGACAGCATCGGTGCTCATAATGTGGAAGCTCACCGACGCTGGCAGCCGGTATGTAAGGACAGGTCTTGTTTTCCATGCCATCCGCGAAGACGAGATCGCTGCCCGCGCCTTGGGAATAAACACCATAAGGTATAAGCTGCTGGCTTTTGCCATTGGCGGCTTCTTCGCTGGACTAGCCGGTGTCTTGTATGCCCATAAGCACGCGTACATTACCGTTGCCGTGTTCGGAATCTCCCTGTCCTTCCAGGCTATGATCTTTGTATTGTTTGGAGGTATTGTCACGATTTACGGAGGAATTATCGGAGCTTACGTTCTATATCCGCTTGTCGCTTTTTCGTACGATGTGCAGAGCATCATAGAAAGCATCCGCAGCGCAATCCCCCCGAGTATGGTCCCGCTTTTGCACATCATGTCATTTTTGGAAAGATTCGCCATTTATCCCACTGCCGCCCTGGCTATCGTCATAATACTAATACTCCTGTTCATGCCGGAAGGCATTGGTGTGTGGTTACGACACAAGATCGAGCGTGAGTGTCCACGCTGCAAGCTACACAATGTTGCCTGGCGCAAGGAATGTCGCGCCTGTAGTGCGCCTTTGCGCTAAGACCAAGCAGTTTCAGGGACCCAAAGCCTGATACCCCTAATCTCTAAGAAGTCCAACGGTCAGAGTTCGAATGCCGCAACGTCCCTTGTGCGTTTGCATTGCTTGCGCTTTGATAATGTCCCGACCCAAAGTGGGGATGGAATCGGCGTTGAATTTCTGCCCTGCGTGTAAGCCACAGCCTATTTCCGCCGGAGGCTGCTTCGGTCCAATGAATAGCTCCTCACCAACACAGAGGAGCAGGCGATCTTGCAAACACAAGAGCCGAGCAACTACATGCCCAGGTACGTTTTCCTGATAGTCTCGTCTGCGAGCAGCTCTTTGGCTGTCCCGTGGGCGATGATATGCCCCTTGGACATCACGTAGTTCCTCTTGGACAGGGCGAAGGCAAAGCTGACATCTTGTTCAGCCAGGAGTATCGTGACCCCGAGCTCACGGTAAATCTCTTCTATCCGCTTGAACAAATCGTCCTTTATCTTGGGAGCCAGCCCGCTGGATGGCTCATCAACGAGCATCAACTTGGGGCGTCGCATCAATGAGCGCCCGACCGCCAGCATCTGCCGCTCCCCTCCAGACAAGGTTCCAGCGAGTTGCTTTTCTCTCTCTTTCAGCCTGGGGAACAATTTATAGACTTTAGCCAGGCTTTCCTCAGCTTCTTTCCTGTTCTTGCATAGATAGCCGCCGGCTAGCAGGTTATCTCTAACCGTCATCTCGACGAAAGGGCGCCCCATCTGGGGACAGAGCTGGATACCTCTGTGAGCAATCTCAAACGCTGACAGCTTCTTGATATCCTGTCCTTCAAATTCTATTGTGCCTTCAAATGTTACATCGGATCTTCGGGTCCCCCTGAGGACTTCTCTATCCCAGTTTATCAGGCCAGCGATAGCCCGAAGCAGAGTAGTTTTGCCAGCACCATTGGGACCAACCAACCCCACCAGCTCTCCCTTCTCCACTTTCAAGCTGGCTTTATTCAAGACCATAGCCGTATCGTAGCAAACGGTAACATCCTTTACTTCAAGCAACTAGCACCTCCTTGCCTGTGTAGGCTTCGATCACAACTGGGTTCTTCACTACTTCCTGGGGAGTGCCCTGAGCAATGATTTGCCCAAAATTGAGCACAATTACCCGGTCCACTATCTTCATCAGGTCACTCAGCTTGTGCTCAATAATAAGCATGGCTGGCCCTTCGCTGTGAAGCCTCCCAAACCGCCCCCCCTTGTGTAACCTTTTCAAAGACTTAGCCACGAGCTCAGTTTCAGCCGGGTTGAGTCCCCCGAATGGCTCGTCAAGGATGAGGAGTTCGGGCTCAGTGGCGATAGCCCGAGCGACCTCTAATCGTTTCAAGTCGCCGTGGGACAATGTCGAGGCTGGCTCGCGAGCCCGGTCGGCGATGCCCACAAACTCCAGTGCGTCTCGTGCTTTCACCGGCGTGGTCTTGGCCCACTCGCCTCTCTTGGCTACCCGTGGGCCCAGGCACGCCACCATCACATTGGCGATAATGGGCAGGCGCCGAAATGGCTTCACCACCTGAAAAGTGCCGGCTATGCCTTTCTCCACGACTTTCCAAGGACGCAAGCCTGTGATATCCTCGCCTTTGAACCGAACCTTGCCGGAATCCGGCTTCAATACGCCGATTATACACCGCACCAGTGTCGTCTTCCCCGAGCCATTAGGTCCAATCAAACCCACCATTTCATCCCGGGCTATCTGGAAGCTGACATTATTGACCGCCACCAAGCCGCCAAAACGCTTGGTCAGGTTTTCCACTTCGAAAAATGGCGCCGTCATAATTCCTCCTCTCTTAGTTCACGGCGGGATACCTTCCCGATATCCGTCTTGGGCACCTCGCCCCTGAACTCGACTATCTTGGGTACCATGTAAGGAGCTAGCTTCCCAGCACACCATTTCGTAATGTCCTCCTCCGTCACCTTGCCTCTGGCTTCCGAATGAAGCACCACGATGGCTTTTACCTTCTCACCCACCTCAGGGTCGGGCACGCCAATTACACCCGCTTCCTTCACCTGAGGATGAGAGCAGATGACCTCCTCCACTTCTCGGGCATACACCTGCAACCCCTTGTACTTAATCATGTCCTTCTTCCTGTCATAGAAGTAGAAATAGCCCTCTTCATCCATCTTCGCCAGGTCGCCCGTGCGCAGCCAGATTTCACCATCAACTTCCATCAGCACTTCCTTGGTCGCTTCCGGTTTTCCCCAGTATCCCGCGAACACATTCGGCCCCTTGAACACCATTTCCCCCGTCTGACCGATGGGCAGGAACTTGGTGCCCTCTGCCTCAACTATGCCCGCCTTACACCCGGGCAAAGGCACACCAAAGGAGCCAATTTTGGCTCTGCCGTAAGGGTTAACCATCCCCACCGAAGTCGTCTCGGTCATGCCCCATCCTTCATGGATCCTCGCCTTAGTTCGCTTCTCCCAGCCTGCAGCAGTGTCTTCAAGCAAGGCGTCAGCACCGGAAATAAGCACTTTTACCTTCCGCCAATCTACCCTTTCAGTCTTTTCATAATCTTTAAGGTATTCATACAGAGCGGGAACGCTATAGAAAATAGTTCCCTTATAGTTCTCTAGTGCGCTCAAAATGTCATCGGGGTCGGGAGTGGTGAGCAAGATTTGAGTATACCCCTGGGTCATTCCACCCATCATGACCACCGATTGCCCATAGATATGGTAGAAGGGCAAATAGGCGATCACGACCTCCTTACCTTCCTGAACAACATCGCCCCAGAAGTTATTGGCAATGCTTCGTGCCGCGGCAAAATTGTAGTGAGTTATCTTGGCACCCTTGGGACGACCTGTTGTCCCCCCGGTATAGGGCAGAGTGACTATGTCCTCCTTGATATTGAACGTGATTTTGGGTGGATTCGGTGGATATTTCTTGAGCAAGTCCTGGAAGCGATAAAAGCCTTCTCTTTCATATATTTCCACAGGCGGGGCAGCCATTTTCTGGTATACCGCCCGCAGCACGCTGCTGCCCAGAAACTTTTTCATCGGCGGCAGGTACTCAGTGATGCTGGTCAGGATGACCGCATCCAGCTTGACCCCACTCTTTTCCACGTTATCCCAGAGGATATCCAGACAGACAATCATCCTCGCCCCGCTATCTTCAAGCTGATACTTGATCTCCGGGCTGACATAAACGGGGCTGATTGCCGTCAAGGTGGCTCCAGCTTTCAGAGCGCCGAAATAGGCTATGATGAACTGAGGCGAATTAAGCAACAGGAGGGCAATCCTGTCCCCTTTCTTGATTCCTAAATCCTGCAGCGCCGTTGCAAATCTATCAACCTGCTCTCTGAGCTCTCGGAAGCTCATCTTTCGACCGTAGAATACCACCGCTGTTTTGTCCTTCCATTTTTCTGTGTTCTCATTGAAGGAGTCCACCACCGACTTCTCCTCAATCACGGGGTCGGGCGACACACCTGGGAGGTACCACTTCGTCCATGGCCTAGCATCGTATATCGCTTTGTTCGGGTCTTGCGTCATTGTTTATCTTACCTCCATTTCAATTTGTAGACAGTGACTTCATAGCCAAATGCTATGCCTAAGCATCTCCCAAATCACAACGCATCTTACCCATAATTCGTTGGACTGTCAAGCCTTGACGGTAATGCGAGACTAGTATAACATAAGTAGGCTTTGGTGCTAAAGATGGCTCAAGCCTAAATAAAATTAAAGGAAAGGAGACCAGCGATATGGAAGAAGTAGTAATTGTTGATTATCTGAGGACACCTTTCTCCCGCTCGCGCCCCAGGGAGCCAGAAAGGGATGTGTTCAACGGCCTGAGAATGGATGAGCTGGCTGCCCGGCTCATCCAGGAGATGCTCAAGCGAACAAAGATAAATCCTGAGGAAATCGGAGACGTTATCACGGGAACAGCTATGCCGGTGCTTGAGCAGTGGCTGTACGGTGGCAAGATGATCAACTTCTTGGCTAGGCTTCCGTGGAGCGTCCCCGCCCAGGGCACTGACCGTCAGTGCGTTTCCTCGATGTCCACCATACATCAAGGGGCTATGGAAATAATGCTGGGATATTCCGATATTGTCATCTCCTGCGGAATTGAGCATATGACCCACATACCGACGCTGGGCGGAGGCGGGCGACAGGTGCCGGTGGACCCCAACCCCAAACTTGCCGAGTTCAAGGAATTGGACATCATGACCACCATGAACATGGGGTTGACTGCCGAGAAACTGGCTGTAGAAGCGGGGTTCACACGGGAAGAGATGGACAAATGGTCGCTGAGAAGCCACCAGCTTGCAGCAAAAGCTCTCAAAGAAGGGTTCTTCAAGGGAGAGATAATGCCGGTCGAGGCGCCGCAGGCAGACGGCACAAAGAAAGTCATTGACTATGATGTGAGCATCAGAGCCGACACCTCTCTGGAGGCGCTTGCTCAGTTGCAACCTGCGTTCAAGCCGGATGGCTTGATAACGGCTGGAAATTCATCTCCCCTCAACGCTGGCGCCACTGCCATAATGCTCATGTCCAAGAAAGCAGCCAAGAAGTATGGACTTAAGCCTTTAGCCAAGATCATCTCCATGGGCTGGGCTGGCGTTGACCCAACGGTGATGGGCAAGGGACCGGTGCCAGCCAGCAAGAAAGCTCTGGAGCATGTCGGGCTCAAAGCAAAGAATATTGATTTCTGGGAAATCAACGAGGCATTCGCAGTGGTGCCACTCTACACCATCAAAGAACTGAGCATTGACCCCGATAGGGTCAATGTCAAAGGCGGCGCCGTTGCCATCGGACACCCGCTGGGAGCTAGCGGCACCAGACTCGTGGGCACCCTCGCCAGGATACTCAACATCGAGAAAGGGAAATACGGAGTGGCTACTGCTTGCGTCGGCGGCGGCCAAGGCGCTGCTACCATACTGGAGCGCGAAGGGTAGAAAAAGACCACTACGGAACGGGCGGGCTTAGTCCCCGCCCGTTTCTTTGTCAATGCCAGCTTTCACTTATCAAACTATCAAACTCCGTAGCTCCGCTACTTGCCGTTGTCATTTTCAGCCTCGATTCCAGAACTTCCCACTGTGCCTCTGCACTCCTCCTCCGATGTGATACAATAAGTGCCAACAATTCGATTTGTCACAGCAAAGATGTATAAGAAGAAAAGGATGGCGGCTCTGAAGCACCGCCGGCGCATAAAGAAGCTCAAGGAAAAAAGGAAAGCGCGGGCTTCGGCTAAGAAACAATGAACAGAGTCCTCCTGTTGACCGGCAAGCCGGGCACAGGCAAAACTTCTCTCATCAGACAAGCACTAACAGAAACAAGAACCAAAGCCGGCGGCTTCTACACGGAGGAAATACGGACGGGGGGAATAAGGCAGGGATTCAGGATTGTCACCCTTGATGGTCAGGAGGCTGTATTGGCTCACAGCAATATTGTCAGCCCCTATCAGGTCAGCAAGTACAAAGTAGATATAGACAGTCTTAATAGAGTGGGCGTTGCCGCTCTCCACCGAGCGCTCAAACAAGACGATTTGATAGTCATTGACGAGATCGGCAAGATGGAGCTTCTCTCGCCCCAGTTTCGAGAGGCTGTGAGGCAAGCCCTGGACAGCCCCAAGAAAGTCCTGGGTACCATAATGCTCAACCCCCACCCCTTCGCCGACCAAATCAAACGCCACCCCGAAGTGAAAGTGCTCTCGGTCACCCCCGACAACTGCACCGAGATACTGAGCAAAATCCTAACCTGGCTACAATAAGGCGCCCTCTCTCAACAGGATAGAGCTTCGGCAAACTGATACCCATTTCTGCTCTGCAACTTTCCCGGAAAAGACCCCTCTTTCATTTGTGCGGCTTGATAATCACTTTTGCACAACAAGGAGACAGCAAAAGTAGTCAGCATTCAAATTTTCGTCATTGGGGCAATAAGGTTGCCAGCTTCTGAAGCACGTCCGAGATAGTTTGGGTGGGCAAGGTGCATATGAATTCAGCATTTCGAGCCCGCCAATCCAAACTCTTGACCTGATCAGCTAGAATCGCCCCTGCCATCGGTAATTCAGCCGGAATAAGAACTTCGAATGGGTAACCTTTGACTTGACTGGTAATAGGACAGAAGATAGCCAGTCCTACCTTACCGTTATAGCTTTGTGGCGAGACTACTACAGCAGGGCGGCGTCCAGCTTGTTCGCGACCCGCTTGCGGATTCAGGGTTATCCACACCACATCCCCACATCGCGGGACATAGCTACGAGGATTTACCATATTTCATTGCCTACCGCAGGACCGGTGTCAATCTCATGATGCAAATTTTCTCTTGTCACCCTGGCTAGAAGTTGTTTCAGGGTCAGTTTGGGTTCAGTTACCGGTCTGATAACGAGCCCCCCATCGGCCACCGATATCTCCACAGGTGCTTCTTTCTGCAACCCGACTTCAGCAGCAAATGATTTAGGGATGCGTAAAGCCAGGCTGTTGCCCCATTTCTGGACACGTGTTCTCATATCGAGCCTCCATTTCGAGTATCTACATTGAAGATACACCGACAGCAGGCATTTGTCAAACGCAGCCAGAGAACCCAACGATGTCATCCCAATCAGTTCCGATAAGTCGAGCCTTCTTTCATAACTCCCCTGACCCTCTTATCTTAAGAGGGGGATTATGAGGCTACCTTTGTGGTTCGATAATGACTTTTAGAGAGTCCTGAGCTCGAGCCACAAGTTGGAATCCCAAGGCTGTCTCCGCCAGCCCCAGGCGATGGGTAATCGTCTCCCGTACACGTATTTTGCCAGCTTTTATCAACTCCAGAGCTGCGGCGTAATCGGCAGGGCTGCCACCATAAGAGCTGGTCAGCGTTATCTCATTGCGCCAGAACAGGTCATTCACCGATATGGCAACATTAACGCCAGATTCCGTGGGGGCAAAAAAGAGCACAGTGCCACCTCGCTCCACCGACTCCAGCGCCTGCTTTATGGCTGATATTGCTCCAGTGCACAGCACTACAAGGTCAGCCAGCCTGCCATCGGTTGCGTCACGCAAGGAAGCTGGCGTGTAGTCCCGGGCATATATGGCAATGTCAGCGCCAAATTTCCGAGCCGCTTGCAAACGATAATCCACAATGTCGGTAGCCACAATGCGACTGGCGCCTGAAATTCGAGCCAGTTGGATATGGAGCAGTCCAGCCACCCCACTGCCTATCACCAGCACGCACTGTCCAGGCTGAAAATGGGCTAGCCTTTGCCCACGCAGGACACACGCCAGCGGTTCCACAAAGGTCGCTTCTTCAAAGGATATTTCCTCGGGCACGGGGAATATTCCGTGCTCCACATTGAGACGTGGCAGCCGCAGGTATTCAGCAAAGCCGCCCGGATCGAAGTTCGTACGGCGCAAGGTATCACAAACGGTGTGGTGCCCGCTCAGACAATAGTGACAAGTATTGCACGGCACATGATGAGCAGCGCAGATGCGGTCACCCACCTTAAAGCGTTTGACCCCTCCCCCGATAGCCGTAATCACGCCGGCAACTTCATGCCCCAAGACCAAAGGTGCTTTGTGTCGCCGGTACCATTCCAGCAGGTCAGTGCCGCAGATGCCACTGGCTTCCACCCGCATCAGAACTTCGCCAAGACCGATTTCGGGCACAGGCATCTCCTCCAACCTTATGTCCTGATTGCTGTAATACACAGCCGCTCGCATGGCATTTCCCACAAAGCACGAGCCGTAAGCTTCAGAGAAATTCCAGTTCCAAGATTGGAATCTCTAAGCCCCTCTGGGAATCTGAATTTTAGCCATTGGATATTCGTTTAGGATTTTGATTTTAGGAGTTCTATAATTTGGAGCTACCCCGACTGTGGACACATCCGCTACGCTCCCCACCTCTTACATTATCGTATAACTCCTGGGCTTGCTCAGGCGTAGCATTCTCATGGATGATGGCGCGTATAGCTCTGACCATAGCCACAGGATGCTCATCCTGCCAGATATTCCTCCCCAGATTCACACCAATAGCGCCTTTCTGGATGCTGTCATAAACAAAGCAAAGCACTTCAAATCTACTGCTGACCTTGGGACCACCGGCAATGACGATGGGAACAGGACAACCCTTCGTAACCTTCTCAAACTTGTCGCAGTAGTAGGTCTTGACCAGGCGAGCACCCAATTCAGCAGCAATACGACACGCCAGAGCAAGATAGTGAGCTTCGCGCTTCTCCAGTTCCCGACCCACCGCAGTAACCGCCATCACCGGTATGCCGTACCTTTCTCCCTCATCAACAAGCCGAGCCAGATTCAGCAACGAATCATGCTCATAGTCGCTTCCCACAAAAATAGATATACCCACAGCGCCGGCATTGAGCCGGATAGCTTCTTCCATACACGTAGTTATCCCTTCATGAGCGAGGTCTTTTCCGGCTATGCTGACCCCGCCTGATACCCTGAGTATAATTGGTTTGGTCTTCACCGGGTCGAGGCACGACCTGAGCATGCCCCTGGTAATGAAAATGCCGTCGGTGTATGGCAATAGAGGCTCCAGTGTCTTACCGGGGTTTTCGAGTTTCTTGATGGGACCCTGGAAATAGCCATGGTCTACGGGAAGAAACAGACAACGACCATCCTTTTGAATCAACTGTGCCAGACGGTTTTTCATTCCCCAGTCCATAGGAGCAAACCTCTTCTCAGGGTTTTGTAGTCATTATACCATAAGGAGTCCCCAATCCGGTCACCCGATCAGCCAGCGCACAAAGTTGCAAAACCTTCATGAAGTGGGTTATACTTAAGCACTGAGCTTCTTGGTGACTTGAGCGGAGTGGAACCACCCGTTCCCATCCCGAACACGGAAGTGAAACGCTCCAGCGCAGACGATACTTGAGGGGGAACCCTCTGGGAAAATATGTCGTTGCCAAGAAGCTCTTAATCTTTTCTTTTGCCAAAACAATAGGCTGGCGGGCAGCAGGCATGCCAGAAAAGCACAAGGTTTCGCAAGCAGTTTGGTTATTACGCCAAGACATAGCCGAGAGTCAGAGCAGCAAGTCGCTAGGGAGTTGCTTAGCTTAAAGGGCGAAGGCTATCCAATAAACAATTCTCGAACCTATCTCCAGAAATACCTAATGAAGGGGACTCCTTATGTTTGCCATGCGCCTTTCGTTTTCATAACGGTAAGCCAGAAGGCAATGTATCCAGTTGCTTCAACCATGACAGCCCTTACGGAAATGTGGGAACCTCTCCATTCGATGAGATAATGAAAAAGTGGAACAGGCGTGAGGTGGCAGATAAGACCAAAGGATGCCGGAAATGCAATAATCCAGATGTAGTTGATGCCTCGTACATCTGGGAATTAAGAGCCGAACCTTCCTGGAATTTGCTCAAAGCTTTCTTGCCAGGATAAGATTTCTGGCAAGGTTGACTCTTCAGAGAGCTTACAGTTGTGCTAAGTCGAACGTAAGCCCGTCTCGGGCAGCAACAACTGCGACGCCAGTCTCTTGAGTCAGTTTCTCAGCCAGTTCCCAAGGTTTAGCCCGCCACATGGTCATGCCAAAATGGGTAAGGATTGCCGCCCTGGGTTTCACCTTCTGAACGATGCTTTTAGCCTCAGGGAGGGACAGATGGTCCAGAGGAGCACCGGGGTTCAGACGAACCACATTGATAACCAGCAAATCGCCTTGGTAATGACTGGCTAAATCTTCAAAGTATCTGGTGTCGGTAATCCAGGAGAAAGTATGCCGTGGCGTTTGGAAGACAAAGCCGTATGTTTCCACGGGATGCTTGTGCCTGATGGGGGTCTTAAAAGAAACATCATTAATCTCATAAGACTCGCCTTCAGTCAAGACTTGTATGCTCTCGGGATAAGAGAGCAAATAAGATAAAATAACGGGGTCTTGCTCTAGAGCATCGGCAGGGGCAAAGACCTTACCGCGCTTCTTTGTCCCACCATCCGTCATGGCTTCAATCATAATATTGATATCTCCACTGTGGTCCAAATGCTTGTGGGACAGGATGATAGCATCCAGTTTCGTGGGGTCAAGTTTTCTCTTAGCAACTTGAACCAAGGAACCGGGACCGGGGTCTAGAAGTATCTGAGTGTTTCCCAAATGAAGCCAGACGCCACCTGAAGCTAGTAACTGGCGTATCACGACAAATCGGGCACCAGCGGTGCCCAAAAACGTGATCGCATCGCTCAACTGGGCCACCAGTGAATTATAGCAAGGAAACCTGCTAGAATTAACCACGATGGCAAAGTTAGAAGCAGAGATTGCCCGGCTAATAAGAGAATACCAAGCCAAAACCGGAACGCTTTTGACCATCGGCACTGTGGAGTCAGCTACTGGCGGCAGGATAGCCGATAGGATAACCAACGTGCCCGGCAGCTCTGATTACTTCAAGGGCTCGGTAGTAGCCTACAGCAACGAAGTAAAAATCGCCTTGCTCAGGGTAAAGAGGAAGACCATTGAAAATTATGGTGCCGTGAGCGAGCAAACGGCTCTGGAAATGGCTCGAGGCGGCAGGAAACTTTTGAATGTGGACATATGCGTTTCTGATACTGGCATTGCTGGTCCTTCCGGGGCTACGCCTGAAAAACCGCCGGGGCTGTTCTATATTGGCTTGGCAGCTGAGGATGAGAGCTTCAGCCAAAAGTATATTTTCGCGGGAAACAGAGAGGAAAATAAGCGAGATGCTGCCGAAGCAGCGCTAAACATGTTAAAACAATATTTGCTACAGGTCATCAGCAAGTAAGGAGGTTAAAGACAATGACAACCGAGAAGTTCACTGTAGACGGAAGTCAAGTGGTCGAGAAGATCAAGGAGCTGATACATCAAGGAAATATCAGAAGAGTCCGTTTAATACATAAGGGGCGTCCCTTGATAGACATCCCACTGACAGTAGGCGTTGGTGTGACTGCGGT
>Ga0209721_1001612_pt1 | contig 16269 bp, 9 predicted proteins | sample TshhotsprinmetaG_FD_184139 | JGI IMG/M metagenome (GOLD analysis project Ga0209721, IMG submission 184139) | Hot spring microbial communities from South Africa to study Microbial Dark Matter (Phase II) - Tshipise hot spring metaG (SPAdes)... | ecosystem: Environmental > Aquatic > Thermal springs... | reverse complement strand
GATTCAAGAAGATAATCATCCGAACCAAATGCGTTCAGAGACTTGGTTGCACCGCACGCGGCCTGGAGCACGCCTCTCCCGACCGGTCGACGAAACAAGCGTCTCTTTTCCAGGAGGCGGTACCGCATTCCATCGAGCTAATGGCACGGTAAGGCCGTCCATTGATGCAACAAAACGGTATCCCCCTCTGCTACGCAGATAACTTCGGTCGGCTCTCTCTGCGCCGCGCCATTGCGAGGTTACCATCCGGCGACGAAGTAACTGGATCTGGTACCAGACCTGGTGCAGAGTTCCTGGTGGGACTATTCCTCGAGGGTGCTCAGGTCGCCCGGGTCGCGCCCCATCTCCTGAGCTTTGAGCAAGCGGCGCAGGATTTTGCCGCTGCGGGTCTTGGGGAGCTTGTCGAGAAAGACCAGCTCGCCGGGGGTTGCGATAGGGCCGAGCTCGAGGCGCACATGCTGCACTATTTCGGTTTTGAGAGCCTCGGTTTTTTCTCGCCCGACCCGCAACACCATAAAGGCCTTGATGTTTTCGCCCTTGATGGGGTCTGGGACGCCGATCACTGCTGCTTCGGCAACGGCAGGGTGGGACACCAGAGCGCTCTCCACATCGGCGGTTCCGATTCGATGGCCAGCCACATTGAGCACGTCGTCGGCCCGGCCCAACACCGTAAAGTAGCCATCGGCCGTTTTGCTCGCAACATCGCCGGCAGCGTACACATTGCCGGGGATTTCCGTCCAGTACTGGGTATAGCGGGCATGGTTACCCCAGACGGTGCGCATCATGTGGGGGAACGGGCGCCGCAGGGCCAGCAAGCCGCCCACACCGGGCGGCACTTCGTTGCCGTCGGCATCCACAACGGAGGCCTCTACGCCAGGAAGCGGAACCCCGACAAACCCCGGCCTGCCCTCCAGGGTTAGCGGTGTGCCCAGGGTTGGGCCGCCCAGCTCGGTCTGCCACCAGTTGTCGGCCACGAAACCGCGCTGGCCGCCATCCATCAGGTGCTCGACGGCCCACTGCCAGGCTTCGGGGTTGAGCGGTTCGCCGGCGACGCCGATAAAACGCAGCGAGGAAAGGTCGTGTTGGGCGGGCCAATCGGGGCCGAACTTCATGAACATGCGCACGGCAGTGGGAGCCGTGAACATCACGTTAACCCGGTAACGCTCGACTGCGTTCCAAATCGCCGCGGGGTTCGGGTAATCGGGGGCCCCCTCGCGCAGGATGCTGGTCAAGCCCTCGAGCAGCGGCGCATACACGATATAGCTGTGGCCGACAATCCAGCCGATATCGGAAGTGGCCCAGAATACGTCGGTATCTTTGACATCGAAAAATGAGCGCAGGTGGTAGGCGGTGCCCACCATGTAACCCCCATGTACGTGGACGACCCCCTTGGGTTTACCGGTCGAGCCGGAGGTGTACAGGATGAACAGCGGGTGCTCGCTGTCGAGCGGTACCGCCTCGGCCTGGGGCTGGTGCGACCACAGCACCTGATTGAAGTCGTGGAAACGAGGGCCCTGGGGCGTGGCTTTGTTGCGGCAGAACCAGACCGTGTGCACCTCGAGGTCTTCGATGGCTTGTAGCACGATGGCCTCGAGGTCTACCGGTTTGCCCCGTCGGTAACTCACATCCCCGGCGATCACCAGCCTGGCCCCGGCATCTACGATGCGCTCCCGCAGCGCCGAGACCCCCAGACCCGCATAGACCACCGAGTGAATGGCGCCTATGCGTGCACAGGCCAGCATGGCGATCACGCCTTCCAGGGTGAGGGGCATGTAGAGGATGACCCGGTGGCCCTGCTCGACCCCCAGGCTCCTGAGCCCGGTCGCGAAGCGGGCCACCCGATCCAGAAGTTCGCCGTAGGTGAGCTTTTGCTCGCTTCCGTCTTCGGCCAGATAAACCAGGGCCAGATGGTTTCGCTTGGGGCCTTTGGCATGGCGGTCGAGGGCGTTGTAGGTGATGTTGGTGGTGCCCCCTAAAAACCACTGATGGTTCGGGAAGTTCCACTCGAGCACCCGCTCAAAAGGCTTGTACCAGTGAAATTTGCCGGCCTGTTCACCCCAAAAACCCTCAGGGTCTTGTAGACTGCGGGTGTACTCGGCCATAAAATCGCGGACGTTCGCTTTTTGCCTGTGCGCCTCGGGGGCTTGGTAGCGGACCTTGGATTTTAGCAGTTGCTCGAGTTCCATCGGGGCCTCCATTGGGTTTATCTTTGCAGAGGTGACGAGGGACAGGTGCCGCTGTTGGCTTTGCAGTGCTGTTTGACTTTTACGGTACCTGAGCCAGTGCCCTCAACCTCCTGCGAGACTTGAAAATCTTTTGATGGGACCGGGGATATTGAAAAATCCAGCCGTTTTCAGGGTTCCAGGGTGGACAAATCGCCCGGATCAGCCCCGAGTTCCTGGGCTTTGAGCAGCCGGCGCATAATTTTGCCGCTTTTGGTGCGGGGCAGTTGGTCTATGAACTCCACTTCGGTGCAGATGTTGCTACCGAGCTGGCGGCGTAGGTGGGCTGAGAGTTTGGCCGATAGAATACTGCGCACCTCGAGGCTGGTCTCGCGGGTCTTGAGCACCACATAGACCTTGACGATCTCCCCCAGCTCTGGATTGGCAACCCCCACCGCAGCAGCTTCGGCGACCGCCGGGTGAGAAAGCATGGCCCCTTCAATCTCGGCGGTCCCAATACGCAGCTCACCGGCCTTGATGACATCATCGGAGCGGCCCAACAGGGCAATGTACCCCTCGAGGTCCCGCACTGCGATATCGCCGGTGCTGTAGCAGCCCGGAATGCGCTTCCACTGCTCGACATAGCGCTCGTCGTCGTTCCAGAAAGTGCGCATGAAGTGCGGAAAAGGCTTGCAGATGACCAGATGCCCTTTCTGACCGGGCGGCAGCTCACGCCCCAGCGAATCCACCACCCGCATCTGCACTCCCGGAAGGGGAAAACCGGCCTTACCAGGTTTGGCGGGCATGCAAAGGGGGGTCGAAAGACAGGGTCCACCGGTCTCGGTCTGCCACCAGTTATCCACCACGTGGGCCAGGTGGTCGGCGGCCCAGTGCCAGACCTCGGGGGCCAGGTACTCGCCTACGCTGGCTACCAGGCGCAAATCGGCGAGATGCGCCTTTTGTGCCCACTCATCGCCGTGCTTGCGAAAGGTACGCAGCCAGGTCGGGCTGGTGATGAGCACATTGACCCCGCAGTCCTCGAGGGTCTCGTAAAACGCACCGGCATCGGGGTAGTCGAGCCGCTCGGCCCGCAGTACGGTGGTCAGGCCCTCGAGCAAAGGGGCGTAAAGACCGTAGCTGTGCCCAACAATCCAGGATAGGTCGGCGGTGGCCCAGGAAATCTCGCCGTCCTTGAGGTCAAAAAGAGTACGCAGGTGGTAGGTGATGCCCACCATGTACCCCCCATGCACATGGACCACCCCCTTGGGCTTGCCGGTAGAGCCAGAGGTATAGAGGATGAACAGCGGGTGCTCGCTGTCCACCGGCAGGGCCGGGGTGGTGGGCCGGTGGGCCTCGACCAGGTCCCAGAACTCCAGCGGTTTTGCCGAACCCCCCCGGCTGAACCAGAGCACCTGCAAATCCAAATCTTGCGTAGCCTCCTCGACCAGGTTGGCCAGCGGGATGGATCGTCCACCCTGGTAGATGCGGTCGGCGGCTACCAGCAAGCGGGCCCCGGTGTCTTCTAGCCTCTCGCGCAAAGCCTGGCTGCCCAGACCGGCCGGAATGGCCACATGCACCGCGCCAATGCGGGCACAGGCCAGAAAAGTTAGGGCCATCTCCAGGCCTGTGGGCATATAAACCGCCACCCGGTCGCCGGGCTGTAGGCCCATTGAAAGCAGCCCTCCCGCCAATCGGGCCGTCAGGTCGCGCAGCTCGCGGTAGGTTAGTTTGTGCACATTGCCGTCGCCGGCCAGCGCGATCAGGGCCATCTGGTTGCGCCGGGGGCCATCGGCGTGGCGATCGAGGGCGTTGTAGCTGATGTTGGTGGTGGCACCGCAGAACCAGCGGTGATGCGGCGGCTTGAGTTCTTGCACCTGTTTCCAGGGGGTAAACCAGTGAAAGCGTCGGGCCCAGTCCTCCCAGAACGCCTCGGGTTGCTCGAGGCTGCGCTGAAACTCACCATAATAGTCCTGTAGATTGGCGCTCTGAACAAGGTTCAAAGGGGGCCAGATGGCCTGCTCTTCGCTCGAGGAACCCAGGTACAAAGGTTCGCTAGCTGGCAGCACCTGGGGCTCATTGGTAGCAACCTGCTCCACGCGGGCGTGGCTGGAAGCCGCCTTGGCCACCTCCTGGACGGCCTGGACCAATCGGGTAAATGCGTAGGGAAAGCGCCTCGAGGGCACCACCACGCCAAAAGCCCCCATCACCTGGCCATCCCCACCAAAAATGGGAGCGGCCAGGCTCGACAGACCCTCGGAGTGTTCCTCCATCTCCACGGCAAAGCCCATCTGGCGCACTTTGGCCAGTTCCTCCTCGAGGGTCAGCGGGTCGGTGATGGTAAGCCGGGTAAAGGCTTGAAGGTTTTGCAGGTGGGGAGCCTGGGCCTCAGTGCCCCAAAAGGCCAGTACGGCCTTGCCCAGTGCCAGGGCATGAAACCCGGTTGAAATTTGATCATCCAGACCCGCCAGTTTCGGTAAGCCCTGCCGCCCGCGGGTGGACAGCCGCAACTTCCCTTCACGGTTGAGGAGGGCAAGGTAGGTGCGCTCGCGGGTGCGCAGGTAAAGTTCCTCCAGCGCGTCGGTCAGTTTTTCGGGCTCGGCCAGATGGGCCGGGGTCGGCGCCAACGCGGTTTTGGAGAGGCGGTAGGTGCTGCCCTGGCGTTCGGCAAAGCCCTCCGAGACCAGGCTGGCCAGCAAGGCATAGGCGGTGGACAGGCTCTTGCCCAGAAAAGCCGCCAGTCGGGCTGCCTCCACTCCCTCGGGATGCTCGGCCAGATAGGCCAGAACCCGCAGTGCGGCCTGAACAGTGGTTAGTTTACGGCTCTGTCCCATGGGGGTTTCCGGGGTGGCGGGCTGGCAGTGGGTAGAACCAGAACCCCGCCAAGGGGTTCTGTTCGCGGTGGAATGGTATCAATTCATTTGTTAGCAAACACATTTTAGCTCCGCTGAGGTTGGCGTTATCATGGCTTTGTTCGGCCCTACTGTCAAGTAACTGCTAAATTCCTACATTTGCCAAACCCGGAATTTTCTTGACGGTCTCCTGTGTTCTGCCTATCCTCGCTATAAAAAGGTGATTTTCAGGCCGGGGCATCCAGTTCTGTAGGCTCACGACCGGAGAGGGGACACGATGGAAAAAATCGAAGCAGTCTTGAAAGAAGACCGGGTGTTTCAGCCATCTGAGGAGTTTAAGCGGTCTGCCAGAATCAACAACTTGAAGGACTACGAGGTGCTATACCGCGAGAGCCTGGACAATCCCGATGCGTTCTGGAGCCGGGTGGCTTCCGAACTACACTGGTTCAAGCCCTGGGATCAGGTGCTCGAGTGGAAGCCGCCCCGGGCCAAATGGTTCATTGGAGGACAGACCAACATCGCCTACAACTGTCTGGATCGGCACCTGGCCACCCGTGGCAACAAAGCCGCTATCATCTTCGAAGGGGAGCCGGGGGATTCGCGCATTCTGACCTACCAGCAACTGCACCGCGAGGTGAGCAAGTTTGCCAACGTCCTCAAGGGACTGGGGGTGCAGAAGGGGGACCGCGTCACCATTTATCTGCCCATGATTGCCGAGGCAGCCATTGCCATGCTGGCCTGCGCGCGCATTGGGGCGGTCCACTCGGTGGTGTTTGGCGGTTTCTCCGCTTCGGCGCTGGCCGACCGCATCAACGATGCCCAGGCCAAGGTGCTCATAACCGCCGATGGCGGCTGGCGTCGCGGCAGTGTGGTGCCCCTCAAGGCCAACAGCGACGAGGCTCTGGCAGACGCAAAATCCATTGAGAACGTGGTAGTGGTCAAACGCTGCGGCAACGAGGTGCACATGGAGCCGGGCCGCGACCACTGGTACCACGAGCTGATGGTCAATGCCTCGCCCGACTGCCCGCCCGAGCCCATGGATGCCGAAGACCCTCTCTTCATCCTCTATACCTCGGGTTCCACCGGCAAACCCAAAGGGGTTCTACACACCACCGGAGGGTACTCGGTTTACACCTACCTGACCGCCCAGTACATCTTCGACCTAAAGGAATCGGACACCTATTTTTGCACTGCCGACGTGGGCTGGATTACCGGCCACAGCTATGTGGTGTACGGTTTGCTACAAAACGGGGCTACCAGCCTGATGTACGAAGGGGCTCCCAACGCACCCGATGAGGGCCGGATATGGAACATCATCGAGAAATACAGTGTGAGTATTCTCTACACGGCCCCCACCGCCATTCGGGCCTTCATGAAGTGGGGGGAGCAGTGGCCCCTAAAGTACAACCTCTCGAGCCTGCGCCTGCTGGGCTCGGTAGGCGAGCCCATCAACCCCGAGGCCTGGTTGTGGTACTACCGGGTAATCGGCAAGGAACGCTGCCCTATTGTGGACACCTGGTGGCAGACCGAGACCGGCGGCATCATGATTACCACCCTGCCCGGCGTGCACGATATGAAGCCGGGTCATGCGGGCAAACCCTTTTTCGGCGTGCAGCCAGAAATCGTGGACACCTCCGGCCAGCCCGTCGAGAACCCCAACGAAGGCGGCCATCTGATCATCCAAAAACCCTGGCCCTCCATGTTGCGCACCGTCTGGGGCGACCCCGACCGCTTCGAACGGCAGTACTTTGCTCAGTATCCGGGCAACTACTTCACCGGCGATGGCGCCCGCCGTGACGCCGATGGTTATCACCTGATTCTGGGTCGGGTGGACGATGTGCTCAATGTTTCGGGGCACCGCCTGGGCACCATGGAGGTTGAAAGTGCCCTGGTCTCGCACCCCGCCGTGGCCGAAGCGGCAGTGGTAGGCCGTCCCGACCCCATCAAGGGCGAAGGTATTGTGGCCTTCGTAACCCTCAAAACCGGGCAGACCGCCAGCGCCGAACTGGCTAAAGAGCTCAAAGCCCACGTCGTCAAGGCTATCGGGGCGATTGCCCGCCCTGATGAGATTCGCTTGACCGATGCGCTGCCCAAGACGCGCTCCGGCAAGATCATGCGGCGTTTGTTGCGGCAGGTGGCCTCTGGTGAGGAGATCAAGGGGGACACCAGTACCCTCGAGGACCGGGGTGTGGTGGAGCGGCTCAAAGCAACGCCCGCGCAGTAGTCTGGCGAGTCTGCGGGTGTTTTCCAGCATCCAGGACCGTGCCAACCAGCGACCGAGCGATCGGTACGCAAAGTGATCCTTGCTATCCGATACCGGATCAGATTGCTTCGTAACCATCTGGTATCAAGCTCGCTACACTGTTCTGCTGCCCGCAAAGGCATATGGTACCGGCAGGGTTCACCTGACCGTTCAAAAATGCACTAAGCTGTACATGCGTAGTTTGCTACGCTTGGTATGCCGCAACGAATCCTGCTGGTCTATACGAGGGCCGGGGGTGGACACCTTGCCCTGGCGCAAAACCTGTACAAACTGCTGACCGAGCTCGAGCCCGAGACCGAGGTTCGACTGTTTAACTTTTTCGATGTGGGCCCCCGCTGGATAGCCCAAGCCATCCAGGACGGGTACAACTTTGCTGTAAACAAACAGCGGTGGTTGTTTACCGTATTCCAGGCCTTCTACCAAACCCGGCCGGCCATCAACACCTTTGCTCGAGTGCTGGGGATGAGGCTGGCTCCTTCCATCAACGAATACCTGGAGGAGTTCAAGCCCGATAAGATCATCTACTGTTACCCGGTCAATCACGGTTTCAAGCGTCTGCCCTATGTGCGCAAGCACAAGCCCAAAACCCTTACCGTGGTGAGCGACATTTTTAGCCCGCATTTGTACTGGTTTATCGATACCAAAGAGCAGTACGTGGTGGCCAGTCCGGAGGCTTACAGTATCGCACGCCGCTACCGTGTGCCGCCCGAGAATTTGCACTATTTTCAAACCCTGATTGACCCCAAGTACGATACACCACTGGATCCACAGGAAGTTGCTCGCTTGCGCTTGGAGTGGGGTCTGAAGCATCCCTACACCGTGTTGGTTACGGGGGGGGGTGCAGGCCTCAAGATCAGCTTCAGGCTGGTGCGTGAGCTGGTCAAGGTAGACGGCATCAATGTGGTGGTGGTCTGTGGCTACAACCAGAAACTCTACCGGCAGCTCGAGGCCCTTAAGGAGAAAAACCGTCTATCAAACCTTATTCTGTTCGGTTTTACCCACCAGATGTATGAGTTAATTAACGTTTCCAATGTGGTGGTTTCCAAAGCAGGCCCGGCCACCATCGCCGAGGTCCTCTCCCAACACAAGGACCTTATAGTTTGTGACTTTGTTTGGCCACAGGAGTACGGCAACGTGGAGCTAATTCGCCACGAAAAGCTGGGCTACTACATTCGCCAGCCACGCAAGATCGTTGAGAAGATAAAGGACCTGAAGTCCCGCCCTCAGGAGCGTAAAACCCTTAACCTGCAAAACGATATTGTTCGACTGGCTAGGTATATCCTCAACCTTTAGGCTTACTCAGACCCACGATCTTCTCGATCTTGTCCACGACTTCCTGCGGCAAATCTACACCGGCAGCACCCAGACTTTCTTTGAGTTGCTCGGGTTTGGTAGCGCCGGTGATGGCGCTGCTCACGCCTTTTTGCCGCAAGACCCAGGCCAGGGCCAGTTGGGTGCGGCTTATGCCCAGCTCGCTGGCCACCTTTTTGAGCGCTTTGACTTTTTTGACGTTCTCCTCGGTGAGGAAGCGGTTGCCAAACTGGGGATAGCGTTCGAAGCGGCTGTTTTGCGGTATGCCCTTATCGTAGCGACCTGTAAGCATGCCCATAGCCAGCGGGCTCCAGACCACCATCCCCATCCCGAAGCGCTCCGTCTCGGGCATAATTTCCTGTTCCACACGCTCGCGGTAGAGCATCGAGTACTGCGGTTGCTCGACCGCCGGAGGGTGCAGCCCGTTGGCCCTGGCAAAGCCAACCGCCTCGGCAATGCGGGTGGCGGGCCATTCCGAAGTACCCCAGTAAGTCACCATGCCTCGGTCGACGAGGTTGCTCATAGTCGTGACGATTTCTTCCATGGGGACCTCGGGGTCGTAGCGGTGACAGAAGTAGAGATCGAGGTAGTCGGTGCCCATGCGCCGAAGGCTGCGCTCGAGGCTCTCGCGGATGTGCTTGCGCGAGAGACCCCGGCCGTTGGCGTCGTCGCTGGTGGGCCAAAAGACTTTGCTCGACAAAACCAGCTCGTGACGGGGGAACTGGTCTAAAAGCGCCTTGGTCATCAGCTCTTCGGCCAACCCTTTGGCGTAAACATCGGCATTATCGAAGAAGTTGATGCCGCCCTCGTATGCGATGCGGGTGATGCGCTTGATCTGCTCGAGGTCACTCAGCGCGTCACCGTAGGTGACCCAAGCCCCTAACGATATCTCCGAAACTTTGATACCCCATTGTCCTAGCTTTCGATAGCGCATGGGCATGATTATCCTCCCTGAAGAGTGTACCGATTGATGCTAAAAATGCCCACGGTTTGCGGGCCTGCATGTTTAGGTCTTGGCCGAGGTACATCCGCCGGAAAAACGGTCCAGCCTGTGCAGACCAGGCGGTATCCTTCGCGGCGGCACCTTGCGCCGGATGCTCAAGGATTGAGATTATGTTCGGGCAGCTCGATGACAGAGGCCGGAGCGGTGAACCCGGCGGCCTTATGCGAACCGTCGCAGAAAGGTTTGTTGGCCGAGTGACCACAGCGGCATAGTGAGATGCGCGGTTTTTCGATGACCATCTCCTGCTCTCCTAGCCTCAGGATAAGCTTACCGCCGGTCTCGAGGCCGATGGAGCCATTTTCTCTAAATTCGATTTTCATGGCGTTTAGTTTACCTGGTTTACCCTGTTCTAAAATATCCCGTGATGTACACTACCCGACTGGCCTACGTACACCTGACTGTCCGGCATCTGGAGTCTGCCGTGACCTTCTATACCCGCTTTTTGGACTTACAGGTCTCCGAGCGTTTTGACCGAACCTCGCTGCTGGTTTCTTCCGAGAACGAGGGCCACTTTGAACTAGCCCTAACGGAGGGTTCCCCTTCCGGCCCAGTGACGCTGGGTTTTGCGGCGGCAGCCGAGGATGACTTTGAGGCCGCCTGCGATTTTGTTCGCATCGAAGGCGTTCCCTGGAGGCTCGAGGACCGGGGCATTGCGCTGGTGCTAATGCTGCATGACCCTGATGCCAACACGGTGGAATTGTTTCTGGACCGGCGCAAGTCGGGTGGGCGGGATTTTTGGCGGGGTGAGGCCGTTTCACTCTGAGCTGTCTACGGTAGATCGAGATGTCGGTTGATCTGCTCGGCGCAGACGAGACCCAGCATAGGGAAGACCCCGACTTGCCCAGCCTGCTGGCGCGCACCGATTATACTTAGCTACCAGGCTAGGATGCTAGGTTATCCAAGGCCCCAGCTTTATTATGAGTGGCGATGAATGCGGTAGGCCGCCATAACCGAGTGGTGCTCGAGGAAAGCCCCGAATATTTCTGGGAACGTTTTTCGCAGTACGCACAAACCTGGACCGTCAGCCCCGAGCCACTTGGAAGCCCTATGCTCGAGGTACTGACCCCACTGGGTCCGCTTTTTGTCTTCGACCGAACCCTGCTGCCCTTTTCGGGCAGTGAATCCCTGCTGATTTTGCATGGCCAGGTAGAACATTGGGAGACGACTCAGAGCACCAGCGCTGTCCAGCATCTGGGGGGTGGACGTTACAGGCTAACCGGCCTGGTCGAAGCGGTACTGGACGCAGGGTTCTATGTGTTGAAGGTGGAAGGTTCAAACGGGGGTGCGGATCTGCGTCTGCTTCTGGCTGCTCAAGATTTGCCAGAGCCAGGAAGCCGGGTCACTGTCACCCTGGCCCCCCCTCTGATGGCGTTTCGCCCCGATTCCTTTTCGCGATAGCAACAGCTGGTTCGATAATAGCGGACTCAAAAAGACAATCTTCGCAATCCTAAACTCCAGGGGCCTAGTTGCGCCGCGCGCGGCACATCTTGAATCCTAGAGCACACCCCTCCCTACCGGTCGGCGATGATAACGACTCCCTTCCAAGGGGCGGTATCGCGTTTGGCCAGTCCAATATGCTGCTATCGCGTTCCTGTATTGCAATAAATCGGTATCGACCACCGCTAAAGGGATGGCTTCGGTCGGGTTGGTTCGGCACCGTATGGTGACGAACGGACCAAACCCGGTAGGAGACCACTGGGCAAGGCCCGACGACCTATTAGCCTTGCAAAAGAGATTTTCCAAGACTGGCTCTAATGAGGTTTGTGACAATGAGGAGTAGGGCCTTATACTAGCAAGGGTGATGCAAAAAAATCAGCAGAACTGGCGCATCGCGTGAGCCCAGTACCACGGAAGAGTATAATTCAACCTGCATTGCGTCAAGGAACCTGTGTTGTTAGTGATTTCTCGTTATGATTTGTCCCCGCTGTGGTTACACCAATGCTGCCGGCGAAGAGAGCTGTGCCCGCTGCGGTAACACCTTACTGCCGGGGGGAACATTCGTGCAGGAGCGGCGCTGGGTCAGCGCAGTGTTCTTCGACTTGTCTCGGTTTACCGAGTATGCGTTGGCCCATCCGCTGGAAGACACCTGGCAGGCCGCCAACACCGCATTGCAAACGGCGGCCAACCACGTGCGGCTCTACGGCGGGCATATAGACAAGTTTTTCGGCGACGGTTTTTTGGCGGTGTTTGGGGTGCCCCGAAGCCAGGAGTCGGACGCGCGAGCGGCCCTGGAAGCTGCACAGGCCATGGTAACCTCGAGCACCTTGCCGGGCCGAGCCGGGGTGGCCAGCGGGCTGGTTTTGCGGACACCCTTGGGTGGGGGGTTAGCAGGGGATCAGACCGTACTGGGGCCGGCTGTCAACCTTTCCCAACGTCTATCGCAAGCTGCTCCACCCGGCGAGGTGTGGTGTGATGCCACCACCATACGCTTGATACCGGGTGTGCTAACCGAAGCTCTTCCACCGCAACCCCTCAAGGGCTATGCGGAACCGCTGGTACCCTTCCGCTTCCTGGGACTGCGCACCGATCCACCCGAAGCCCTGGGGCGGGAGCACGAGGTGCATCTTTTGCGGCAAACCCTGGAGGTCGTTCGGGCGGGGGAGGGGCGACGGGTTGTTCTGCATGGGCCGATGGGGGTGGGCAAATCCCACCTGGCCCAGCACTTTGTCCAAACCCTCCCGCAAGGGGTACGGGGGGTGGTGGCACCACGCCTGACCGCGGGCGTGGCCCTGCGCTATGCTTTACGTCAGGGATTGCAAAAACTGTTGATTGATGGCCTTGCTCGGCTACGGCAGCTCGAGCTCCCTGAGCATATGCGCACCATTCTGGACTACAGCATTGGCATCGAAGAGCACCCGGGCCTGCCCACCGACGAGCTGGATAGCCTGCTGGTGCAGACCTGGTGGACGCTGCTGGCCCGAATTGCCCGGGATGGCCCCATCGTGGTGGTCCTGGAGGACTTGCACAACGCCGACCCTACCGTGCTCGAGTTTACCCGGCGGCCTGCGCCTCCGGGGGTACTGCTGCTGCTGGTAACCCGGCAAAACCGCTGGGAAGCTCACGAAGACCTGGTCTCCCTTCCGCTCGAGCCGCTCTCGCTCGAGGACACCCAGCGTCTGATCCTGCGTGCCCGGCCCGACCTGGGCCCTGCCACCAGCCTGCATCTGGCCGAGGCCAGCGGCGGTTATCCGCTGGCTGTGCAAGCCCTCTGCCTGACCAGCAGTGGTGAGCCTGAGCCCATCCCGCTCTATCAACCCCGGCTGGATAGTTTGCCACGGCTGGCCCGCGTGGCTCTGCAGGCCGCTGCGGTCTTGGGTTCCACCGCTCCGCCGGAGTTGGTACGACACCTGGTGGGGGAGGAAGCCGACCTGACCCGCCTGGTGGGGGAGGGTTTTCTCGAGGCCGATGAGCACGGCCAACTGCGCTTTGCTATTCCCTGGTTGCGCGAAGCCACCCTGGGCCAGGTGGGGGGGCAGCAGGTGCAGAACTGGCACCAGCAGGCTGCCCGCTGGTATCAGCGCCAGGGTCGCCTGACCGAGGCCGCCACCCACCTCGAGGCCGCTGGCGAAACCGTTGCCGCCTACCGGATGTGGCGGGTCGTGGCGCAGCAAGCCTGGAACGAGGAGCGCTACTCGGGGGCCATACTGGGCTACCTCGAGGCCCTGCGCCTGGCTGAAGGCAACGTGCGTTGGCAGGCTGCACTCGAAGCTGCCGAGGCCCACCTGGCCTTGGGCCGCTATGCGGAGGCCCTGGAGTTGGCCAGCCTCCCGCTGGAAACCCAGGAATTGCCGGTTTCGCTACGCCAGCGGGTCTGGGCTATTCGCCTCGAGGCCAGCCTGGCCCTGGGTCAGGGCGACCTGCTTGAACTCCCTTCGCCCGACGAAATTATTGAGCCGCGCTTGCTACTCGCGCTGGCCCGCACCGTACCCATCAAACAGGCTCGGGCTTTGCTGGAAGGACTGCCTGCCAACCTCGAGGGAGCTGCCTTGCTGGTGCGAGCGAGGGCTAGTTTGCGCTCTGGTCAGATGGAGCAGGCCCAGGCTCTGAGTGAGGTTTACCTGAGCGAACACGCCCACAGCCCTGCGGCGTGTTTCGAGGCCCGACAGATCCTTTCCGAGGCCCTCTGGCGGCAGTTCAAGCTAAGGGATGCGGTCCAGGCTCTGGGTCAGCCACCGGGCGATGCGCTGCCGGCCTGGTTTTGCAGCCTATACAACAGCAGCCTGGCCGCTTTGCGGCTGGACTTGGGCGAACTCGAGGCAGCGGCCACCTTACTGGAAGAGAGCCTGCTGATGCTCGAGGGGGCTCCGGTGGGCGTAATCGAGCAGGTCAGCCGGGTTCGCCTGCGTTTTCTCGTAGAGTCGGGTCAGCTCGACGATGCTATTTATTTCGGTGAGTCGGCGGTGGCGCGAGCCCCTTCACCGGCCCTCCTGGCGTACTTGGCGCTGGCTTATGCGCTGGCTCCAGGACAGCAAAACGGGCTTATGCTCGGGCGACTGGTTCGCGGCCTGGAGGGTATAGAAGACCTCGAGGTCAAGGCCATCTGCGAGCTGGCCTTGGGTCTTCGCATGAGGTACCAGAAGCAAAATGGGGCCGCCCACCTTCGCAAGGCCGCTTTGCTGGCGCGCCGAAGCCATAGTCCGAGCCTCTATTACCATGCTCTAACCGCGCTAGGACTGGCCCATCAAGCAGCCAACCCTCAAAAAGCCCTGGCCATATCCCATTATCTGCTCAGTCAAACAGCAGGACGTGATTTCGAAGTGCAGCATGGATATGCCCGGCTTCTGCGTGCACAGCTCTTGCTGGCCGAGGGCCGTGAGCTCAGCAGTTTGCTGGATTTCGAGGCCAAAACCCCGCTGGCCAGGCTCTGGAAAGCCCTTCTGATCAGGGCGCTTCAGGGGGGAAAACCCAGGCTGTCAGGGCAGCATTTCCGGGGACATGGCATCTTGGGTGTCCAGGCTCGCTGGTTGTCGCAAAGACTGGCCGCCGCATGGGAGCTGCGTTCTGAGCAAAAAGAATGACCTGGACAGGGCTGCTTGCCGAACGCGGCGGTCTGCAATCGGTGCAGTGAGTTCGACCTTTAGCTTTGCCAACCCCAGAGTCCAAGAGCAGTAAAATACAACCCACCCTTGTCGGGCTGGTGATCTGACAGCGGTGTTTCCTATGGATGCCCAAAGCGCCCAGGCCATCGAATTAATTCGCTCCCGGATGCCCATCCGGGAGCTGGTGGGGCGTTATGTATCGCTCAAGCCGAGTGGGAAGGGCCTTTGGAAAGGTTTGTGCCCCTTTCACCAGGAAAAAACTCCATCGTTCCAGGTCAATGAGGCCAAGGGGTTGTGTTATTGTTTTGGCTGCAAAAACGGTGGTGACATCTTCGCATTCCTGCAAAAGATTGAGGGCATTGAGTTTCGGGAAGCCCTCGAGCGCCTTGCCCAGGAAACCGGCGTGGAGCTGCCGCAGTACAAAGGACGCTCTTCTGGGCGCAAGGAAACCCTGCAAGTCCTCGAGCTCACCCAGGCCTACTTCCGAAACCACCTTGGCGGCGAAGCGCTGCAATACCTGCAACAACGGGGTCTGAACCAGCAGTCCATCGAGCAGTTTGGCCTGGGCTACGCACCCCAACGCCGGGACGGCCTGATCCAGTATCTCCACAGTCATGGGGTCGCTCCCCAGGAGGGGGTGGAAGCAGGGGTGTTGATGGAGCGCGAGGGGCGTTATTTCGACCGTTTCCGCCACCGCGTGACCTTCCCCATCCTCGACCCGCTCGGCCGTATAGTGGCTTTTACCGCCCGCGCCCTGGCCAAGGACGATAACCCCAAGTACCTCAACTCCCCCGAGACGGCCCTGTTCAAAAAGAGCCTGCTGTTGTACGGCTACCCCCAGGCTCGCCAGAGCATCCGCGAGCGGCAGCGGGCGCTGGTGGTGGAGGGGCTTTTCGATGTGATTGCCCTGCACCAGATGGGCTTTACCGAGGCGGTGGCGGTGCTGGGCTCTTCGCTTTCTGCCGAGCAGGCCCACCTCCTGAAGCGGGCCGATGCTGCGGAGCTGTATCTGTCCTTCGATGCGGACGAGGCCGGCCGCAAAGCCACCCTGCAGAGCCTGAACCTGGACATTGCCCGCAGATTTCTGGTGTATGCAGTGTTGCTCGAGGGGGGCAAGGACCCCGGCGACCTGTTGCTGCTGCCGGATGGCAAGGAGCGCTTTGAGGCGGCGCTCTCGGCGGCCCTTCCCGAGGTGGAATACCGCTTTGAGGTGGCCTCCAGCGGTCTGGACCTGCGCCGCCCGGAACACAAGCAAAGGGTCCTCGAGGCCCTGCGACCCCGTCTTGTCTCGAGCGAACCCTTCGACCGGGTGGTCGAAAAGCTGAAGGCCAAGGTCATCGGGGCACTGGGCCTCTCGCCTCGGGCTTTGGAGGACTACCTGGCCCGCAGCCTCGAGCCACGCCGCAGCCAACCAAAAACCGAGCCGGTCTCCGTCATCGGGCTTAGCCGCCCCGACCTGACCGAGAAACGCTTGTTGCGCGAGCTGGATGTGATTGCCCTTCTGTACTCGGTGCCCGAGGAGGAGTTTGTGCAGTGGGCGCTGTACGTCGAAGACCATACCTGGCCCCCCGAGGGCAGCCTGTTGGCCGACTTCATGCTGGCAGCCCGTACCGAGCAGGGCAAAAGCCGCATTCTTAGGCTC
>Ga0209721_1001609_pt1 | contig 16313 bp, 12 predicted proteins | sample TshhotsprinmetaG_FD_184139 | JGI IMG/M metagenome (GOLD analysis project Ga0209721, IMG submission 184139) | Hot spring microbial communities from South Africa to study Microbial Dark Matter (Phase II) - Tshipise hot spring metaG (SPAdes)... | ecosystem: Environmental > Aquatic > Thermal springs... | reverse complement strand
TACTTGGATGGCACTGGCCGGTGGAATGCTGGCCTTCATCCTCGGTGCCTTTCTGGCGCTGTTGGGCGGCGTCTTCCCGGCAATCGTATTCACGGTGGTCGGACTCGGCCTGTTAGTCTTGTTCAACTACCGTCTGGGTGTATGGCTTTTGATCTTGCTACTGCCATTTGCCGCCACCTACCTGATCCCCCGGCAAGTGTTGGGCATCACCGGCCTCAATCCTGTTAATGTTTTGCTGGCCGCCACCGTGGTCGGGTTGTTCGCTGCCTACGCCTTCCAGCGTGGTCGCATCGTCCTGGTGCCGATACCCAAGCTTTTTTTGCTCTACCTCGCCCTGATCGCCTTTGGCGCCTTCATGGGCAGTTTCAGCGCGGAAAAGTCCATCTTGCAGCTCAACCCCCAAGGTCAGTACGAAGCGATGACGCGCACTCGCTATCTGCTGGACGTGTTCTTCAAACCACTGGTTATCCTCATCGTCGCTTGGCTGGCAGCCGTACACGTACGCAACGGCGATAGTGCGAAGTCGCTGATCTGGGCCATCGCCCTGGCGACCACGATCCTGTTCAGCGTCATCACCACCTACCTGGTGCTCTCCGGTCTAAGCTTGCAGGTCCTGGCCTCTACGCGCGCGCGCGGGTTTCTGTCCTGGATCGGCATGCACGCCAACGAACTGGGTCTCATGGCCAACATGATGTTTGCGGTGCTGCTCTATACCGCCATGGGCATGGAAAAGGACAGTCGCCGCCTGTTGCTGTTCGCTGCGGCAGGGTTGGCGGCTATGACAGCCGCTCTAACTTTCTCCCGTGGCGCTTTTCTCGGTCTATTGGTGGTCACTGCATTCTTCCTCGTGACGCGGCGCCGATTCACCCAGTTGGGTCTGGGGTTGGTCGTGCTGCTGGTCGTGGCGTTTTTACTGCCAGAAGCCTTCATCGAGCGCGCCACCACTGGCCTTGAGCGGCGGGACGTCGGCACCATCACCGCCGGTCGGCTGGATGACATCTGGCGCCATCTCTGGCCCTGGGTGTGGGACAGCCCGCTCATCGGCCACGGACTGGGTTCCACCATGTGGGCACCGGCCAACCTCAGCGGCGCCATGCTGCCCGTTGGACACCCACATAGTGCCTATCTTGGGTTGCTACTGGACCTGGGGTTGGTCGGCGCTGTCATAGTCACCATTTTCTTTTGGTCCATGTGGCGGCTGTTGCGGCAATTGAAAAGGCAGCACCCGGATCCATTCTGGCGAGGATTATTCGAAGGGGGGGCAGTATGCATTTTGCTACTGTTGGTACAGGGGGTAACGGATGACCGTTTTGTACCCACTTATCCACAATGGACGATGTGGATCATCTTTGGCCTGGCTATTGGACATGCATCTTTAATCAACAAAACAGCAGAAAAATAAAATGAAAGTTTGCCTGGTCGGGTTAGAAAACCTTCCGGTGTTGGCCCGCGAATACAACAATTACGGCATAGGCGGCGAGCAAGTGCAGCAAACCCTCATGGCCAAAGCGCTTTCCAAACGTGGTTACAACATTTCGATGGTAGTTGGTGATTACGGTCAGCCGGATGCTGCCGTATGGGACGGTATCACCACCTACAAGGCCTATAAGCCCGGGGCTGGCTTACCTGTCATCCGGTTTATTCACCCGCGCTGGACTGGAATATGGTCAGCACTAAAGAAAGCGGATGCAGACGTTTACTACACCAGTTGCGCCGGCATGATGGTCGGCCTGATGGCCATGTTCTGCCGTGTACATGGCCGTGGACTGGTGTTCCGGTTGGCGCATGACACGGATGCCGATCCAGAACGACTCCTGATTCGCTATCGCCGTGACAAATGGCTTTATAGTTACGGTCTGCGCAGGGCCCATGTTGTACTTTCACAACATGGTGCACAGCAGTCGGCTTTATTGAAAAACTATGGCGTCGCCAGTCTCGTGGCAGACATGCTGGTCGACCCGCCCTCCCGTGAACTTGACTTAACTGACCGCGATATACCGGTCTTGTGGGTCAATAACCTTCGTGATTTCAAGCGCCCTGACTTAGCACTTGAACTCGCCCGTCGTTTGCCTTGCCGGCAAATACATATGGTGGGCGGACCGCAACCAGGCTTTCAAGCTTTGTATGAAACCATCCAGAGGGAATCCGCAGGCCTGCCAAACCTGTCTTTCCATGGTCGCATTCCCTATCACGATGTGGGCGATTTCTACGACCGCGCGCGTGTATTTATAAACACCTCAGACAGCGAAGGCTTCCCCAATAGTTACCTACAATCCTGGCGGCGCGGTGTGCCCGTGGTGGCGTTCTTCGACCCCGATGGCCTGATCCGGCGCGAGGGCTTGGGTTATGCCGTCCAAAGCATGGACGAAATGCAGCAGGCCGTGGAAAGGCTGCTCACGGACGATGACGAGTGGCTGCGCATCTCCGCCCGTTGCCGCGATTATATGGAGCGCCACCACGGCGACGATGTTGTCCTTGAGCCCTACCTTGTCGCCATCGAGCAGGCCTATGCGAAGCGGCGACGGGCATGAGTGCATCTGTCACCACGCTCGGATTCATCGTCAACTCCCTGCGCTTCGGCGGTGCGGAAAAGCACACCCTCCAGTTGTTCAATGGTCTAGTCACACGGGGTTTCAAGACCGCCCTGGCCTACCTCAAACGCGATGAACATCTTCTGCATGAGGCCGACCCGGCATCCGGCCCCGTCTGGTGCGCCGATTTCGGCAAGGGGTGGGATCTCGCCGGCTTGCGGCGACTGGCCGATTGGGTCAAAGGTAACAAACCAGACGTGCTGGTCTGCGTGAACACCTACCCATTGTTCTACGGCCATCTGGCGCGCTGGCTGTGCGGTCACCGCTGCCGAGTCGTCGCAGTCTTCCACAGCACCGAGTTACCCGCGCGCGAAGACCGGCAGATGCGCTGGGTCTATCGTCCTTTCTTCAACCGCAGCGACCGTATCGTCTATGTCAGCGCGGCCCAGCGTGCCTACTGGGAGGGGCGCGGCCTGCGCCATGACCGTGGCGTGGTCATCCACAACGGCATCGAAACCGAAAGATTTCGTGACGGCTACACCGCCCAGGAGAAAGCCATCCTGCGTGAACGCCTCGGCTTCGCCACCGGTGATTTCGTCATCGGCATCTGCGCCGCCCTGCGACCGGAAAAAAAACATGAGGACCTCATCGAAGCCATCGCGCGTCTCAAGGCGGAGGGCTTGCCCGCCAGATGCCTGATCATTGGCGACGGCCCGCGCCGCTCGGCCATCGGGGCTGCAATCGCCCACCACGGGCTGGACAGGGACGTGGCCATCACCGGGTTTCAGGCCGATGTCCGGCCCTATGTCGCCGCCTGCGATTGCATGGCCATCGTATCGCATCAAGTGGAGACATTTTCCATCGCCGCCCTCGAGGCGATGGCCATGGGCAAGCCGCTGGTGATGAGCGCCATCGGCGGCGCGGCCGAGCAGGTAAGGGACGGGGAAAACGGTTACCTGTTCCCAGCGGGTGACGTGGGTGCCCTGACGGCAGCATTGCACAAGCTTGCGGACCGGCGGCACTGTGCGGAACTGGGCGTGCGTGCGCGCGCCATCGTTGCCCGCGATTTCGGGCTTGACCGCATGCTGGACCGGTATGCGCGGCTGTTGGGCGAAGACCTTCCCGAACATGGCGGCCATGAATTCCACGCGCCATAGCCTGCGAGGCGCTTTCACCCTCGGCACGGCAAGCGCCCTCGACTACGTATTGCAGTTCATCTTGCCCATCGTTCTGGTGCGCAGCCTGGACCCCACCGCGTTCGGCGAATATCGGATTCTGTGGCTGGTGACCAACACCGTGATGGCCATCGCACCCTTGTACATGCCACAAAGTCTGTTCTACTTCCTGCCCAGGGCAGGCGAGCGAAGGGCGCCTTACGTGGCAAACGTGCTCTGGTTTCTGGGACTCATGGGTGTGCTCGGTGCATTGATCATCAGTCCATGGAACCCGTTGCGTCCGGAACTATTGCATGGCCTGCCGGGTGCGAACGACCTGATCCCCGCCTTCGTCTTGCTTTGGGTGGCCAGCACGCTCGTAGAGTGGCTGGCCAACGCTGAAGGGCGCGTCGGTGCGCAGGCACGCATCGTCATCACCCTATCCCTCACACGGGTGGTCATTGTCGGTGCGGTTGCCTGGTTTACACGCGATATTCACGCGGTATTTTTCGCTCTGGCGGCTTTCGCGCTGCTACGGTGCCTGTTCGTGTTGGGCGATATCCTGCGCCGATACGGCAAAGCTGGCCTCACGCCAAATTCCGGGCTCATGCGCCAGCAAATCGCTTATGCAGCCCCGTTCGGGGCTGCGGGGATGTTGTACAACCTGCGCCAGCAATCCGACCAATGGATCGCGGCAAGCCTGTTCAGCCTGCAGCAATTCGCCGCGTTTTCCATTTCGTTGGTCGTGCTACCCCTGGCCGGGTTGATCCGGCAGGCAGTCTCCAACGCGATCCTGCCGGCCATGAATACGCGACATCACCAAGGTGACGTCCTAGGCGCGGTGGCCATCAACCGCGACGCCAATACACTCACCGGCATCCTGCTGTTCCCCGTGCTGGTGTACTTGTTCGTGTTTGCCGAAGAGGTGATCGGCCTGGTCTACACCGTGCAATACCTCGACGGCGCTCAGCCCATGCGGGTCTATCTGTTGGGGCTTGTGGGGCAGGCCCTGGTGGTGAACAACCTGTTGATTACCCTAGCCCAAGGTCGGTTCCAGATGCGTCTGAACGCTTTCTTTCTGCCCGTTGCGGTGCTGTTGAGCCTGGGGGGGGCCAGCGTTTATGGCCTGACCGGCGCGGCCCTGGGCAGCGCGGTTACCCAGTGGGGTAGCCATCTCCTGAGCATTCGCCACGTGAGCCGGATCAGCCAGGTTGGCGCGTCGCGTCTGATCGATTGGTCCGCGCTTGCGCAGTTTGCTTTTGCAGGCATGTTCGCCGGTTTGCTGGCGTATTTTGCTGTCCGCGCCCTCGATACGCCTTCAATGGGTCTGCGTCTTTTGGTTGGCGCGGCGGTATTTTCGTCGGTTTATTTTCTGTCTGTTTTCTGGTCTAAGCCGGCACGCACGCTGTACGCCGCAATTAAACATTGATATGACCAAGTTACCCGGCCTATTTACAGCCCTGTGCCTTTCCCTGCTGGCAAACCAAGCTCACGCAGCGGGTGCCATGCCGTTTCCCGGGAAAATTGCCTCTATAAACAAGACAACATTGGACCCTAGCGGTAATGCCTTCCCCCGCCTCCTCGGCATGAACATCGGCGAAAAGCACTATCATGACCCCGCATATCAACAGCAACTGGCCCGTCTTCACATCGCCATTCTCGGTTTCTACAAAGGTTGGGAGCCGGTCAAAGGCTATAGCTACCGCACAGCTTTACGAGACATTCAGGCCAGAAATCCAGATCTGATACTGGGTCAATACACCGTTTTGAACGAGGCGCGCGATGTGCCCAACGACACCGCCATGGCAGATGTAGTCGCTAAACTGGGCTGGTCCGGCTGGTGGTTGCGCAACGCAGACGGCAAACGGGTGCAGTGGACCAAGCAGTATTCCGCCTGGGAAATCAACTTTACCCATTGGGCCAAACCGGACGCCAACGGCGATCGTTACCCGCAGTGGTCAACGCGCAGAAATTCCGCGGCCTATTTCCGCGATACGCCGGAAATGCGCATCTGGTATACGGACAACGTTATGTACCGGCCGCGCGTGCGCGCGGACTGGGATGGCGACGGGATCGACGATGATCCGAACGATCCGCGCATATTGACCGCCTGGCGCCAGGGTTACCGGGACTGGTGGGCGAGTATCCGAGCCTTGCACCCAGACATATGGATCATTGGCAACGTTGACAACGATCTGTCCGAGCCGGAATTTAGCGGCCAACTCGACGGCGCTTTTCTGGAAGGCTTGATGGGGAAATCCTGGTCTCTGGAGACGCGACAGGGGTGGACGGCGATGATGCAACGCTACTGGGACGTGTATAAACACCTGCGCGGCCCTCGCATCGTGGGCTTCAACGTATGGGGCGACCCTACCGATTACCGGTTTTTCCGCTACGCATTCGCCTCTTGCCTGATGGGTGACGGTTACTTTTCTTTCACCGATGAAAAACGTGGCTACAGCTCGGTACCCTGGTTCGATGAGTACGATGTCGAACTCGGCAGGGCGATTACCCCGCCGCCAAGCCAGCCCTGGCGCGATGGTGTGTGGCGGCGTGACTTCGAGCGCGGGGTCGTCTTGGTCAACCCCGGCCCGTGGCCGCGAACGGTGGACCTGGAACCGGGGCTGCGACACTTTGCTGGCAGGCAGGCGCCCCATCACAACACTGGCCAACCCATAGCGCGCCTGACCTTGCAAGGCAAGGATGGCGTGGTACTCGTGAGGGAGCATCAACAATGAGCCTGAGTCTGGAAGACCGTTTGCACGCGCATCTCACCAGTTACATCGGGGCCCCGCAATGGCTGAAATCCCTCGTGGGCACGGCCTATCGCCAATTGCCTTCAGGCCTGCGCCGAGGGCGGGCCTATGAGCATTATCGGCGTATGCTGATGCAACGCGACGCGAACGTCATCGCGGAATACGCGCGCGCACGATTGGCGGAGACGCTTCGTTGGGCGGTGCAGACCGTGCCAGCCTATGCGCACTTGCGCGCGGTAGTGGCCGATGAGACCGATCCCTACCGCATGCTCGAGCATTTCCCCTTGACGGGAAAGTCCGACATCAAGGCAGATACCTCCCGTTACCTGTCCACGGCCGTGCCGGCCGACAAACGTCTGCGCACCTTTACCGGTGGTTCCACCGCGGAACCCATGCTGTTCTATTTGGAGCGGGATGTCACCCGCGCGCGCGAATATGCCTTCATGGAGAATTTCCACAGCCGTGTCGGCTATCGCGAGGAGGAACCGGTGCTGGCCTTGCGGGGCCGCAACGTCCCCACCGCGGCGAAGCCGGGGGGGCGTCTGTGGATGTACGAGCCCATCAAGCGGCAGTTGATCCTCAGTTCCGACCACCTACTGCCGCGCAGGATGCCGGAATACATCGATGCGCTGAGGCGCTGGCGCCCTCCTTTCATCCAGGCCTTTCCCTCGGCGCTCTACCCTCTGGCTCGCTGGCTGGCGGATCACCCCGCGCCCGAGGTTACGGCCCGTGTCCGGGGCGTCATGTTGTATTCAGAGAACGTTCAAGACTACCAGATGCGCCTGTTCCGCCAGGTGTTCGATTGTCCGGTGCTCAAGCATTACGGCCATTCAGAACGGGTGCTGATGGCCGCCTCGACGCCTGATGACGAACGTTATTTTTTCTGGCCACAGTATGGTCATGTGGAACTGGTTGACGCGAATGGGCAGCCGATCACCGAACCGGGCGTGTTGGGGGAAATCGTCGGCACAAGTTTCGACAACCGGGTCATGCCCTTCATCCGCTACCGCACGGGCGATCTGGCGATGTGGAGCGCGGTGGCACCGCCGCCGTCGCTGGCAGGTTATCCGGTGATGGATCGCATCGAGGGGCGCTTGCAGGAGTTCGTGGTGTGCCACGATGGCCGCCTGGTCTCGATCTGTACGCTGGGCGCGGCGCACTTCGAAGAGCTGGCCCAGGTCAGCGCGATCCAGTATGAGCAGGTGGTTCCTGGAAAGGTGACGCTAAAGGTGGTGAGCGCTTCGCCCTTGCCCGACGAGGCCAAGCGTCGGATCGCCACGGCCATTGAAAACAAGACCCAGGGGGGGTGCGCGGCCGAGGTTGTGGAGGTGGAGGACATACCGCGCACAGGGCGGGGTAAGCATGTGATGTTGATCCAACACGTGAAATTTGATCAGGACAGCCTGCTGTTCTGACCCCTGATTTCGACACGATATTACGCAAGGTATAAGCATGAAACGCATCGTCATGATAGGCACGTCACGCACGACCATGGGAGGGATTTCCAGTGTCGTGCGAACGTTGGAAGAGGGCGGGCTGTTCAGTCGGTGCCAGATCACCTATATCGCTACGCATACCGATGGCAGTAGAGGAGCCAAACTGTTCGCGGCCATGCAAGGCTGGCTTGCATACATGGCGCGGCTGATGACGGGCAGGGTCGGGTTGTTGCACGTGCATCTGTCGTCTCGTGCAAGCTTCTGGCGTAAGTCGTTTTTCATACTGCCGTCATATCTGTTTAAAGTGCCTGTCGTGCTTCATCTGCATGGCGGCGAATTCCATTTGTTCTATGGTCAGGAATGCAGCGCGCCCTGCCGTCGATTCATCCGTTACGTATTCGAACGGGCGGCTAGGGTCGTGGTTCTGTCGAAAAGCTGGCAGGCATGGGTGCGCGATAATTTTCCCAGGGCCCGGGTAGGATTGATCTACAACCCGGTATCGCTGCCGCCCATCGTGCACCGCGAATCGAGCCCCGAGACTGTGCTGTTCCTGGGCAGGCTGGGGGAAAGGAAAGGTGTATATCACCTCATCGCGGCTGCCCATGCCTTGCTCCGTGATTACCCGCGTCTGGTTCTCTGGCTCGGTGGGGACGGGGAAGTAGAGGATGGACGGGCGCTGGCTCGTCAGCTTGGCATCGAGGACCATATCGAGTTCCTCGGCTGGGTAAGTGGAGAAGGCAAGAGGTCACGTCTACAACAAGCCGCCGTGTACGCGCTTCCTTCCTACAACGAGGGGCTTCCCATGAGCGTGCTGGAAGCGATGGCATACGGGCTGCCGGTCGTGGCAACCCCTGTGGGCGGTATTCCCGAAGCCGTGAGTGACGGTGTGGAGGGTTTTCTGGTGCCACCGGGTGACGAAGCGGCATTGGCCGACCGCCTGCGCCGCTTGCTTGACGATGAGGAACTGCGTCGGCGCATGGGTGCGGCTGCGCGTGCGAAAGTGGAGAGATGTTTTTCCACTGAGGTCGTGGTGCCGCAATTTGAGGCGCTTTATGCCGAGTTGCTGGGCACGAAGTAAATGCTCGATAGGCGGTGACGCGCTGCGGTTGATCCCCTGATTATGTTATTCCAGACAAGACAGGACGGCAGATCATGAGCATAAACAACCCGCGAACTTCCGTGCTTGGCGGCTTCATCGGAGAACGTTGTAGTTGCCAACGCCCGCGCATGCTGGTGGTGGGGTGTGGCCGGGGGACGGAGGCGGCTGTACTCGCGCAGGATCTGGCTGCTGAGGTGATTGGCATCGATATCGATCCCTGTTTCGATCCGGAAGCCGCAGGTCATGCCCGCCTGATGAGGGGCGATGCGACCGAGCTGGCTTTCCCGGACGCATCCTTTGACATCGTGTATTCCTATCATGCCTTGGAGCACATCCCAGACTATCACAAGGCCTTGGATGAAATGCACCGGGTACTGAAGGATGGAGGTGTCTGGTGTATCGGGACACCTAACCGCGCAAGACTGCTCGGGTATGTAGGCGGGAATTCAACCTGGCGGCAAAAGATTGCATGGAACCTTGCCGATTGGCGCATGCGCATCACCGGACGTTTCCGCAACGAATGTGGGGCCCATGCGGGTTACACATCGTGCGAGCTACGAGAAATCCTGGCGCAGCATTTTTCCGAGGTCGAGGAGGTAACGCAGGAATACTACCGCTGTTTTTATGCGAACCGAAGGGTGATCATTCGGTTTCTGATCGGCAGCGGGCTGGGAAGCATTCTATTCCCGAGTGTGTATTTCATGGGCAGGAAGTGATGCAGTTCACCTTCTGCGCGGTGGGTGATGTGAAGAGGGTGAAGTGAGCAGCCTGGCCTGGAAACTCACCCGCTTGCGCGCCATGGGCCGGCGGAGGTGCTCTACCGCATGCGCCATGCCGTCCAGGCGCAGTGGGAACGGCAGGGCTAGGGATTGGCGTGGCCGGGGGCGCCTGGGGACAAGTGCGGGCGGGCATGGTGAGCGCTTTTCCTGGTGCTATCGTTTACACCCCCATTTTGGGGGTTAAAATCCCTAATATGGGTCCTAATCAATTCACGATGGCCAACGCTCTGTTCACCCATAGCCAGCAGAAGGTGCTGGGCCTGTTGTTCGCCAATGCGCACCGGCAGTTCCACGTGAACGAGATGCTGCGGCTGACAGGCGCGGGCAAGGGCGCCTTGCAGCGGGAATTGGCGCGGCTGGAGTCGGCCGGCCTGGTTCGGGTGGCGCGGATGGGCAACCAGCGGCGCTATCAGGCCAACCGGGAGGCGCCGATTTTCGAGGAGCTGCGCGGCATCGTGCTCAAGACCTTCGGTCTCGCGGCGGTATTGCGGGAGGCCCTGTCGCCGTTGGTGGACCTTATCCGCGCGGCTTTCGTGTTCGGCTCCGTAGCCAAAGGCGAAGACCGAGCCGACAGCGACGTGGATGTGCTGGTGATTGCGGATGATCTGGGCTACGGCGAGCTGATCGCCGCGCTGGAAGGTGCGGAAGCGAGGCTTGGCCGCAAGGTGAATCCCGCGATCTACTCGCGGGAGGATTGGCGCAAGCGCAGCGCCGAAGGCAATGCCTTCGTGCGTCGCGTACTGGATGGCCCGAAGATTTGGTTGCTGGGAGATGAGGATGCCCTCCGATAACCTGGAGAACCTCGCCTGCATCGGCAAGCTCAGGCGTGAGGCACCGGACAGGCGTGAGTTCCTGGGCCTGCTGTATTCCGGTCGGGTGCGGCTTGCCGATGCGAAACGGTCTGACTTGTCTGCCGAGAGCCGCTTCGATCTTGCCTATAACGCGGCGCATGCCTTGGCGCTGGCGGCTATGCGCTGGCACGGCTATCGTTCGGACAACCGTTATCTGGTGTTCCAGGTGCTGGAATTCACGGCGGGTCTGTCTGCTTCGGCGTGGCGGGTCCTGGCGCTATGCCATGAGCGGCGCAATCTGGCCGAGTACGAGGGGCATCAGGAGGTTGACGAACGTCTCTTACAGGATTTGATCTCCACCACGGATGACCTGCTGGCGCGTATCGAGGCGCTGGCACCGCCGGGGGATGAACGGTGAGCAGCCTGGTCTGGAAGCTGAACCGCTTGCGCGCAATGGGTGTTCCGGAAATTGCCTACCGCTTGCGCCATGCCGCCCAGGCCCAATGGGAACGGCGTGGCCTAGGACTGGCCCGGCCGGGGACGCCTGGCGAGACATTCGGTCGGGCATGGCTGGCGGAGTTGCCGCGCGATTTTGACGTGTCCGTGTATCGCACGGCGGCAGACCGTGTACTGGCGGGGCGTTTCGATGTGTTTGCGCTGAAGGATGCGGCGCTGGGCTTCCCGCCCCAGTGGAACCGTGACCCGAAGACGGGCACGGTGGCGCCGCTCGCGTTCGGCAAGACGCTGAATTACCGCGACGAGCGTATCGTCGGCGACATCAAGTATCTGTGGGAGCCGAACCGGCATGCGGAACTGGTGACGCTGGCGCAGGCCTGGTATTTGACTGGGGAAGCGCAATACGCGAAGGGCTGCCGGGTGCTGCTGGAGTCGTGGTTCGAGCAGTGTCCGTATCCGCTTGGGGTGAACTGGACGAGTTCGCTGGAGCATGGGGTACGTTTGGTGAACTGGGCGGTGGCGTGGGGGTTGCTGGCTGGTAAACCCCCCGGCCCTGCGGGCCACCCCCCTTGCCAGGGGGGCATGAGCAGCCCCCTTGATAAAGGGGGTGGTCGGGCAAGCGACCGGGGGATTTCAGAGGGCTGTGTGAGCGGGACGGCGGTGGGGGGGGACTTGAACCCCCCGGCCGCTACACGGCCACCCCCCTTATCAGGGGGGCGCCCCCCCGGCGTTGCGGACCACTCCTCTTCTCAGGGAGTCGATACCCTGGCCTGCTTACACCCCCTTGATCAGCCTGGCAAAGCCAGCGGATTTGACGGTTTCGTCGGTCTGCAGGAACTACTGGGCCGGGATTTCGTGAGGCAGTGGCTGGATGCGATTTATCGGCATTGCCATTTCATCGCCGGGCATTTTTCGCGCTATTCGTCGGCGAATAACCATCTGCTGGGCGAGTTGATGGGCTTGTTCGTGGCCTCGCTGACCTGGCCGTGCTGGCCGGAGTCGGCGCGCTGGCGGGAACAGGCGCGGGCGGAGTTCGAGGTGGAGGCGCTCAAGCAGACCGCGCCGGATGGGGTGAACCGCGAGCAGGCAATCTGGTACCACCACGAGGTGGCGGACATGATGCTGCTGGTGGGGCTGTTCGGGCGGGCGAACGGGGTGGAGTTCTCCCCGGCCTATTGGGAACGGCTGGAGAGGATGCTGGATTTCATTGCCGCGTTGATGGATGTGGGGGGCGGTGTGCCGATGATCGGGGATGCGGATGATGCGCAGATGGTGCGGTGGGTGCCGGAGGCTTTCTCACCCTCACCTCCCTCCTCACCCTGGCCCTTCCCCCTTGAGGGGGAGGGGGAAATGCGCGTACCCGGACCCTCGCCTTTGGACGGGTACAGGAAGATACATGTTTATCGCTCCCTGCTGGCCACCGGGGCCGTGCTGTTTGACCGGCCAGACCTTGCCGCCAAGGCAGGACGGTTTGATGACAAAAGCCGCTGGCTGCTGGGGGACTCGGCGCAGGAGCGCTTCGAGGCGCTTGCCCGGCAGGGGGGGAAGGCGCGGTGGGCGCGGGCTTACCCGGAAGGGGGGTACTACGTGCTGGGGGCGGACCTGGATAGCCCCGCTGAAATCCGTCTGGTGGCGGACGCGGCGCCGCTAGGGTATCTGTCCATCGCCGCGCACGGGCATGCGGATGCGCTGTCCTTTACGCTATCGGTGGCGGGGCGGGAGATGCTGATCGATCCGGGGACTTATGCCTACCACACCCAGAAGATGTGGCGGGATTACTTCCGGGGTACGTCGGCCCACAACACGCTGCGGGTGGATGGGCTGGATCAGTCCGTGATCGGCGGGAATTTTCTGTGGACACGTCACGCGTTGGCGCGTTGTCTGGAGTGGGCGCCGGGGGATGATGCGGACCGCTGGGTGGGGGAACACGATGGTTACCAACGCTTGAGGGACCCGGTGACGCATCGGCGGGAGGTGGTGCTGGACAAGGTGGCGCGGCGCATTGCCGTAACGGATACGCTGGACTGCAAGGGCGAGCATGTGGTGGAAATGTTCTGGCATTTCGCCGAGGACTGCGAAGTGTCATACTCAGAAGGGATAATCGTCGCCCGAAAGCACGGGGTTGCCTTGCGGCTTGTGTGCCCGGCCGACATGCAAGTGCGACTGGTGAGGGGGGCGGACAACCCGCCGCTGGGGTGGGTTTCCCGCAGCTTTGACGTGAAGGTGCCGTGCACGACCGTCGTGGCCCAGGGTGCGGCGTGCGGCGGTTGGCGGGGCGAAACAACGTTAGAAATTTCGTTGCTTGATCAGGAAGAAAAGTCATGAAGATCAGTATTTTTGGCCTGGGCTATGTCGGGGCGGTTTCGGCGGGCTGTCTGGCCAATGATGGCCATGAAGTGGTGGGGGTGGACCCCAACGAGACTAAGGTGGACCTCATCAACCGGGGTATCACGCCGATCATCGAGAAGGACATCGGCGAAATGATTGCCGAGACGGTGCGCCAGGGCCGCCTGCGCGCCACCCGAGATGTGCGCGAGGCGGTGCTGGATACGGATATTTCGCTGATTTGCGTGGGCACCCCCTCCCAGCTCAACGGCAATCTGGACCTTTCCTATGTGCGTCGGGTGTGCGAGCAGATCGGTACCGCCTTGCGGGAAAAAACGGGGTTTCACGTGGTGGTGGTGCGCTCGACGATGCTACCGGGTTCCATGCGCAACGTGGTGATCCCCACCCTGGAGGAGTTTTCCGGCAAGAAGGCTGGGGTGGATTTAGGGGTGTGCAACAACCCGGAATTCTTGCGCGAGGGCACCGCCGTGTACGACTACTACAACCCGCCGAAGACAGTGATCGGCGAAATCGATGCCAAGTCCGGTGACATTCTGGTCAAGCTCTACGAAAAGATGGACGCGCCGTTGATTCGCACCGACATGGAAACGGCGGAGATGGTGAAGTACACCGACAACAACTGGCATGCGCTGAAAGTGGCCTTCGCCAATGAGATCGGCAACATCTGCAAGGCGGTGGGCATCGACGGCCACAAGGTGATGGAAATCTTCTGCCAGGACACGAAGCTGAACCTGTCGCCTTACTACATGAAGCCGGGCTTTGCGTTTGGCGGCTCTTGTCTGCCGAAGGACGTGCGGGCCCTGACCTATAAGGCCCGCAGCCTGGACCTGGACCTGCCGGTGCTCAACGCCATCATGCCTTCCAACCAACGCCAGGTCGAAAAAGGCATCAAAATGATCATGAGCCACGGCAAGCGCAAGGTGGGCTTCCTAGGGTTTGCCTTCAAGGCGGGCACGGACGATCTGCGCGAATCGCCCCTGGTGGACGTTATCGAAGCACTGATCGGCAAGGGCTATGAGCTGAAGCTGTTCGACAAGAACGTGAACCTGGCGGCGCTGACCGGCGCCAACCGGGATTACATCCTCAACCACATTCCACACATTTCCAGGCTGATGGTGCAATCCATGGACGAGGTGCTGGACTTCGCCGAGGTGCTCGTGATCGGCAACGGCGCCGCCGAGTTCAAGGCGATTTTCGAGCGCTTGCAACCCGGCCAGGTGGTGGTGGACCTGGTGCGCGTTTCCCCGAACAAGAGCGAACCCGGACGCTATGACGGCATCTGCTGGTAAGCTGCGTCGGGTTCTGATCCTTGTAGAAAACCTCCCGTCCCCGTTCGACCGCCGCGTGTGGCAGGAGGCCACCACGCTGCGGGCGAATGGGTATGCGGTGTCGATCATCTGCCCCACCGGCAAGGGCTATGAAAAGCACTACGAGGAGCTCGAGGGCATCCACATCTACCGCTATGACCTGCCCATGGAGGCGGAGGGGGTGAAAGGCTATGCGGTGGAGTATTCCGCCGCTCTCTGGCACACCTTTCGTCTCGCCTGGAAGGTGCGACGGGAGCAGGGGTTCGATGTGATTCATGCCTGCAATCCGCCGGATTTATTCTTTATTATCGGCGGTTTTTTCAAGCTGTTTTACGGCACGCGGTTTCTGTTCGACCACCACGACATCAACCCGGAGTTGTACGAGGCGAAGTTCGGGCGGCGGGATTTCTTCTGGAAGCTTATGGTGTGGCTGGAGCGGTGGACGTTCAAGACTGCGGATGTGTCCATCGCCACCAATGAGTCTTACAAAAAGATCGCCATCGAGCGCGGGGGGATGTCTCCAGACAAGGTGTATGTGGTGCGCAGCGGGCCGAAGCTGGACCGGCTGCGGATCATTCCGCCGGTCGAGGCGTTGAAGAAGGGGCGCAGGTATCTTGTGGGCTATGTGGGGGTCATGGGTAAACAGGAGGGCATCGATCTGCTGTTGCAAGCAGCGCGCCATATCGTGCGGGACATGGGGCGCGAGGACGTACATTTCGGGCTGGTGGGGGGCGGCACGTCGCTGGATGAGATGAAGCAAATGGCGGCGGAGCTGGGCATCGCGAACCACGTGACCTTCACCGGCCGCGTGCCGGACCAGGAGATGCTGGAGATGCTGAACACGGCGGACGTGTGCGTGAACCCGGACGTGGCCAACGAGATGAACGACAAGTCCACCATGAACAAGATCATGGAATACATGGCCTTGGGCAAACCCATCGTCCAGTTCGACCTGACCGAGGGGCGTTTCTCGGCGCAGGAAGCCTCACTATATGCTGCAAAAAACGATCCCGTGGATATGGCGAGAAAGATTGTGGAATTGCTCGACGACCCCGAACGCCGTGCACGTATGGGTGAATACGGCCGCCGCCGCGTGGAGACCGAGCTGGAATGGAGGTACGAGGCGCCAAAACTCTTGGCGGCCTATGAGCGCTTGTTCACCCTGGCTTGAACTCCAGTGTGAGTCATCGCCTTTTCTGGTGTTCGGCACGGGATAAGTGCATTGTCTCGCAAATGGCTCGATAGGGAACCTCTGCACGACCGCCCATCTGGGTCACAATGACGGGGTTGGAAGACGGGGAAACATGCCATGAAGCAGATAAGCCTTGCCGACAGTGGCTTCGAGCGGCGGCCGAAGAGGACGAAGCGGCAGCCGCGACCCCGAGATGCACCAGACCAAGAAAGGCAACAACGGGTACTTCGGCATGAAGGTGCACATCGGGGTGGACGCCGAATCGGGGCTTACGCATACAGTCATCACCACCGCCGCCAACGTCCACGACGTCACCCAAGCGCATGCACTGCTCACTGGAGAAGAGACCGACGTCTTCGCGGACGCGGGCTACCAAGGCGTCGAGAAGCGCCACGAGAATCATGACAGGCAAGTCACCTGGCATGTGGCCATGCGGCCTAGCAAGCGCCGCGCGCTGCCCAACACC
>Ga0209721_1001606_pt1 | contig 16330 bp, 9 predicted proteins | sample TshhotsprinmetaG_FD_184139 | JGI IMG/M metagenome (GOLD analysis project Ga0209721, IMG submission 184139) | Hot spring microbial communities from South Africa to study Microbial Dark Matter (Phase II) - Tshipise hot spring metaG (SPAdes)... | ecosystem: Environmental > Aquatic > Thermal springs... | reverse complement strand
AGCGAACCAGCCCCTGCTCCTTTGCCTCGATGGCCGCCTCGAGCGCGCCGCCCGGCCCCATGGCCACCTTCCACTCCCCCGGATCAATCAAAGCGTGCAGCTGGATCAGATCCACGCTGTCCACGCGCAGACGCTCCAGCGACCGGTGGATCTGCTCTCTGGCTTTTTCGTAGGTGCGCTCGCCGGTTTTGGTGGCCAGAAAGATCTGCTTCCGATACTTCGCCATCCACGGACCCATGCGGTCCTCTGCCTCACCGTAGCTGGCCGCGGTGTCGAAATGGTTGACGCCGTACTCGAGCAGGAGGTCGAGAGTCCGGTCCGCTTCTTCCTGGGTGACACGACCCAGGGCCGCCGCGCCGAAGATCACGCGTGTGCTCATGTGGCCGGTGCGGCCAAACGGTGCTTTGGGGATCATGACAAATGGACTCCTTTCTTGACATAGACCTTTCGGGGCGCGAAAACCCACGTAGTCTTCACGTTCTCGATTATACCATACTCGCCAGATAGCGGGCGGTTGGCCTTTTTAGTTGGATGTTGTAGAATCCTTCCCGTTACAGTCATATATGCTCACGCGCCGGGTATTTTGCGAGCCCATCCCGGCTCCGCCGGTCGGGCCGGGAATGCCCGGCATGTGACGGAAGGAGGCCCGATGCGAGCCATTGTCTTCTATCGTCACGGTGGCCCCGAAGTGTTGGAATATCGCCAGGACATTCCCGTGCCCCAGGCCGGCGCCGGCGAGGTGCTGATCGCCGTGCGCTACGCGGCCCTGAACCGGCTGGATGACTTCGTGCGCACCGGCTGGCGCGGGCTGGAGCTGACCTTCCCCCACATCCCCGGCTCTGATTTCAGCGGGGCGATCGCCGCCCTCGGCCCGGACGTGACCGGCTGGCAGGTCGGCCAGCGCGTGGTGGCCAACCCGACCCTCTGGTGTGGTCGATGTCCGGCGTGCCTGATGGGCCACCACAACCGTTGCGATCGCTTCGCCATTCTCGGCGAACATGCGCCGGGTGTGTGCGCGGAGTTCGTGGTTGTGCCGGCGCGCAATCTGCTCGCCATCCCCGACGGCTATCCCGATGAGATGGCAGCCGCCGCGCCGCTCGTCTTCGTCACCGCCTGGCATATGCTGATCACGGCCGGCCGGCTGCGGGCCGGCGAGAGCGTCCTGGTGGTCGGCGCGGGCGGCGGGGTCAACACGGCCGCCATCCAGATCGGCCGGCTGGCCGGCGCAACCGTCTTCGTCGTGGCCGCCGACGAGACCAAAGCCGCGGCAGCTCGCGCGCTGGGCGCCGACTGGACTGTGGCCCGCTCGGTCGAGCCGAGCTGGGCCAGAGCCGTGTGGACTGCTACCGGCCGGCGGGGAGTGGATGTGGTCGTGGACAATGTCGGCGCGGCGACCTGGGCCAACAGCCTGCGCTGTCTGGCGAAAGGCGGCCGGCTGCTCACAGTCGGCGGCACAACCGGCTACGAGGCGCCCACGCCCGTCAACCTGATCTTCGGCCGGCACCTGCGCATCATCGGCACCACGATGGGCACCCAGGCCGACTTCGAGGCGGTCATGGCCCAGGTGTGGCGCGGCCGGTCGTGGATCGCATCTTCCCGCTGGCCGATTATCCGGCCGCGCTGGCACGACTCCTGTCCGGCGCGGGATTCGGCAAGCAGGTGATCCAGGTGGCGTCCTGACCGCGGCCGGCAGTATGAATCGCGCAAGACCGGCGCGACGAGTACGCGCCAGCACAGTTTAAGGTACTGAGGAGGCATTCATTGGACCGAGCACTCATTCGCATCATTCAAATTGTGGTCGCCATCACCATGCCGGTCTTTCTGCTTTTGACGGCCGGCCGCCTGACCATCAACGACTGGTATCTGCGCTACGAATACGGCAAACCCGATTTTCCTCGTGATCCGTTCGGCTTCACGCAGCAGCAGCGGCTGGAGCTGGCGACCGTCTCGATCCGCTTTCTGCAGAGCAGCGAACCGGCCGAAGTGGCGATCAAGCTGCTCGAGGCGCAGCGGATGCCGGGGATGGATCGGCCTCTGTTCGGCCCAGACGAACTCAGCCACATGATGGATGTCAAACGCTTCACCGATGTGCTGTGGCGCGTGCAGACCGGGGCCGGCGTGCTGGCCATCGGCGGTGTGCTGGGATTGCTGGCGACCCGCCGCTCGCGGCGGGCGGGCTATCGGGCCCTGTTCTGGGGCGGCGCGGCGACGACCGGCTTCTTGCTGGCGTTGGCCCTGTTCGTGCTGGTGAGCTGGCGCACGTTCTTCGTCATGTTCCACGAGCTCTTTTTCCCGCCCGACACCTGGATGTTCGCGTACAGCACATCGTTGATCCGGCTCTATCCCGACCGTTTTTGGTTCGACGCCGGCGTCCTCATCACGCTCGGCACCCTCGGCGCGGGCATCATCCTGGCCGGAATCGGCTATTGGCTGAGCCGCCGAGGCCCTGCCGCAGAAGGATAGACAGATCATGTCGCATCAAGAGAAAATCCGTCAATTGCGCGATATGAAATATCGCTCGACGCTTGGCGGCGGCGAGGCGCGCATTCAGCAGCAACATGCGAAGGGCAAGCTGACCGCGCGCGAACGCCTCGAGCTGCTGCTGGACAAGGGCAGCTTCGTCGAGCTCGATCGGTTCGTGACGCACCGCGCCACCGATTTCGGCATGGCCGAACAACGCATCCTGGGCGACGGCGTGGTGACCGGCTACGGCACGATTGACCGCCGGCTGGTTTACGTCTACTCGCAGGACTTCACGGTCTTCGGCGGCTCGCTGTCCGAGGCGCACGCCGAGAAGATCTGCAAGATCATGGACCTGGCGATGAAAAACGGCGCGCCGGTGATCGGCCTGAACGACTCCGGCGGCGCACGCATCCAGGAGGGGGTGGTCAGCCTGGGCGGCTACGCCGACATCTTCCTGCGCAACACCCTGGCCTCCGGCGTGATCCCGCAGATCAGCCTGGTGATGGGACCGTGCGCGGGCGGCGCCGTCTACTCGCCTGCCATCACCGACTTTATCATCATGGTGAAAGACACCAGCTATATGTTCGTCACCGGCCCGGATGTCGTGAAAACGGTGACGCACGAGCAGGTCACCTTCGAGGAGCTGGGCGGCGCGCTCGTGCACGCTTCGACCAGCGGCGTGGCCCATTTCGCGGCCGACGGCGAGGAAGACGCGATCTTCCTGGCGCAGAAGCTGCTCAGCTACCTGCCGTCGAACAACCAGGAGGACCCCCCCTTCATCCAAACCGAGGACGATCCCCTGCGCTGCGACGAGACCCTGGATGAGCTGGTGCCCGAGGAGCCCAACCGCCCCTACGACATGCGCGAGGTGATCACGCGCATCGTAGACAACGGCGAGTTCTTCGAGATCATGCAGCATTGGGCGGCGAACGTGCTGATCGGCTACAGCCGGTTGGGCGGCCGCGTGGTCGGCATCGTCGCCAACCAGCCGGCCGTGCTGGCCGGCGTGCTCGACATCAATGCCAGCACGAAGGCGGCGCGCTTCGTGCGCTTCTGTGATGCGTTCAACATCCCGCTCGTGACCTTCGTGGATGTGCCCGGCTTCCTGCCCGGCACCGTCCAGGAACACGGCGGCATCATCCGCCACGGCGCCAAGCTGATGTATGCCTACGCCGAGGCGACCGTGCCCAAGCTCACCGTCATCACGCGCAAGGCCTACGGCGGCGCCTACGACGTGATGAGCTCTAAGCACCTGCGCGGCGATATCAACCTGGCGTGGCCGTCGGCCGAGATCGCGGTCATGGGGCCGGAAGGCGCGGTCAACATCGTCTTCCGCCGTGAGATCGCCGAGGCGGCCGACCCGGAGGCGACGCGCGCGCGGCTGGTGGCCGAATATCGCGAGAAATTCGCCAACCCCTACATCGCAGCCGGCCGCGGCTACATAGATGCCGTCATCGAGCCGCACGAAACGCGACCGCGGCTGATCAACGCGCTGGAGATGCTGCAAAACAAGCGCGACGCGAACCCGCCGAAGAAGCACGGGAATATTCCGTTGTAGATTGGCAGATCGGTAACCTGGTGGATCTATCTACCGATCTGCCGATCTATCATCCCTCGAGGGAGCAATGTTCAAGAAAGTCCTGGTCGCCAATCGCGGAGAGATCGCCGTGCGCATTCTGCGCGCCTGCGGCGAGCGCGGCCTGCGCACGGCCGCGGTCTATTCGGACGCCGATCGGACGGCGTTGCACGTGCGCTACGCGGACGAGGCCTATCGGATCGGGCCGCCACCCGCGCGCGAGAGCTATCTGAACATTCCCGCGATCATCGCGGCGGCTGTGGCCGCCGGCGCGGACGCGGTTCATCCGGGCTACGGCTTCCTGGCCGAGAACGAACACTTCGCCGAGGCCGTACTGGCCACCGGCCTGGCCTGGATCGGCCCGCCGCCCGAGGCGATCCGCGCCATGGGCGACAAGATCGCAGCGCGGCGCACGATGATCGCCGCCGGCGTGCCCGTCACCCCGGGCACCGACATCGGCCTGACGGACGCCGAAGCCATCCGCGCGGCCGAGGAGCTCGGCTACCCGGTGCTGGTGAAGGCGACTGCGGGCGGCGGCGGCAAAGGGATGCGTGTCGTGAACGATCCGGCCGATCTGCCCAAATCGCTCGCGGCGGCACGGCGAGAGGCGCTGGCCGCGTTCGGCGACGACACGATCTACCTGGAAAAGTTCGTGCCCCGCGCGCGCCATGTGGAGATCCAAATCCTGGCCGATTCCCATGGCAACTGCATCCACCTGGGCGAACGCGAATGCTCGATCCAGCGCCGCCATCAGAAGCTGATCGAAGAGGCGCCCTCGGTGGCGATGACGCCGGAACTACGCGCCGAAATGGGCGCGGTGGCCGTGCGCGCGGCGCGCGCGGTCGGCTACTGCAACGCCGGCACGGTCGAATTCCTGCTCGACCGTTCGGGCCGCTTCTATTTTCTGGAAATGAACACCCGGCTGCAGGTCGAGCACCCCGTCACCGAGATGGTGACCGGCGTGGACATCGTGAAAGAGCAGCTGGCAATCGCCGCGGGCCGACGAATGCGCTGGAGCCAGGAAGATATCCGCATCAAAGGCCATGCCATCGAGTGCCGCATCAACGCCGAAGACCCATACAACGATTTCCTGCCGCAGGCCGGCCGCATCACCAGCCTCTCCGAGCCGACCGGGCCGGGGGTCCGGCTCGAAAGCGGCATCTATGCCGGCTGGGAGGTCAGCCTCTTCTACGATCCGCTGCTGGCCAAGCTGGTGGTGTGGGGCGAAAATCGCGCCGAGGCGATCCTGCGCATGCGGCGGGCGCTGGCCGAATATCGGATCGGCGGCATCCATACGACGATCCCATTCCATCAACGGGTGATGGATAGCACGCGTTTCCAGGGCGGCCAGTTTGATACGCAATTTCTGGATGGCCCGGACGGCTTTCGGATGTCTGCGACGCCTGGCCGGGCGCTGGAGCGCGTGGCAGCCATCGCCGCGGCGCTGATCGAGCATGAACGCGGCCAGGAAGCGGTGATCTTCGGCGCATCGCCCGCCGGAGAGCGCCGGGGCATGTCGCCGTGGAAGCAGGCGGGACGAATAGGAGCCATGCGCCCACGATGAAATACTATGCTACGGTCAATGACCACACCTACGAGATCATCATCGAACATCCTGACCGCATCCTGGTGGACGGGGTCGAGTACCACGTGGACGTCCAGGCGATCAACGGCCGTCAGCTCTACTCGTTGTTGCTCAACAACGCCTCCCACGAGGTCGTGCTCGATCCGGCCAGCGACCAGAAAAGCCTCTACGATATTCTGGTCGGCGGCCAGCGCTACCTGGTGAAAGTACAGGACGAACGCGCCCGCAGGCTGGCGCTGGCCGACCGCAACCTGAAATCGCCCGACGGCGAGCTGGCGATCCGCGCGCCCATCCCCGGCCTGATCGTGAAGGTGCTGGTGACGCCCGGCCAGGCCGTCGCCGAAGGCGAGCCATTGCTCATCCTGGAGGCAATGAAGATGGAAAATGAGCTGCGTTCGCCCAGAGGTGGGGTCATCCACGAGGTGCGCGTCGAGGCCCGCACGCAGGTGGCTCAGGGCCAGACGCTGATCACCCTGCGGTGATCGGAACCCATTTGGCGGTGCCCTGGTCGCGTGATACAATCGCCGCATTCGAGCCGGAGGGGGGAGGAATCGGCCGTGCCCGGCCCCTCGTCATTCCGGATTCGGGAGTCGAATATCATGGCGAAAACGGCAAATATCTGGGAGATCAATCGTAGCGATCAGCCGATCCGATTGTTCCGCTCGGATTTCCTGGAATTTTTCACCCACGTTCACCCGGCAGTCGTGGTCGCCATCTGGCTGCCGATTGCCCTCTATTTTCTGGCGCGCGGCATCACACAGTGGCCGGCCGGCGCCTGGGCCGGTGGCATTCCGCTCAGCTTCCTGCTCGGCATTCTGCTCTGGACGCTGACCGAATACACCATGCATCGCTTCGTCTTTCACTACGAACCGAAGGGGGAGCGCTTGCAGAAGATCTTCTTCCTCTTCCACGGCGTGCACCACGCGCAGCCGCAGCTCAAAACCCGGCTGGTGATGCCGCCTGTGGTCAGCATCCCGCTGGCGCTCATCTTCTACGGGCTATTCGTGGCGGTTTTCGACCAGCTCCTGAGCGCCGCGCACCTGATCGCGCCGGCTTTTTCCGGCTTCGTCCTCGGCTACCTGGCCTACGACATGATTCACTACGCCACGCACCACTGGCCGATGCGACGGGGCTATCTCAAGTTTCTGAAACGCTATCACATGATGCATCATTTCAAGCAGCCCGACGCCTATTACGGGGTGAGCTCGCCGTTGTGGGACATGGTCTTCGGCACGCGGCCGGTCGAATGAACGGGTACGCCATGGAGACCTGGACGCTCAATCCGCTGCCGTTTCGGCTGGATGTGGATCAGCTTCAGCAGAAGTTGCACGTCCGGGCCGGCAGTGCGAACGAGGCGGAGTTTCGCCGGCTCGTGGCAGAGGCAACGGCGATCGCTCGGCCCAAAGCCATCTATCGGACGGCGTTCATCGAAGCAAAGGAGGACGAGGCGGTTATCATCGCCGGAATTCGCTTCGCCAGCCGGGTGCTGCGGGTGAATCTGGATGCGATTAACCGCGTTTTTGCCTTCGTGGCGACCTCTGGCCGCGAGCTGGAGGCGTGGGCCGCGGCGCGGGATGGGCTGCTCGATCGCTTCTGGGCCGACGCGATCAATCAGGCTGTGCTCATCTCGGCGGTCGGCAGCCTGCGCGCGCACCTCAGCGAGCGGTTCGCCGTCCCTCAGCTGATGGTGATGAATCCCGGCTCGCTGGCCGACTGGCCGCTGCGCGAGCAGCGCGCGCTGTTCCGGCTGCTCGGCGATGTGGAGGCCGCGGTCGGCGTGACGCTGACGCCCAGTCTGTTGATGACGCCGACGAAAAGCGTCTCCGGCATCTTCTTCCCGTCCGAGGAGACGTTTGCCAGCTGCCAGCTCTGTCCGCGCGAGGCCTGCCCGAATCGCCGGGCGCCGTATGACCCGGAACTGTTTGCGAAGAAGTATGCGAGAATGGAAACACCATGAGCCAACTTTCTGATCGCAAGGCCGCGTGGGAGGCCACGACTGTCGCCAGGACGCTTGCGCGGGCGCCGGAGCGTCGGGCCGAATTCAAGACCGGTTCCGGCATCCCTGTGGAGCGGCTCTACCTGCCTGAGGGTTGCTGTGAGGCCGCCGAGCAGGCTTATCTGGAGAAACTCGGCTTCCCCGGTGAATATCCGTTCACGCGCGGGGTGCAGCCGACGATGTATCGCGGCCGGTTTTGGACCATGCGCCAGTACGCCGGCTTCGGCACTGCGGCCGAGAGCAACGCGCGCTACAAATATCTGCTGGCGCAGGGGCAGACCGGTCTGAGCGTCGCCTTCGATCTGCCCACGCAGATCGGCTACGACGCCGACGATCCGCTGGCCTGGGGCGAGGTCGGCAAGGTGGGCGTGGCGATCTCGTCGCTGGCCGACATGGAGACGCTGCTCGACGGCATTCCGCTCGATCAGGTCAGCATCAGCATGACGATCAACGCGCCGGCCGCGATCCTGCTGGCGATGGTCATCGCGGTGGCGAAGAAGCAGGGGGTGGATCCGAAGGCGCTGCGCGGCACGGTGCAGAACGATATCCTGAAGGAATACATCGCGCGCGGCACTTACATCTTTCCGCCCGCGCCATCCATGCGGCTGATCACCGATCTCTTCCGCTACTGCGCGACCGCGACGCCGAACTGGAACACCATCAGCATCTCCGGCTACCACATCCGAGAGGCGGGCAGCACGGCCGTACAAGAGGTGGCGTTCACGCTGGCCAACGCCATCGAGTACGTGAAGGCGGCGATTGCCGCCGGGCTGGCCGTGGATGATTTCGCGCCGCAGCTCGCCTTTTTCTTCAACAGCCACAACAATTTCCTGGAGGAGATCGCCAAGTTCCGGGCCGCGCGACGGCTGTGGGCCAGGATCATGCGCGAGCGCTTCGGCGCCAAGGACCCGAAAAGCTGGCAGCTGCGCTTCCACACTCAGACCGCGGGTTCGACGCTGACCGCGCAGCAGCCGGAGAACAACGTCGTGCGCGTCACGCTGCAGGCACTGGCCGCGGTGCTCGGCGGGACACAGAGCCTGCACACCAATTCGCGCGACGAGGCGCTGGCGCTGCCCTCCGAGGCCGCGGTGCAGGTGGCGCTGCGCACGCAGCAGATCATCGCCTACGAGTCCGGCGTCGCCGACACGGTGGATCCGCTGGCCGGCTCCTACGCCATCGAGCAGCTGACCGACGAGATCGAGCGGCGCGCCCTGCACTACATCGAGCGGATTGATGCCATGGGCGGCGCGACCAAAGCGATCGAGGCCGGCTATATCCAAAACGAGATCCAGGACGCAGCGTATGCGACCGCGCGTGCCATCGAGGCCGGCGAGCAGGTGGTGGTCGGCGTGAATCGGTTCCAAACCAACACCACGACGCCGCCCGGCGACCTGCTGCGGGTAGACGAGGCTGTCCAGGCCGAACAGATCGCCCGGCTGGCTGCGCTGCGCGCCAGCCGCGACGCGGCCGCGGTCGCCGGCTCGCTGGCCCGGCTGCGCGCGGCGGCCCAGGATCCGAACGCACCGCTCATGCCGCGCTTCATCGAGGCCGTCGAAGCCTACGCCACCCTGGGCGAAATCTGCAACACGTTACGCGAGATCTTCGGAGAGTACAGGCCATAGGGGAGAGGTGGGTAGACAAGGAAACAGATAGACAAGGAGACAAGGAGACAAGGAAGCACACATCTCCTTGTCTACCTGTCTACCTGCTTCCTTGTCTACTTGCCTACTTGTCTACCTATTTCATAATCAGCGGCAGGTAGGTGAATGGCCGGTAGGGGGGCGGCAATGGGCCGACCAGCACGGCCAGGGTGCTGGTGTTGTTCTCCGGATCATCGTCGGGCTGCGCGGGCCAGGCAACGGCATGGTTGACCAGGTGCGACCAGGGCACGACATCCCGCTTGACCCGGGTGAGGATGGTCAACTCGGCCACCCAGCCGCGTTCCAGCCGGCTGATCGGCAGCACGATGAGGTTGGTGGGCGGGTCGGCGAACGGCGCCGCCATCAGCGGCGGCGTGATCGGGCCGACCGGCGTCTTCAGCGAGACGGCCAACACCTCGACGTGCGGCGACACGATGTCGGTCACAACGATGCCCGTTGCGACCAGTGGCCCCTGATTGGCGATCTTCACCGTGAGGGTGAACAGCTCGCCCGCTGCGGCCGGCTCCGGCGCGACCTGCTGGCTCAGCGCGAGATCGGCTGTGGTCGCCGCGGCCACTACCCGCAGAGTGAGCGGCAATGTGCGGCCGCTGCCCGCGCTGACCGCGTTAACCTCCAACGGATAGTCGGCCGCGGGCGTCGTGGCCCCGGTGATGGCACGCACGAAGACCGTGGCCGGCGCGGTCACTTTGAGCATCTCGACAATCGGCCCATCGGGGGTCAGCGCCAGGCCCGCCTGGCCGCCCGGGATGAGACCGCCGCCGGCCAGGCGCAGCTCGATCGGTTCGGCCCAGTCGCTCCCACGCACCTCGACCGCGAAGGCCACCTCCTCGCCCGGCAGCACCGCCAGACGTCGCGTAGCGGTCGCCAGTTCGTAGCCCGGCTTGTCCACGATCACGACGAGGGGCGTCCGCTGCACGGTCAGGCCCAGCCCGGCCGTCAGCCAGACGACGTGGCGGCCGCGCGCCAGCAGCGGCGAATCGTGCAGGATCAGCATCGTGCTGCCGCCAGGCGCCACCGCGAGCCGGTCGAACGCGACGAGCAGGCCCACGGGCACATCCTCCAGGCCCAGGCTGACCGGCTGCGTCAGGCCGGCCGAGCCGACGACAACCGCTACGCTTAGCGCCGCGCTCTCGCCCGTCCGCAGCAGGGCCAGATCGGGCAGCGCGGTGACGCCGAACGTCGGCCCGATCACGGTGACGCTTGCCTGCACGGTGCGCGTCACGTCGCCGCCGACCGCCAGGAACGACAGCGCGTAGTCGCCGGCCGGCAGCGTCTCGCTCGTCGTGATGACGACACTCACTGCGGTCCCGGCCACCGTCGGCGTGATGATCTCCGGCGCATAGGCCATCGCGAAGCCGTCCGGCGCCGGATCGAGATAGAGGCTGACCCCCTCCGGATAGCCGATCGCCCCGGTGCTGAAGCGCGCGACGGTCGTGACGGCTTTCCCCGCTTCCACGATCAGGCCGGCCGGGTTCAGACTGAACTCGAACCCGGCGCTCTGCGGCGACGCCGCAACCGTCTCGGAGCGCGACCGCCGACCGGTGTCGTTATCCACCGCATCCAGCCACAGATAGACGGGCTGACCGGGTGTCAGGCCGCCGATCGTCGTGGTCAGCGTCGCGCTCACGTCAATCGTCCGACTCGCTGCGCCGGCTGTCGAGCCGACGTAGAGGATGTAGCCGTCCGCATCCGGGTTCGGGCAGGGCTCCCAGCTCACGTCGAGAGAACGATAGCCGGGGATCGCCTGCAGGTTGGCCGTCCAGGCATCTGCCCACGGCTGCACGACGGTGACCGTCTCGGCAGCGTACGCGCGCACCGGCGGGCTGAGACCGTCGTCGGCCTCGAACCAGATGGAATAGGTGCCGCTCGGCAGCCGCGCCAGGCTGACCGACCGGGTCTGCGGCGAGCCGTCGGCCGGCGGATTTTGGAAGACGGCCAGCTCGATGCCGGTGTAGTTCGGCTGTTCGACCGTCCGGGCGAGGCCATCGGCGCCGGCAAACGCCGCGGTGACGGTGATCGGGCCGGAGTTGGCGACGACGCGCAGGGTGACCGTCTCGGTGACCGCGGTTAAGCGCCAGCTCACGTCGGCGGTACGGTCGCCGCGATCGAGGACCGCCAGAGCGGTCAGGCCCGGCGCCGGGATGACGCCCAACACCGCCAGGCCGACCTGATCGTCCGGTCCCGGCTCGCCCACCTGCACCGCCCGCCACACGCCTGCCGCGGCATCGCGGATCGTGTAGACCTCCTGCATCCAGGCCGGGCCGCCCACCGTGTCGGTCACCGGCCCGCTGATCTCGAACGTGACCGTGGTCGGCAGCGTGGGCGAGATGGCCTGGCCGCCGGGGCCAAGCAGGATCAGATGCGGCAGCTCGCCTGTGCGCGAGAGGGCGATCACCAGATCGGTCTGGACGGTCACGGTGATGGCCGTCTCGACCTGGTCGGCCGCGAGGACGCGCGCGGCGGGATCGGGGGCAAAGTCGGCCGTCAGCGCCTCGCCGTGCTGCCGGGCCAGCCAGGCCCGCCTTGCCTGCGCGAACGTTTTGGGCTCCACGAGCCGGTACTGATCCACGTCGCCGAGGGTAAGCTTGCCGGTCGTATCGAAGTACGCGCCGATGCAATATCTGTCCATGCACACGCGGCCGCGCACACCCCATTTGCCGTTGGTGAACTCGCCGACCGCCACGTCAATCCCTTCGAACACCATATCTTTCGGCGGCAACTTCAGGAACGCGACGTCCAGGATGCTGCCTTTGGCCAGTGCGAAGGCGACGCTGCCGTAGCCCGTGAAATGGAACTTGCCTCGCTCGCTCCAGGCGTTGATGCTCACCGCGCCGCGCACGACGCCGACCGTGAGATTGATGTCGGCCTGGAAGCTGTCCGCGGTGAAGCGAGTGGAGGCGGTGCCCCGCAGCAGGTCGCTGAACATCCAGAGCGTGCCGGTGACCGCCAACGCGAACGGCCTGGTCACCAGCGTGCCGTCTGCGTCGGCGCGGAACATGCCGGGCAACGATGAGGCAACCGACAGCCCGACGCTGATGGTGGTGGCATCGGCGGCCGGATCCACGCTGACCGTGCCGCGGATGCCGGTCAGGTCGAGGCCGGTGCTGCCGATGGGAATTTTGCAGCCGGAGAGCGAGAGCGAGACCTCGCGCAACAGGAAGCCGGAAATGCCGTCAAGATCTGCGCTCGTCTCGTCAGCGCCCGCCGCGGTCAGGCGCTGCGCGGTCGTCAGCGGCGACGCCACGGTCAGCAGGACCTGGTTGCTGCTCGTCATCTCGATGGTGAGGCCCACGCCGATGCCGCGGCAGAACGGGGTTGCGCCCAGGTTGGGCATGGTGAAGGCGCCTGCCGCGGCAATGATGGTGCGACCGCCCTGGATCAGAAATCTGCCGCGCAAACCGGTGAGCCGGAAGCCGGCCGCGTCGATGTCGGGCAACGAGAATTCGCCGGCCGCGCCCCCGATCTTGACCCCTGCCGGCGATACTTCCAGGTTGTTGACGGTGATCGTCAGGCCGCCCAGGCCGACCGGCATCTGCAGCCGGACGCTGGCGGCGCGCAGGGTTGCGTTTTCGATCTGGGCATCGCGCACCTGCACGGTGAGGCCGGCGACGCGCAATGCCAGATCGCCGGTCAGCCGGCCGGTGAATTTGCCGGCGCTGTCGAAGGCCAGGGCGACCGTCACATTGCCGGTCGCCGCGGATACGTTGATGTCGAGCCGGCCGGTGAGGCTCAGCTTGAAGGTGCGATCGCCCGCGACCTCGATGTTGCCGCGCACACCGCTGACCGCCAGGCCCGGCCCCAGGCTGAAGTCGCGCAACCGGACATCGGCCGCGCCGGCGCCGAACTGAAAGCCCTGGCCGGTAATACGCACATCGGTCAGCGTGGCCGCTGTGCCCGCCAGCGGCCCGCCTGAGACGGTGAGCAGCGCGTTGGCACAACTGATTCCTTCTTTGCTCAGCGCGATGTTGTTCAGGGTCAACGTGGCGGCGGCAACGTTGAAAGTCAGGCCGGGGAGCGCAGCGGTGAGGTCCCACTGGCCGGTCGTGTCGATCCAGAACGCCACGGGCACATCGGGGCTGTTCTGCGGCAGGCGGATCTGCAGGAGGGCAGACACGTCCAGCCGGTGCTTACCGGCGACGAATTGCAGCGATGCGTTGGGCCGGACGACCTTCAGCGCCTGCCCTGTCCCGATGTAGAAGTCGGACAGGGCCACCGCGCCGGCGTAGCGCAGGCCATCTACGCCGGCCTCGATGCTGAACGCGATGTCGGCTGTACCGTTGACGCCGAACGGCTTGAGAGACAGGTCGGAGTCGCCCGTGACGCGTATCGTCGTGCCGGTGAAGCTGATTTCCGGCATTCGCATGGACGATCCGGTCGGGAAGCCGCCGATCTGGTTCAACAGATAACGGACACCGGCGGCTGGATTCAACAGGCCGCTGGCGCCGACCGCGCTGAAGTTGCCGCCGAAAAGCTCGACCAGTTCACCGCCGATCGCAAACGCGGCCGTGCCGTTGCCCGTGATCGCATCGCCTGCGATGTCCAGAAAATCGTCGGCGCCGGTCAGACGCAGGAGATCGCCGAGGATCACGTTGCCATGCGCCCGGAGCCTGCCGTCCACGTTCTCGAAGATATCGGCCCGCACCTTGATCTTGCCGACCCAGCGCACGTTGGATTCGCCGGTCGGGGTGGCGGTCGGCGTGAAGGTGGCCGTGGGCGTGCGGGTCGGCGTCGGCGTAGCGGTCGGCGTGCCCGTGGGCGTGGCCGTCGGGGTCGGCGTGCGCGTGGGGGTGACGGTCAGGGTCGGCGTGGGGGTGTGCGTGGGCGGGGCCGGCGCGCAGACATCGCGCAGGACGGTGAGGCTGTTGTCCTCGACGTTGCTCACGAAGATCTCGTTCGTCTCCGGATTCACGGCCACTCCGTCGCCGTCGCCCCGACCGACGAGAACGCTGCCGGTGTAGGTGTTGTTGTCGCCGTCCGCCCAATAGAGTGCGTTGCCCCGACCGGCTGCGAAGATCGCGTTGCCGTTGGGGTTGACTGCGAGCGCGTGCAGTTCGCCGGCCGCGTGGATCACCGCCAGCCGTTCGCGATTGGCCGCGTTGTAGACGTAGATGTTGCCGCCGATGCTGGAGACGTAAATGCGATTCAGGAGCGGATTGACCGCGATGCCGACCAGGCCCGTGTCGCCGAAGTTTGCGAACTTGACCGGCACATTGTCGGCAGGGATCACGTAGACCTCACCGGCCCAGTTGCTGACCGCATAGGCGAGGTTGCGGACCGGATCCACGGCGACGAAGGTCGGCAGGTTGGGCAGTGGCACGCGCGCAATGGCCGTGTTGGTCAGGCCATCCACCACGGTGACGCTGTTCGAGGCGTAGTTGGCGACGTACACCCGGTGCGTCAGCGGGTTGACTGCCACGCCGAACGGCAGCGACTCGACCGGCACGGTTGCAACGACCGCGTAGGTGGCGGCATCGAGCACGGTCAGCGTGGCCGCGTCCCGATTGGTGATGTAGATGCGGTTCAGAGTGGCGCTGTAGGCGACCTGGTTCGGCGAGGGGACGCTGATCGTGCGAACGAGGGTGCGGGTGTTGGCATTGATCACGCGCAGGCTGTTGGAAGCGTAGCTGGCGACATACACCAGATTGGCGATGGGGTTGACGGCCAGTCCCTTCGGGCCAGGAATGTCCTGGATGGTCGCGATCACGTTCGGCAAGCATGTGAAAGGGCCGGCATTGTGGCCCGACAGCCCGGTGGAGAGGGGCCCGACGGGCTGCACTGGCGTCGGCGCGATGAGGGCGGCTGTCGGGGCCGCGGCGGCCATCGGCAGAGACGAGTCTGCGCGCCTGCCTGCCGGCCGGCGGAGATACGCCTCGACGTGGGCAGCAAAGGCTTCCTCGTCGTCCGCGGCGTCGGTCAGCCGATTGAGGTAGTCTTGCAATGCGGCGAGCACGGCCGCCTGAAAGCGCGGCGGATCAGTGCGAGCGACGCGCGCCAGATAGGCCGTTCGTGTTTCACCGGGCCGGCGCAGCAAGCCGTCCTGGAGACGATCCGCCATGCCCAGGGCGGTGGCTCCGCCGGCTGCCGGCATCAACACCTGCAGGGACACGACCAGCAGGGCGACAACAGCATACAACCTGGTGGGGACGATAATGCGCGCCATATGGCCTCCTCAGCCGGAGACAATCTGCGGGCCGATTTCCGGTGATGATGCCCGACCGGAAGTTGGGGGGAAGGCATCACGGCGGATCGGCGGATCACATCTGTGCGGCCTGCAGTGTCAGCTGCGATGTGCCGATACCGGAATGACAACGAAGAAGACCGCCCGTGCGGTCAATCCGGGCGGTTGTCTCGCAGTCATCCGGGCTGCGGGGAAACACGTCGGATGGGCGCAAGGGGAAAAATATTATCAAGCAATTAATGAAGACGCCGTCGGCGCGAAAAAGATACGGGAATGCGGTGCGGAGTGCTCGTTGGCGCCTCGACAGCCGGGCAGGGCGAGGTTTTCTCGTCCGGTTGCTGATTGCTCTGAGGGGCGCACGGGAGGGGCGGACGGTTGACTCATCGGGAAGCGGCACAAATTGACACGGGCATTCGATTCGATTATAATCGAAAACAGTGTGTGGGGAAACAGGGTGGGGTTGTGTGGCGCGGTTTTTCGACGTAGTCGTGGAGCGATGTGAGGGAATTCAGATGTGCACGACAACGCGAGATCTTGTGTTTATATGGAGCGTAGGCCCTGTATTTAGTGTTTACGGTTTGTGCATTTCGCAAAAGTGGCGCGATTGAGGGTACCGAAGCGATGAATCCCCGTCAGGGGACTGAAACGCCTGATGACCTGCCGGTATCCACCTTCTTCAGCTCTCCGGTACCGAAGCGATGAATCCCCGTCAGGGGACTGAAACTGCCAACTTTTTCCCAGATCATATCCACCTCTCTTTTTCTGTACCGAAGCGATGAATCCCCGTCAGGGGACTGAAACACCTGCCTTTCGCAGGTAGTAGCGGGCCTTAGCCGCTGAGTACCGAAGCGATGAATCCCCGTCAGGGGAC
>Ga0209721_1001605_pt1 | contig 16331 bp, 20 predicted proteins | sample TshhotsprinmetaG_FD_184139 | JGI IMG/M metagenome (GOLD analysis project Ga0209721, IMG submission 184139) | Hot spring microbial communities from South Africa to study Microbial Dark Matter (Phase II) - Tshipise hot spring metaG (SPAdes)... | ecosystem: Environmental > Aquatic > Thermal springs... | reverse complement strand
CTAACAAAACGAGAAAAGAAGGGATCTTAAAAAACACTCCTACAATAAGTTGACACCATCAGATCGTCCCCCTCACCTTGACGACCGGTCCAAAAAGTTTCACAATAGAGAAGAAAGGTGAACTCAGGAAAAGAGGTCCTCACCAAGGCAAGGAGGGGTGTTGGTTTGGTTTTCTCGCTGTGTTCCTCTCTCCATTGCATGGTGTTTTTCGCTCACCTCGGCTTGGGATTGTGGTCTTTTACCATGGTCGCCGATTCCCAGAGCGACTCCTCTTCTCTGTTCTCTGTTTCTCACTCGGTACTTGGGCACTCACTCTCTCTACGGTCACCACCCACATAGAATTTGTCTCTTTGGGGAGGAATCTTGTGGTACTCGTGAGAGGAATCTACCCAAATCTCCTCTTCCTCTTCGCTTTGGCCTTGAACGCAAAAGAACCACGTACCTCGAAGAGGTGGAGAGTAGCGATACTCTATCTCCCGGCTCTGTTCGCCGTTTTCGTCTGGAAAGGCATGAAACCACCGACGCCTCTCTCACTCCTTGATGAAAGCCCTAACCGGCGAGAGGACGGTAAGTAGCCATGCTCTCTGGGAGGGTTTCCCCCCTCCTCTTCGTTTCCCTGGTCGGGAATATCCTTGACGCATCGACCCGAGGGTTCAACCTCTTTTTACCCCACTTTTCCTCTCCCTCCCATGATCCATATTGATCACAGTCTTCGGAAGGATAGTCTCCTCACCTCTCAAGAAAGTGTTCCCCCGCCGGAAGAGAAAGGGGACGAGATACTCTGGTATCAATCCTATTCCCGAGTAGGGATGGTAGTTTTGGGAGGGGCGGGATTGAGTTTCCTTTGCTCCCTCAACACTCAACGCAATCTCCATTTCTCATTCTTCACGGGAAGCGTATTCCTTGTGACAGGTTTCCTCTTATTTATCATTCCCCTCCTCTTTTCTCACCCTAAAATTCATCTCTCCCTCACTCGCTCTCCTCGGTGCATCTACCATTGCCATCGAGTACCATGCCCAAACCCATTCTTCCCACTTCACACCGTGGATACTCATTCCACCACAGAACACACCATGGGAATCATCGACCCCACTTTCGGTTCTTCATCTACGCTATCGCAGCACTCTGGGCGTTCCAAATCTACCACCTCTACGCTCGATTTCCGTGAATGTCACCAATCTCGACGAGAAAATCAACGACATGTTGCGAGAGGTAGGGGAGTTCTATCAGGTGGATCAGGCTTACCTTTTCACCTTCTTTCCCGATTTAACCATTCACCAAACCTGTGAATGGTGTGGCAAAGGAATGGGCTCGGTCATCCATTTCCTCCAAGAAATCTCTGCCTCTCCAACCGATTGGTGGATGCACCATCTTTTGAATCGTGAACCTATTCTCGTCCTCGAGGTAAAGAGAATGGCTTCCGGAACCCAGAAAGAGAGGGAACTCCTCGAGAAACAATCCATTCGCTCACTGTTCGTTACCCCTCTCTTGAGTACCTCTCTCCTCTTAGGTTTCTTGGGCATCGATTCCATAAAAGGGAGGAAAATCTGGCGAGAAGAACACCAGGAAACGCTCCAAATCTTGGCCAATCTCGCTGCAGATGTACTCATTAAGGTAAAAAACGAAGAGGAAATCAATGTATTGGCCTTCCATGATCCTCTTACCGGTTTTCCCAACCGAATACTCTTCACCGATCGGCTCCAACAAGCATTGGTTATAGTAGATCGCCAAGTAATTCTGTCGGCGTCATGTTCATAGACCTCGATTCGTTCAAAAATATTAATGACACCATCGGTCACGAAATGGGAGACACGGTGTTACAGAGAGTCGCCGAACAGCTCTCTGTATCTGTGCGTAGGGGCGACACGGTGTGCCGTTTCGGAGGCGATGGGTTTACCGTGATTTTCCCGAACATCACCCACCGCGAGGACCTCATCGAAGCGGTAGAACGAATCATGAGTACCCTCAAAAAGCCCTTCACCGTCAACCAACAACTCATTGAGATCACGGCGAGTATCGGCATCGCTATGTACCCCCAAGACGGAAAAAAGGCCGAAGAATTACTGAAAAATGCCGATTTAGCTATGTACGTTTCCAAAGAGCGGGGGAGAAACCGTTATATTTTTTTTCTCCTCCATGGTATCGCAAAAAATCTACGCACGAACCATTCTCCTCCATCACCTCTCCCACTTAAAAGAGGAAGAGGAGCTCTGTCTCTCCTACCAACCCCAAGTGAACCCGGTCACTAAGGAAATTGGGGGATTAGAGGTCTTCGTGCAATGGAAACATCCTCAGTTAGGAGTCCTCCCACTCTCTCTTCATCCCCCTCGCCGAACAGTCTCACTCTATCTCCTCCATCGACGAGTGGGTTCTCAAAATTGCCTGTAGTCAAAACAAACTCTGGCAAGAGATAGGGTTACCACCAATTCCTATAGCGATCAACCTCTCCCGCGAACAACTCAGAAACCCCCGGTTAGCTCAAACGCTCGTGAACATCCTCCACCAAACAGGGCTTAAATCGAAATATCTTGAGCTTGGATCGGCGAAAACATTATCTTTGCCGAGGGAAACTCCATCGTTCCAAGCCTTCGAGGGTTAAAGACGTTGGATATATCCCTCGTCCTCGATAATTTCGGCAGTGGATACTTCTCTTTCATCAACTCGAAGGTAATCGTTACAGGGGTAGAAAATGCAAGGCAACTTGAAGCTCTCGTTACCCTCAGTTGCCCATGGGTACAAGGATATCACCTTTATAAGCTCCTTGGGGTAAGAGAAATGGAAATGGTGCTGCGGAGTACGATGGAGAAAAAGCAATAAAAGAGCTTCTCCTCACGCAGGGTCCAAGATCGAGTTTGGGCTCTCGAATGTTTCCAAAGGACCCAAAAATGACACAACCGTGACATCACCGCGGAGGAAAATCTTTCTATCCCGTTTCTATTTCGTCTCCATCCGCTCTAATTCTTGATAGTCTACTTTCCCCATTCGGGTAAGAGGAAGGCTGTGCACGAAGACGATTTCTGCGGGAACTGACCATTTGGTGAGTCGTTTTGCAACATAATCTTTGAGCTCGTTTGCGAGTTTCCTCTCATCTTCCCGTTTTCCCCGCAGGACGACGAAGGCTTTCACCCGATTCATGGTGTAGGGATCGGGAGAACCGACCACACAAGCTTGCGCTACTTGCGGATGGGTGAGAAGGACGTTCTCTACCTGGGAAGGGTAGACGGCAAAACCGGAACACTTGATCAGCCGCTTCAGCCGACCGACGAAATAGAGATACCCTTCCTCGTCGAGATAACCTAAGTCACCGGTGTGAAGCCAAGTGAGTCCATCAGGGTGGAGGCGAAGCACTTGAGCCGTTTCCTCTTCTCTCTGGTAATATCCCAACATCACCGTAGGTCCATGAACACAGATTTCGCCAATTTCGTGAGGAGCAAGCGGTTCAACGGTGCCCGGGGACACAATCTTGAAGCGGTTTCCGGGAAGAGGTAAACCTACGCTCCCCTCTCTTTTTTCGCCCTCCGGCATGATGGAACACGCAGAGACACATTCGGTGAGACCGTAACCTTGGCGGAGGGTAACCGCCCCCCCATGGTCCCTCACGAACTGGTTGAAACGGTGAATGAGTAAAGGAGGAACGCTATCCCCACCGCACACCGCTCCTCGGAGGTAAGAAAAAGAAGTCTTACAAAACCGAGAACTATTCACCAAAGCCTCAAAGTGCGTAGGCACTCCGGCAAGGTAGGCAGGCTTACGCTTGAGAACGGCGTCGATAAAAACCCTGCGGCTAAAGCGGGGAACCAAAATACAGCGTCCTCCATGGAGGAGGGTGGGATGCATACATACCCCGAGACCAAAGCCGTGAAAGAAAGGAAGGATACCGAGAACCGAGGCTTCTTGAGGTGGCACACGCACCTGAGAGAGGACTTGGTCAGCCAAGGCGTTACAATGAGTATTAGAGAGGAGCACTCCCTTGGGAGTTCCGGTGGTTCCACCGGTAAAGAGCATGAGAGCAGGTTGCTCCGGAAAGAAAGAGAAGGGAGAAAGAGAGGTAGGCGCTTCGGCGAGAAAGGACGTCCAGGAAAAGTGATACCCCTTCCGACGGAAAAGAACAAAAGAACCTTTTCTCGCTAAGGAGAGAAAACGAGGTAAAGGAGGAAGATCAAGGGTAAAGGGGACCACGATAGCCTTCACCTGTGGATTTGATGCTATTACTTCACGAAAGGAAGGATAGAAGAGATCCAAGGTAACTATCCATCGACTTTCGGTATACTCAAGGTAAAAGGAGAGTTCTTGGGGTGTAGAGAGAGGATGAACGAGGCAACTCACCGCGCCGATATAGTTAAGGGAATAAATGGCTAACACCATAGCGGGGAGATTGGGAAGGCACAAGAGTACTCGTTCCCCCGGTTGGACTCCTCGTTTTTGCCAGGCGGAAGCACAGCGCTTGATCGCGGTTACAAGCTCACCATAGGTAATGACATGACCGAAGTAGTCCAAAGCTCCATACGCAGGGTAGCGTTCGGCGGTAACAAGAAGACGCTCTACCATCGAGGGATAATGTTCAGCCATTTCTTCATCGCTCCTTCGGTGGGTTTTCCAATTCCTCAGGGTGTTCCATAAAGTACTTAAAGAGTTGAAAAGCCTGGGCCAAAGAAAAGCCATCGGCAATACGCTCGTCTATGGAGAAGGTTACTTCCACAAAGTTTTTAGGGGTAGGCTTCCCCTCTTCGTCGAGTACCCATTCTTGGTAATACTTTCCCAAAGCAACGAAAATTGAAACGGTGCCCCACTCGTAGAGGTGATGATAGGGAGCGTTGACTCCGATACTCCCTAAATTAGAGACAAAAGCGGTAGCGTAAAAGGGATCAGAACGGACCATCGCTTCGGGGAGAAGGTCGAAACGATCGAGAAAGCGCAAAAAAATCACTGCCAAAGAAATGACGAAACCGGGCAAGCGGGAGAATTTCTCTACCAAACGGTCACTCTCTACTCGATTCTCTCCCCGTGCTCTCTCCACCGCTTCCTGTACCTTACGCGTAACCTCTCTCAGGGTATCGGTAGGACAAAAAGGGACTTTGAGGGCCATCATGCGGGCAGATTCCGTTTTTTCTAACTTCACCATAAAGGAGATAAAGTGATTCTTATGCTGATACAGGCGCTTGCCCGCTACAAAACGGTTGAGCACGGGTTTTAAGGCAGCGGTACGAACCATGGCTGCCAAGAGGATATGAAAGATGGTCATCTTGAGGGAGGGATCTTCTACCCTCACTTCTTGGATGTACTTTACGGTATGGGTCACGTCGAACTTCTCACGAAAGTAAATGACCGATTGGTTACGGGTGGGAAAGAGGAACGGTTCTAACCGGTGGAGAGGATCGAGACGACGTAAGAGGATTCCATCCCGGCGTGAGTGAGGAGAGATCAGGCGGGTCAAGAAACACTTAAGGTAAGACATGGCGGTTCCCTTCTTCTCTTTGGTCACGATGTGAAGAAGGAGCGAGTTTTCCAAGGAGAAAAGAAGCGGTACTTTGGGCACCACGAGAAAAAGGTTGGAAAAGAGAAGAAGTTTGTAACCGAAGGAGATTTTCGCGACCTTCCCGAAGGAGGGAAGGATTGTCCAGGAAACCCTTGAGGAGCCGGAGAAAACTCTTCACGGTGGGAACGTACCATCCCACCCCTTCCCGCAAGCAGAAATCGAGATTTCCTTTCTCGTTGTATCCTACCCAATGGGTGAAAATGAGGGGACACCCTCGTGCTAAAGCCTCAAACACCGTCGCCGGACCGGCCTTGGTGATGACAAGATCGCTCACCGCCAAAAGGAGCGACATATGTTCCACGTATCCGAACACAAGGAGAGAGCTCGGAGGACGAGGAGTCCGGGTGAGAGCAGAGAGATCCCGGTAGAGCTTTTCGTTTTTCCCACACACGACGATGAGATTCACCGGCCAAGACTCATCCCATACCCCTTTGACGTACGAGGCAATTTTGCCAATTCCCTGTCCCCCCGCCACAAAAAGAAGGGTGAGACGCTCTTTTGACAATCCATGGGAGAGAAAAAAATTTCCTTTTTCTTCTTGAGAGAGAGGGGCAAAAAATTCCTCTCTTAAGGGGAGGGAAATAACCACCACCTTCTCGCGGGGCATTCCCCTTTTGATCACCTCTTCCGCAGCAAAGGGAGTCGCTACCAAAAGATAGTCGATCCAAGGTTCAATCCATAGGGGATGACCCACCAGGGGATCGGTCATGGTAACGATCACTTTATAGGAGAGTTGGTAACGGATTCTGGCCAAAGCTGCGATGGTAGCACAGAAAAAGTGGGTGGCAAAGACGCCATCGGGGCTCCTCTCTCTCAGGTATTCCATGCCTCGGTGGAGAAAATCGGGGAAAAATACCCGCAGAAGCGTAGAACTCCGTAAAAAAGGGGCACCAAGCTCCAAAGCTCGGTTACACCAGGCGGTAAGGGTAGGATGAGCGAGGGCGAGATTCCATGTATTCTTGAGCCACTGATCCGTTCTCTCAGCACCTACTGCCCGAGCAAAATCGAGCACCTCGATAACGTGCTCTTTGGGAGCCATGCACTCAATTGTTTGAGCCACCGTGAGGGCGAAGCGTTTGTGGCTCCCTCCTATTTCCATCATGAGAACGAGGATCCGCGTTCCTATCCCCTCCAGACAAATTTTCGATATTATACCTTACTCTCAAGAAGTGGAAAAGATGAGCTTACATCCTTAACGATGAAAACCGAAATCCATGATCACTTTACCTAAGACCCGGAGTTCTTCCTTTCGCACTACGCGGACTTCGTATTTCTCGTTGGCAGGATGGAGCTCCACAAACTCATCCCCCCGAAAGCGGACCTTTTTAATGGTAATCCCTTGACAGCTCACCTCTACCGCGGCTACATCTCCTTGTTCCACTTCCATATCCGGGCAAAAGATCACGTAATCTCCATCGCGGATTCCTTCGCCGATCATGCTATCGCCTCTGGCACGAACGGCATAGAGACGCCTACCCATCCGGTAAGACTTCCCCACCCGGAGTTGCAAGATATCCTCAGGAATGAAAATGATCCCCTCACTGAAATCATCAAAGTACTCAACCGGTGTTCCACAGGGAATGGCATGAGGCAGAAGAGGAATCTGTACCAAACTACTATCAACGACAAAGGCATCTTGTTTGATCACTCGAGCGGCCAAGAGGATTTCTTTCTCCTCTATGTCCAAGGATCGACCAATACGTAACCAGGTTTCAAGAGGGGGTTCAATTTCTCCATTCAAATAGCGAGAAATGGTGGATTGGTTAATTCCTGAGAGGGAAGCAAGTTGTGCCTGGGTGAGGTTTTTTTCCCGTAACTTCTCCGCTAACCACTCTTTAAATTCCATAACGCATTTTCCTCCATTAAAATATTCTCAAAAGAAAGTATAACATGTTTTCTCTCGGAAAAGAATTGCAGCTCATATTTTCCACTCCGCAAATTTCTCTCTGCCTTGCTTAGTTACAATGCCCATACGTGGTGAAAAGTAGCCTTCTTCAAACTGTCCCAACCTGACTCAGGGATTGTGGGAAGAGCTTATCCTTAAGAGAGTCTCTACCTCAAAAAAGGGAAGGATTGGCGTCGCGCAAGTTCAAGGAGAAGATAGTTCCTCATACCATTGACGAGTTAAAAAGACAGGAACCCTTTTAGGGAGTTCCCGTCTTTTTAACCATTAACCATCCTAAGGGTTCTTTTCCTTTGACCACCCAACGGGTAGCAGGAAAAGCGTTGATGTCGCCGACCCTCCTCCCGGAAATGACTTTCCGCAGTTCCTCAGGCGACAAAAGGCAACCAATGGAATTAAAGAAGTAGGTTTTTCCAAAGCCAAGTCGGAAAAAAATATGCCGAAAAGCCACTTTTCTCATTTCCTCATATAAGCGAATGAGCTCTCCGGTCCACTCCGGTCGAAGATATCTGAGCACCTCCAGTTCTTTTTCGAGCAGGCGCAAAGTGTAATTTCTTACTATCCCGAGAAGATGTTGTTCTCCCTCTGCAAAAACTTCCTTCCAGAAAGAGGGGATTGGGGCATTGCGAAAGTGAGGGTCAATACGGAGTTCAAAGGTAAACTCCTTCTTAGGGGGAATAGCGGCGATGAGCATGGGAATGGCTTGGGGTATTTTTGGTAAGACGTTTTCCTTCATAGACCACGAGTTCTTCTATGGGTATGAAAGTGGAATCAGAGAGACGCACAAAGCGGAGGGCGTCACTTCCCGGATCGTTGGAAACTTTACGGAACACTCCTTCTCCCAAATAGAGTCTCGGTCGACGTTCTACCACCGAAGAGAGGTCATTCCTCCTTGTTGAAAAAAGTGAAAAAGGAGTGCCGAGCGGCGCATTCCTTTGAGCGAGCTTCCGGGGAGATAAGCTCCTTGAGCGGAGGTCAAGGTTACCGTCAGGAGGCGCGAATGTTGACCTGAAAGAGAAGAGGCATTGAGAGACCATCGGCAACGGACCAAGGCATTATAATCTATTCCATGCTCACGTAAAAAGTCGACGAGTTTCCCTTCTCTCCGAAAAGCCAAACGCGCGAAATCACGCGCGAAAGATAAGGGGGCTTGGGCTTCAAGAAAAATGTTCCCCAGCTTCTTTTGGTCAATCAGTGCTACCCCTTTCTCCTCGATTATGTAATCCCCGATGGTATTCAGTTTCTCGCCACTACTCACACATACCGGGGTGATCGTCTGTACCGCTACCTTCATGGTGCTCCCTCCTTTGCGCGAAAAGCCCACCCTATTGCTCTGCCGTAGGAGATGACCGACCAATCTTCCCGAGGCGATACTTCAACATTTTCACCTTGAAATGGCAACTTGGTGATCGAACCTTCGCGTAACTTCCAATGGGCCTTCTTACGCCATCCCACCGGTTCCCCTCTAAAGATAAAACCGTCGCGGAGCACTAACTCATACATAAGGAGTGACGATAATTCTTCCTTTTTGGGCTTTGCCAAAGACCAAAGCAAAAGATACTCTCCCTCTTCGGGGAGAACAATCGACCTCTCTTCCCACCGGTCAAAGCGCCCTTTCCCTTGATGTCGCTCGCCTCCTAAACCTTCCTCAACGGGAAGGTTGAGCACCGACTTAAGCCGCGCGACTTCCTTAACCACAAAAAAGAGAAACGGGGTCATTCCTGAAGCTTGGGCAATCCGAAGGTCTTCTTCAAAGTATAAAGAGCTCGACTGGTTGTTCTCGCGATGAATGGCCACATGAGGACTGAGAAGGGGGGGCAAGCTTGATAAAACTTCTTTCCTGCAACTCTTTTCCTTGAGAAGCGGTGAGAGCATATTGACCATCCACCAAGACAAAGCGACGTTCATCAAGAACATCGACGCGAAAAGCACTCCATTCAGGATCGAAGGTAGATATAACCTCACCGAGTGCCTCTTGAGAAAACCACCGCACACTCTTTGCCTTTTTCCGTCTGACGAGATCGGTTACCGGAGGAACGATTGATAAGGGAACTGGAAAAAAGAGGATATCTTTTTCGCCCCATCGTACTCCCGGAAACACCGAAGAGACCAGTACATTTTCCATCCAGGTAGGCAAGTCTCCTTCTCCATATAAGCGCACAAAAGCGTTACAAAGAGCAGAAAACAGAGTATCGGAATGAACCATCGTGTCGCTTCGTTCCATGGTCGAGCCCTGTCCTAAGTGAAGTGACAAGGGAAAACGAGAAAAAGAGCTTGACCAATTGGTAGCCCATTCCCCTCACCCCACTTTTTGCTCAAAAGCCGCTTTGGTTTTCTCAAGGAGTTCTTCCAAATTGATATTCTGGAGAATATCTTTCTGGATAAGCTCGTGCCTTTCGTTTTCAGTTTCATAATCATCACGGCGCTTGTAGGTAACGATGAGGTCCCGAAAGAGTACTTTCCCATATCCCCGACTTCCGCTCCCTCCTATGTAATCATCCTCGAGTAACCGCAAACCTTCAAAAAGGGTCTGGAGGAGCTCTGTTCGTTTGTCTCCCTCGTAGAAATTGACCACTATTTCCAAATAGAATTGTGCTCCTGTAGGCACCCGTTCCACCGTCCGAGGATGTTTTGCCGTTCCTTGCAAGCGGTCGATAATATCCTCCATTTTCTCCTCAGTGTAGGTGAAATCTTCTTCAAAGGGGAAATGAAAATTTTTACGGTAATGTTCTTCATCTAAAAAGGCACCGCGGAGGCAGAGACGAGTGAGGGTTTTTGCCTCTGAAGAGTGACTCCCAAAGAAAAGACAAATCCTGCATTCCGCACATCCACATGGATCGCCCTCACTCCGAGCTTTTTTACTCCATATTTTCGTTCCAAAAGACAGCGCATTTTTCCCTTTATCGAAGAGGCGGGAAGATATAGCACTCCATTCAAAGTCTTGATGACTGGATTATCCATGCCTCCAATCTCTAAAGCATCACGTGACCCACCGATGTGCATCCCGGTCAAGAGTTCAATTTTTCCCTGCAAAAATACTTTCCCCAAAAAACGTTGCACCGTTTTCCACCCCCTCTTTATCTATTGCTGTCTTTGGCATAAAACTTATGGTAAGCAACCAAGGCTTCGGCGAATTTACGAATACCCTGCAGATTTTCCCTGGTACGAGCCCCCTTGATACTCTCTTCAAACACCTTGTAGAGAATTCCCAACTGGTTTTTTACTCTCTCTTTGTCCTCCTTCCCTACCATATACGCAAGACGTGGCAAAGCTAAAATGAGGTCGTTTAAGTCCTGGGCTCCCTGAATAATTTCATAAACCTTTCTGAGACGTGAAGACCCTACTTCTTGCAACCCTCCCTGAACAAATTGCTCTTTGATTTGTCGATTAAAATCCTTGAATTCCTCAAGACTCATCCAACCAAAACGTAAAATTTTTTCTGCAAAATTTTCACCCAACTTCTTCTGAGCTTCGCTGAGCCAATCTTGTTCCGGCGACGTTCCTCTCGGGTTACTGCCCCGTGCACTACCTGGATGCATCACGGCTTTTTTTCTCCTCTTTTCGCGTACTCATTTCTGCCAAACGATTCGCGACCAATACCAAACGAGGATTACGAATCCTCTCCCTCCCCAATAAATTGTCTAAAAGGACCGCCTCTAACTTTTCCGCAATGGATCGGTGATCACGTAAAAAGTACATAAACTTCCACAATTGCGGGGGTGAAGCACTCCTTGGGTAGATTCTTTGAGGAGCACCTGGAAACCAGCCAAAGAACGGTAGATTTTCTGAAAAATAGCTCTTGGCACTTTCCCATCTCCCTCTTGAAGCACTGCTCCTTTTAAATCCTGGTAAATCTCTACCATTTTGGCATACTCTGCCCAAGTTAAAACCTCCTCAAAAATACCCACCTTATCTTTACGAATCCAATGTTCCTCTCGGTCTTCGGGATAGCTCAATTCCTTGGCGCGCTCTAATTCCCGCTCAAGAAATTCCGTTCCCCGCTTCACCGGGAAATCAGGAGGAAGAATAGCCACGCCACCCGAAAGAGTAACGCGTCTCGACCGACCCGTATACCGAGCAAACGCTTCACGAATATCCTAGGCAAGTTCCACCATCTGGGGAAAACTCCCCACCAGGAAAAGATCGTCCCCTCCTACAAAGACCGGGTAAAAGAAACGATTACCAGGGTCCTTTTGCCGGATAAAGTGAACCAAATATCCCCCAAAGAAAAGCTCCAAATACCGGCTGAAAGCCCGGTACAGAGATAAGGCAGTAGCACGTTCCTTTCCGACTTCGGCAAGCTCTTTGAAGATTGCTCCTAAATTATCCACATCCATCTTGAGATACCCTAAGCGGACTGCTCCGATTCTCTTCCCATTTTCTTCTTCCTGAGCGGCCCTCGCAATTTCGCTAAAAGTCTTATCCGGTAAATGGAAACTCCCTAAGATAAACCCATGACACAAGCCTCCGTTACCCTGTTCTAAGGATACCTCTTCCAATCGGTATATTCGCCCGTGGAAAGGAGATGAATCGGTAAAGCGAATACGGTAACCCAAAGCTTCGAACATTTCCTGTACCTTGCGGGGCTGACGAGTGAGAGGTGGAATTTCTTCTACCAAATATTTCATCTTTTCTCTTTTCAAATCGTCGACGAAATCGATAAAAGACTGGCACACCGGGCAGAGTTGATCCTCCGGATCTTCAAACTGTCCCTCTGCCTTGCGAGAACAATTACGACACTGCTTCCCTTCTTCTACAACCTCGCTTCGGGGAACAAAAAATCGCTCAAAAAAGACTTCTTCATCGAGCTCCGAAAATTTCCCTCTCTTACGAAGGTCAATTCGTTGGGCAAGCTTTTCTCGTTCCTCCATGAAGTGGAAAAACCCGCGTAGAGACAAAGGAACCCATTCCATAGAGAGGTAGAGTTCTCCTTGGTGCAAATGTAAGAGGAGATCGCTCACTCTCTTACGCACCTTCTGTAATACATCTTCAGCATTTTGTGGGAGTAAAAGCTCTGCATTTCCTCCTCCGAGATACACGATTACCGTCGAAAAGAGGCGGAGTTCCCGCAAGACGTACTTCACCACATAGCGCATGAAAAGTTCAAGATACACCGAACGAGCCTTAACGCTCCGTGCCGCTCGAGCCGTCACATTAAAAATAAAGTTCTGAATACCGGACAAATCGCACCGCAAAAGGAGGAAAAGAGGTTTATCAGGTATTTTTTCTTCATTACCATTTCTCAGGGCAGCGAGGCTACGCTCCAGTATTTCTTGAGTCAGTATTCCTCCTTGGTAGTCCCGGTAGAGAATTTGGGTGAGTCCGGCTACCAAACGTAAATGGTCAAAAGGGGAGATATCGCTTTCGTACACCCCCGTTTGTGCCGGAACAGCAAAGAGATATACTTCCGCCAAAGCCAAAAGTTGCTCAAAGTCACCAACCAAAGGAAGACGACGCAAAAACTCCTGATACAACTTTTGATAAGCCTCTTTCCCCTTTTTGGCACGCCCCTGCTCAAGAGGGTAAAGGGTTTCCTGCGTCAAGGGCTCCAGAGAAAAAAATCAAAGAATCCGCCTGCCTATCGACTAACAAAACCGGAGAACGAAGATTCTCTTGGTAATAGGGACGCTTTTCAGGGGTTTCTCGTTCCTCACGTTCTGCTGCTTGGAGCCAATCGGCAAGTTGTAAAATCTTTCCCTCTACACTTTGCGGAACATGATGAAAGAGGACCAACTCTTCAACCTGAGAAGTGCACATTTTCCCAAGGTAGGTTCCTCGAAGGTTAAAACCATCAAAATGAGCACTCTCCCGCACTGCTCGGACAAACTGCGCGGAATATTTGACATGAGCATAGACATTCTGCCGAGCGATATCCTCGGCAACAGAAAGTTCTTTGGCACGCTCCAAAAACTTCCCCCAATCGTGGAAAAAAGCGCTGATAGCAAGCTGTTCCTCAGTCATACCATCCCCCCTACCTTTTCATCAACTCTCAAAAGGAGTGAAATCCTTTTGTTTCCAGCAGCGTACTCCCTTGGTGATTAATCGCTCATAACTTTGATCGCTATGACGACCCAAAGCACAAACGTAGAGATTGCCTTCCCTTTCACAGAAGAACACTCTCTCATCACGTTTCTTATCAGGATAAACGAAACAAGAAACGTCCTCTATCCGAATGCTCCGAGCTCGATTGCGACGCACTTCGGGAAGGCGTAATTTCCGCAAAATACGCCGGAAATTTTCCTGCACAGTGGAATCAAAACTCCGGAACGCCTCCCATGCCGTTCGGGAAAAGAATATCGGTATTTTCTCCTCTTCAATTCTATTGAGGTAGGCCTGAAAAAATGCTTCACCTGCCGGGGAAAGAAAAATATAGCGTTCTTCTTCGGTAAGTAAGGAACGAACTTCAGTGGGGATCGTGGGGAGAACTTCGCGAACCTCGTCTTTGGTCCGTAAATCAGCATGCAGAAAGTGAAAAAATTCTTCGTATTCGGCTAAAAAAGAGTAATCCCAACTCACGGGAACAACCGGCATTTCCACTACGTTTTGGAAAACTTCATGAATGTAATACACCGGAACTCGGAAGAGCATCCCCACTAAAAGTGCGTAAGCACTCTCAGCTTTGAAGCCGCCGGTAGCATTGATGAGCACTTCATAGCCTTTTTTCCTCTTCTCCTCGATGACTTCCACCAGCTTACTCACCAAAGCCCGCAACCCTCGCGAACAAAAAATACCCTCTCGATAATTGAGCCCCTCAATTTTTTCTGCCTCACTCGGAAAACCCCTATTTTGATAGTAATTGACCAGTGCTTGGGCACAGAGCTCACTCTCCTCAGTCTCGGAAAAAAGAGTGTGTCTCCTTCGTGGATCAACTGACGTAAGGCGTTCGTCTCTGCCGAGGCTTTGGCCAAATCTGTGGAACTCAAAAAGGAGATAAGCTCGCCCAAATTCACCGTAGAGCGAGAGAAAAAATTCTGCGTTGCTCGCAAGAGCGAGGTACCCACTGTACTTATGATGGTTCGCATAACGATTCCTCCTCAAGATATACCTCAATGTCTCGGTAGGAAGGGAATTTCCCTTTCTCGCGAATCTTTTCAATTCGTGAATCAAACTTCTTGCAAAATTCCAAGGTTTTTCGATATAAACGTTCACACATTTCTCGATCCACCGAGGTAAAACCATGCGCAAGAATAGAACGATTTCGTTTCTGTAAAAGGTCCCGCAGTTCTTCATCGGCAAAAAAATCCTCGCCCAACGGGTCTCCCAAGTCTCGCAAAAGCTCGAAACTCCTCATCATAGCCAATTGCACAACACTTCTTTCATTGCGAAAAGCCGCATACTTTTCTTGGAGGTGAGGATGAATCTTCTCTAAATCGAGGGCGCTCGTATCGAGTCCATGTTTCTCTCCGAGGCGCATTTGAGCAACACACTCGATAATTCGGTAAAAACGAGCCACGGCATCGTCAAAACGACCTTCTTTCATCCTCCGATCGGCATTATTGAGGAGGTCAGCAAGTAAATATACACTTTGCTCCGAACGATTCTCGTTTTGGAGTTTACCCACAAAGGCTTTATGTTCTGGGCTAATTCCTTTTATGCCCTTAGGATTGAGAGCATGATTGAAAAGGTCCCAAGAGGCATAGAACTCGACGATTGGTTTCCAGAAACTGATAAATTGTTGAACTTCCCTGGTTTTTCCCCTCATTTCCATCTCCTGCAAGATATCTTTAGCAGCTTCGTAATCCCAACGATCAAAAGCAGACTCAAAACGTTCCTTGAGTTTCTCAAAATAGTAACCGAAAAGACTCTGCTCGACGATTCTTTCCGTCCCGGGGATAACACTTCCGTGTTCGTCTCGCTGCCCGACAATAAAACCGCAGCTAAGAGCATTCCACAACTCATCGTCTTCGTTCCAAAGGTAATATCTACCGTAATCCTCGCCTGGGGGTCTTTTTGATAAATATCGCGAATATGGTTCTCCATCCGCTCCAGAACATCGCTGACTTCGTACATTTCCCGGTCTACATCGACAAATTCCTCTTGGAGAGCCTCCAAATCTTTCTCTCTTCGGTTCAATTCTTGGACTTTGGAGAGAGTTTGCTTACTCTCGCGAGTGAGAACATAGTGGACGTAATGAGGCGACTCCCGCACGATACAATGGTGGATACCACTTGCCGTTCTTTCTTCTTTACCGACACAAATAATGAGATGCCTCACGCCTTACCCCTCCATGGATGGGACGACATGCTTTTTTTATTGTAACAAATGTGTTTTTTTATCGACAAGAACTTCTACGCCATCTCTCCGTGTAATTCTTATCAAACCCATTTTCGATTTATTGGACAAGGGAGAGAGAACTATCCTTCACAAACATCGTAACTTTTTATAGCGTCATTTTCTGTCATGGTGGGAAAATTCTTTCTCTCCAGACGGCACGTCTCCCTCTCAGAACCTCCCCAACAACAATTACCGAAAAATAAAATTCGGTATAGGAAGATTCAAAGAGAAATGGGAAAGTCCATCCGGAGTCTTTCAAAAAAAGATTCTGTGACTATTGTCCTCACAGGTAAAAAGATTCCTGAAAACATGGAGGGAATACGGGAAATTTCCTGCGACAGGCTGAAAAGACAAAAAAGGGACCGAATTATCCACCCCCGATGTCAATCCCTCATAGGTACGCTACAAACCCATTCGATGTGCTTAAAATAAGCAAAGGAGAAAACGGTATTCAAATGTCAAAGTGCACTCTTAAGAGTATAGAAACACAGGCAAAGCCCCTTGTCAAGAGGGGGAGAGATCCCGATGGTGTCAACTTATTGTAGGAGTGTTTTTTAAGATCCCCTTCTTTTCTCGTTTTGTTAGGCATGGTTCTTTCTATCCTCGCCATCCAGGGGT
>Ga0209721_1001602_pt1 | contig 16340 bp, 13 predicted proteins | sample TshhotsprinmetaG_FD_184139 | JGI IMG/M metagenome (GOLD analysis project Ga0209721, IMG submission 184139) | Hot spring microbial communities from South Africa to study Microbial Dark Matter (Phase II) - Tshipise hot spring metaG (SPAdes)... | ecosystem: Environmental > Aquatic > Thermal springs... | reverse complement strand
CCGCAACGGGGAGGGGGCAAGGGGGAGGGGTGAAGGTGTCCTTGAGAAAGTGCACTGCTTTTGAATATGAGCCACACTGCTTGTCTGCGTCCATCCGCGTCCTATTGGAAAACTGTCAGGTAGCCAGCAATGTGTCCATTGTCCCCCCTGCCAACCTGTGGTAAAATACATTCTGGAGGATACCGGAAAATGGCGAAAAAAGAGAACTCCGTTCTCACCTATGACGCGGGCGACGTGCAGGTCCTGGAAGGGCTGGAGGCCGTCCGCCGCCGACCGGGGATGTACGTCGGCGGGACGGATAGCCGCGGCCTGCACCACCTGGTCTACGAAGTGGTGGACAACTCCATAGACGAAGCCCTGGCGGGCGCCTGCGATGAGATTGAGGTCACCATCCACAAAGACCGCAGCGTCACCGTTCGGGATAACGGCCGCGGCATCCCCACCGCGCCCCATCCCGAAAAGAAAATCTCCACCCTGCAACTGGTCATGACCACCCTCCACGCCGGGGCCAAGTTCGGCGGGGGCGGCTACAAGGTCTCCGGCGGCCTCCACGGGGTGGGCGTCTCCGCCGTCAACGCCCTCTCCGAATGGCTGGAGGTCGTCGTGGATAACCCGCGCGATAGCCTGCGCTATCGCCAGCGGTACGAGCGCGGGATACCCGTCACCCCGGTGGAAACGCTGGGCAAGACCGACCAGCGCGGCACCACCGTCACCTTCCGCTTTGACCCCACCATCTTCAAGGATGTGGACTACCAGTTTGACGTCCTGGCCCAGCGGATGCGGGAGATGGCCTTCGTCACCCGCGGCGTCACCATCCGGCTGGTAGACGAACGGCCCGACGACTTCCCCCGCCGAATGACTTTCTATTTTGAGGGCGGCGTCCTTTCCTTCGTCCGTTACCTGAACCGCAACCGGACCCCCCTCCATCCTCCCGTCTACGTGGAAAAAGAGGTGGACGGGATCGGCGTGGAGGTCGCCATTCAGTACACCGACTCGTACACCGAGTCCGTATATCCCTTCGCCAACACCATCCACACGGTGGACGGCGGGACGCATCTGACGGGGCTGCGGGCAGCCCTCACCCGCACCATCAACGACTACGCCCGCAAGGCGGGCCTGCTGAAGGAGAAAGACCCCAACTTCTCCGGCGACGACGTGCGGGAGGGACTGACCGCCGTCGTCAGCGTCAAGCATCCCGACCCGCAGTTTGAATCGCAGACCAAGGTCAAATTGATGAACGCCGAGGTGAAGGCCATCGTGGAGTCGGTGGTCGCCGAGGCGTTCATGGAGTTTCTGGAACGGGATTCCGCCTCGGCGCGGCGGATCGTGGAGAAGTGTCTGACCTCCTCCCGCGCGCGGGCGGCGGCCCGCCAGGCGCGCGACCTCGTCATCCGCAAGAGCATCCTGGAGAGCAGCACCCTACCGGGGAAACTGGCCGACTGTTCCGAACGGGACCCGAACAAGACGGAACTCTTCATCGTGGAGGGAGATAGCGCCGGTGGGAGCGCCAAGCAGGGCCGCGACCGGCACTTCCAGGCCATCCTCCCCCTGCGGGGCAAAATCCTCAACACCGAACGGGCCAGCATCAACAAAGTCCTCGCCAGTAAGGAAATCCAGGCCCTCATCTCCGCCCTGGGCACCGGCATCGGCGACCATTTCAATCTGGAGGGATTGCGGTACGGGCGGGTGATTGTGATGAGCGTGGACGCCGACGAGTGGACCCTCGTGAAAGACCCGTCGGGGCAAGCCCATCCAGTGCGCGTCGGCCCGTTCATAGACCGGTTGATCGCCACGGGAACCGACCCCGCCACCTACCAGGTGCTCTGTTTCGACCCACAGTCCGGCGAGGTCCGTTTCAAGCCGATCAAGGCCGTCATCCGCCACGACCACGAGGGCCCCCTTTATGAGATTGAAACCGCCTACGGCCGCCGCATCCGGGTGACCGGGGAGCACAGCGTCTTCGTCGCCGATGAGGACGGCCGTCCGGTGCTGAAGCGGGGCGATGCCATCCAGCCGGGGGACTGGCTGGTCGTTCCAGCCCGTCTGCCCATTCCGGAGGCACCACTGCAACGGATAGACCTGCTCCAGGCGTTCCTGGAGTCGGGGCTACAGGCAGAAGTTGACCTGGTCGTTCGGGGGCCGGGAGTGGAAGAATGGCAGAAGTCCCGCATCCGCGGCGAATACGCGGCCAACCCCCAGATGGTGGAACTCCGGGTGACCATCCCCCCGGCGGTCGGCGAGGCACTCCGTCAGCGACGAAAGGCCGTCGGCCTGAGCCAGCGGGCGATCAGCGAGGCCGTGGGCATCCGCCAGCCGGTGACATTCTATGCCTGGGAGAAAGGGCGCTCCCGCCCCACCCTCCCCCATTTCCTGCGCTATGTGGAAGTCCTGGGGCTGGACCGGGACACCATCCTGGAACAGGTGGAAGTCGGCAACGGTCACCTGGACCGCATCTGGAACACGCAGTACCGAAAATCCGGCCGGAATCGGCTGCGAGATGACGTCCCTCTTCGCGAGTTGACCCCCGAAGACCTCCCACTTCTGGGTGAAGATGTGGTGTTGACCCCGCGACACTACGCGGATCAGGCCATTCCCCGCTACCTGCCGGTCAACGAAGCCCTGATGTTCATCCTGGGCTTTTTCGTTGCCGATGGGTCGTTCAGCCTGCGCAACGGGGTGCGGTTCGCCATTGGGCGGCGGAATCTGGAGCGCGTCCCGGAACTGACCGCGGCCATTCGGGAGGTCTTTGGACTGGAACCGACATTCTACGCCCCGAACGGCCGGGCCGGCGAATTGCGGCTGCTCAACCGGGCCGTCGCGGCGGTCTTCCGCCTGCTGTTCGGCCCCGAACCCCTGGACGCCGGTCGGAAACGGATTCCCGACCTGGTATTCAACGGGGATCGGTCTCTGCAACTGGCCTTCCTGCGCGGCTATTTCCTGGGCGACGGTACGCTGCATCGGAGAGGGCTCCGATTTGTGACCGCCTCGGAGACTCTGGCGGACCAATTGATGTATCTGTTCCTGATGCACGGCATCCGGGCATCGGTGTCCGAACGGAAGCCGACGGGAGAAATCGCCGGGCTTATTCGCGGTAAACCGGTCATCACCCGCCGCACGAGTTACCATCTCACGATAACCGATCGGGACGCCATCGCCTATCTGGAACCCGTCTGGGGCGACCATGTCCGTGCGCCGGAGGTCCGCCAATGGCTGTCATCCCCCCGCGGCCGAGGGGGCAAAAAGGTCGCTCGTCCGTTGCGCGGGGACCTGATGGCCCTGCCGGTGAAGGCCGTCCATGCCGTCCCGGCGTCCAACGGTCGGGCGTATGATTTCTCCGTCGCCGGAGACGAGACCTTCATCTGCGGACGTGGCGGCGTATGCGCCAAGAACACCGATGCCGATGTGGACGGGGCCCACATCCGCACCCTGCTGCTGACCTTCTTTTACCGCTACATGCAACCCCTGATTGAGGAGGGGCATCTCTTCATCGCCCAGCCGCCCCTATACCGGATCGCCACAGCGAAAGAGGTCTACTACGCCTACACCGAGGCGGAGAAAGACGAAATCCTGAAGCGACTGGACGGGGATAAGGTCACCATCCAGCGGTACAAAGGGCTGGGGGAGATGAACCCGGAGCAACTCTGGGAGACGACGATGGACCCCGCCCGGCGGAATCTGCTCCAGGTGACGGTGGAGGACGCGGCGGAGGCCGACCGTATCTTCACCATGCTGATGGGAGACGCCGTCCTGCCCCGCCGTCGCTTCATCCAGACCCACGCGAAGGAAGTCCGGAATCTGGACGTGTGAGAGACGGGGTTTTGCGGCATCTTCACCGCCGCAAAACCCCTTCTGCGAAAATCCCCTGGGGACGGATTCGCCGCATCCAACGGGAGGAGAAGCGGCAATGACCGAAGTCCTTATCCGCCGCGCCACGCCGGACGACGCCGAGGCCATCGCCCGCATCTGGGATGTCATCTGCGCGGAACGGGTCTACACCGCCGTCAACCGGCCCTTCACCCCGGAACAGGAGCGGGCCTACATCGCCTCCCTATCCGACCGGGAAGGGGTCTTCGTAGCCGAGGTGGATGGGCATATCGTCGGTTTTCAGTCGCTGGACCTGTGGGTGCGCTACACCGATTCTTTTGACCACGTGGGGACGCTGGGGACGTTCGTCCTTCCCCAATGGCGCGGCCGGGGGATCGGTCGTCGTCTGGCGGAGTATACGCTGGCTTTCGCCCGCGCCCACAACTACGAGAAACTGGTGGTGTTCGTGCGAGCCAGCAATGAGAACGCGCTGGCGTTCTACCGGTCGCTGGGGTTCATCCCGCGCGGCATCCTCACCCGACAGGTCAAAATAGACGGTCGCTACGACGATGAGGTGTTCCTGGAGATGTTCCTGTGATCCGGGTGGGTTGCTGCGGATTTCCGAAGGGACGGGCGGCCTGCTTCCAGCACTTCCCACTGGTGGAGGTCCAGCAGACCTTCTATAAGCCCCCGCGCCCGGAGACGGCCCGCCGCTGGCGGGAAGAGGCCCCGTCGGATTTCGTCTTCACGCTGAAGGCCTGGCAACTGATCACCCATCCGCCCACCAGTCCCACCTACCGCCGTTCCGGCGTCTCCATCCCCGCCGACCAGCGGGACCGCTACGGCGGATTCCGCCCCACCCCGGAGGTGCTGGCGGCCTGGGAGCGGACGCGGGAGATCGCCCTGGCGCTTCAGGCCCCCATCGTCGTCTTTCAGTGCCCCGCCTCTTTCACCCCCACGCCGGAGAACGTCGCCGCGATGCGGGGGTTTTTCGGGGCAATAGACCGGGCGGGTTTGCGCTTCGCCTGGGAGCCGCGCGGCCCCTGGCCCGATGACCTCATCGCGGCGCTCTGCCGCGACCTGGACCTCATCCACTGTGTGGACCCCTTCGTCCGGCCGCCGGTCACTCGGGGGGTAGCCTACTTCCGCCTCCACGGCATCGGGGGATACGGATACCGCTTCACCGATGCAGACCTGGAACAGGTTCTGGAATGGTGCCGCCCGTTTGAGATGGCCTGCGTGCTCTTCAACAACATCTCTATGTGGGAAGACGGGTTGCGAATGAAGGCGAAGGCGACTTCCCCTTGGCAGACGGTGGCTTCGCCGCTGTGATGAAAAATATTTTCTTCTGGTCTTTGCGGGGCAGAGAGGCCACTTTCTTTCCCCACGTTCGGGCGGTTTGCGTCCCAAAGGCCAAAGTTCACGTCGGCCGGAGGCCCCCCAGGGGTAACTTCCATCGCTGCTTGGGACAGGCAAAAAGATCATTGTCCCACCGTATGTCCTAACCCAGAGGGGGCTTGCACGGCAATTCACCCTGCATAGGAAAGGGATGGGGTGTGGGGTTTGTGGGGGCGGCGAAGCCGCCCCCACAAACCCCGCTTTCCCCCTTTTCACGGGCGCGCCACTCCCTCAAAACGATTCGCTGCACAAGCCAGAGGTACCCCCTATTGCGAACCGACCCGCTTTGAGGTAGAATTCCCCTGCGAGGTGAAGAACTATGTCCTACCTGGAACAGGAAATTCTGGAACAGCCCGACATATTGCGCGGATTGTGGGATCGGGAAAAGGATCGGGTGTGCGCGCTGGCGGAGGTCATCCGGGAACGCGCCCCCCGATTCGTGGTTCTGGCTGCCCGGGGCAGTTCCGATAACGCCGCCCGCTACGGGCAGTATCTCCTGGGGGCAGCCAACGGCCTGTCGGTGGCGCTGGCTACTCCCTCGCTTTTCACCCTCTACCGCCGCCCGCCACGCCTGGCGGACGCGCTGGTCCTCGCCGTATCCCAGTCCGGTCAGTCGCCCGACATCGTGGCGGTGGTGGAGGAGGGGCAGCGGCAAGGAGCGCTCACGCTGGTGCTCACCAACGACGCCGACTCCCCGCTGGCCCGGGCGGCGGAGTTCGTCCTCCCCCTCCACGCTGGCACCGAACGAAGCGTCGCGGCGACCAAGACCTACACGGCCTCTCTCTTCGCCATCGCGATGCTCAGCGCAGCGCTGGCCGACGATGCGGAGATGTGGACAGCCTTGCAGTCCGTCCCGGACGCCATCGCTCAGGTCGTCACCTCGGCGCCCGCTATCCGCCAGGCCAGCGAGCGGTACCGCTATATGGAAGCCTGCGTGGTGGTCAGCCGGGGCTATAACTACGCCACGGCGTATGAAATTGCCCTCAAACTGAAGGAACTGACCTACGTTCTGGCCGAGCCGTACTCTTCCGCCGATTTTCAGCATGGGCCTGTGGCGCTGGTGGAGCGGGGGTTCCCGGTTATCGCCGTTGTCCCGGAGGGGGCGGTGGCGGCGGAGATGCTGGATTTTCTGAAGCGGTTGCGGGAACGGGAGGCGGAACTGGTGGTGATTTCGGCCCGGGAAGAGGCCCTGAAACTGGCCCAGACCCCTCTACATCTCCCTGCGGGGGTTCCGGAGTGGCTCTCCCCGATGGTCACCGTGGTGCCGGGCCAACTCTTCGCGCTGGGGCTAACGCTGGCCCGGGGACTGGACCCGGACCATCCCCGCGGCCTGCGCAAGGTGACGCTGACCGAATAGGGAGGAGGTGCCGATGAACGGTCTGGAACCGATGGGTAAACTGCTGATTCTCTTCGGCCTGATGCTGGCGGGGATCGGAGCGTTGATCTGGCTGATCGGCCGATTGCCGGGGATCGGAGAACTCCCCGGCACCATCCGCATTGAACGGCCGGGCTTCACCTGCATCATCCCCGTTCTCGGCTCCATCATCCTGAGTCTGGTGCTGACGATCGTGCTGAACATTATCGCGCGGTTGTTGAAATAAACCAGCGCGCGTTCAAAAAAAGCCCAGGGATACCCGCAGAGGAGGAACGGGGTTGAAACCCGCCCCTACAGCCCCTTCGGGGCTCGTTGTGGTAGTGCGCCACGGAGCATGGCGGAGTGGCGCTTCAGCCTGTGCAGCAGGGTTTTGCTTTGAGCCGGAGGGTTCACCCTCTGGCGAGAAGGATTTGCCGCTTTTGCTTCCTCACCTTGAGTTGGCGCATATTCCCCTCAAGTGTAAGTTTCAGTTATGCCCAGACCTCGTGCGAACGGGGTCCGGCCTTTAGCGCCCCCTCATCCCCCTGGCGAAGGGGGAAAAGAGGGGTTTCGGGGCGGGCGGCCTTCGGCCGCCCGCCCCGAAACCCCCAAAATTCCCCCTCCCCGGGCTTGTGCAGCAAATCATTTCGGGGGAGCGGCGCGCCCGCGAAAAAGGGAAAGTGGGGTTTGTGGGGGCGGCTTCGCCGCCCCCACAAACCCCACACCCCACCTCTTTCCCAGGCGGGGCGAATTGCTGCGCAAGCCCCTCCCCGTGCAGTGTTTGACAAATCAGATTCTTGAAGTATACTGTCAACAGTTGACAGTCAACATCCGCTGGCATCGGGGGCAGGATGAAAGTGCCCTTCCTGAAACGGGAAAACCTGCGGGATGCGGTCATCCGGCTCATAGAGGAGGCCCTTCTGAGAGGCGAACTGGCCCCAGGGAGCCGCATTGTGGAGGCCGAACTGGCCCGACAGGCCGGAATCAGCCGCGGGCCGGTCCGGGAAGCAATCCAGCAACTGGTCGGTGAGGGAGTGCTGGTCCATTACCCATCGCGAGGGACCTTCGTCGCCTGCTGGACTCCTCAGGCTGTGGAGGAGGCATACACTCTGCGGGCTGTCCTGGAGCGTTTGGCCATTCAGGAGGCGGTCAAACGGGCCACTCCGGAGGACATCGCCCGATTGCAGACCACCGTGGAAGAAATGGACCAGCGAGCCCGGGAGGGAGATGCCCGCGCCCTGGTGTTTTTAGACGTGCGCTTCCACGAGCAATTGTATGCTCTCTCCGGACACTCGCTCCTTCAGGAGGTGCTGGCCCGCCTGCGGCGGCGTCTCTACGCTCTGATGGGACTGGATGAAGGGTATGCCGTCCACCGGGACGAAATCGTCCGTGACCATCAGCGCATTGTGGATGCCCTGAAAACGGGCGATCCCAACCTGGCGGCCGAAACTATCGCTGCGCACGTCTTAGCCGTCGGCGCGGAGGTGGTGGAGCAGGTCCGAAGACGAACGGAGACATCAGATGCATCGGGAGATTGAACTCCCTTATGGACACAGGACCCTGTGCGCCGCCGTCCCGGAGCGCAACCTGGTTGGCGTGTATGTCCCGCAACCGGTCCCGGCCTGTGCCGACCCGGAGGCGGAAATCGCCCGCGCGCTGGCTGAGCCCCTGGGTGCGCCGCCCCTGCGGACGCTGGCACGCCCGGGCGAACGGGTGGTTGTTCTGATAGACGACCACACCCGCGCCACACCGACCGCTCGTATCCTTCCCCCTGTGCTAGAGGAACTGCTTCGCGGCGGCGTCCGCCCGGAAGATATCACCATCCTGATCGCCCACGGCACCCACCGCCCAAGTACCGATGAGGAAATGCGGGCGAAGGTTGGAGAAGAGATCGTCCGCCAGTTCCGGATAGAACGACATCAGTGCACCGACGAGCAGAGCCAGGTGTTCGTGGGGCTGACCAGTTGGGGGACGCCGGTCTGGGTCAACCGGACCGTTCTGGAGGCAGATCGGCGTATCGGGATTGGGCACATCGGCCCCAGTCCGTACGCCGGTTATTCCGGAGGTTACAAACTGATTCTCCCTGGCGTAGCGGCACTGGATACCGTCAACGCCAATCATAGCCTCGTCCCCCTGGGTTTCCGTCGGCCGGGGCGCGTGGACATCCCTTGCCGCCTGGATATAGACGAGGCCGGACGGATGGTCGGGCTGGACTTCGTGGTGAATGTGGTCCTCTGCCAGAATGAGCGGATCGCGCGGGCGTTTGCCGGTGCACCGGAAGAGGTGTACCGGGAAGGAGTAGCGCTGGCGCGGAAAGTGTACGAAGTCACCGTTCCCCCCGATATGGATATCGCCATCACTGCCGGTTACCCCTACGACCTGGACCTCTACCAGGCCGTGCGGGCGGTGGAGTACGCCGATGCGGTGGTGCGGCCGGGAGGAAACATCCTGCTGGTGGCGGCCTGCCCGGAGGGCATCGGCGGCGATGACTTCTACCGCCTGATGGCCGATTCATCCAAACGGCCCGACGATTTCCTGCGGGATGTAGTACGCCGCAACGGGATGGTCACCTTCGCCGTACTGGGCTATGCCCTGGCGCGTATCAAGGCGGAGAAGCGCCTGTGCATAGTGACAGAGGGCATTCCCTCTGCCGATTTAGAGGCCATGGGGATCACCCCCTTCCCGTCGTTACAGGCAGGAATAGACCAACTGCTCCAGGAGCACGGCCCCGAGACGCGGGTGGCGGTATTCCCTATGGGTTCCTCTACTATACCCGTTATGTAAAAATACGCCATCTTCAGTCTACGGTTCGCTCAATTTCGGGCCAGTTACGAAAATTTGGAGCAGCGACTCCAGCAAGGAAGAGTTCTGGAATCCGAACAGGCTTTCTGGTTTCCGGATTGCGGGATTCCGAATTGGGAAAAGGCCTTTTGTCTCCCCTTTTTTTCTTGCCTGGAGGGGCAGAGAGAAAAGGGGGAGAGGGGGTTTGCGGGCGGCGGCGAAGCCGCCGCCCGCAAACCCCAACTCTTCTCCCCCTCCCCGTGCGGCTGTAGGGGCGGACGATCCGTCCGCCCTCAACGGGGAGGGGGTTGGGGGGTGGGGCGAACCGATCAGATACCCGATTCATCTATTTCAAATCAGCATAAATATACGAGAAGTGATTCTCCATTTCCCAAAACTGCTGTAAAAACGAGCGAACCGTGGGTTCAGGGCTCTGGGAAGGTGCCCTATCCGTTTGACCATTCTAAAGGGGGTGCAATTATGGAAGAGAAGACAACAGAAAAAGTGCGCCGCACGACCAGCCGGATCGGAGGAGTCTCCATCGCCTGGGTGACCCTCTTCGGCGCCCTCTGTGGCGTGACCGGACTGGTCCCCATCTTCCCGTACGTGGGGGGCGGAGGATACGTGCCGCTGACCACCCCGCTCTGCGCCATCGCCCCACTGCTGCTGGGGCCGGTGGGCGGGGTTGTCGCCGCGGCGGTCGGTGGGCTTATCGGGATGTTTATCGCCCCCGCCGCCTACCCCCTCCAGATTGTGGACATCTTCCTCAACGCGATTCTCCCGGCCCTCTTCGTCGCCCTGATGGTGCGGGATGACCGCCTGTGGAAGGTGACCGTTCCCCTGTTCATCGTCCTGGGGATCGCCGGATGGCTGGTGCCATTCTACGTTCCCGGCGCGGCGGCAGGATTCGGCAAGGTGCCGGAACCCCTTTATTTCATTATGGCTGGCCTCTACTGGATTCCGTCCACCATCATCGCCGCCACGCCGCTGGGGACTCGCCTGATCCCCCGCTGGGTCGTCTCCCAAAACCGCGCCCAGCGGTACGGCGGCGTCTTCCTGGCGATTCTGGCAGCACTGTTCGTCTGGTGGCTGCCATGGACTCGTCCCTACTGGTATCTCTTCAACTTCTCCGCCGAACTGGGCGTGGCGACCCACGTCGCTTACTCCTGGTGGGTGCCGGCACTCTCCGCGATCACCGCGGTGATCACCATCCCCATCGTGGAGGCACTGGAGCGCAGCGGACTGCCCAAAATTGAGGGCGCGATCTGGTAATCCGAAAGCCTTCCCAGAAGCCCATCGTCAGAAGGGCGGGGGCATCCCCCACCCCACCGCCCCCGCCCATCCTCAAAAACCTACCCATATCCTCAGGAGGCCGATTGCGCGAAGATAGCGCCATATCGTTAGAGAACGTGACGTTCACCTACGAGGGAGACGTCGTCGCCCTGCGCGACCTGAACCTCACTGCGCGCCGGGGGGAATTTGTGGTTGTCCTGGGCGCCAATGGAGCGGGCAAATCCACCCTCTGCTACCTGACCAGCGGCATCGTCCCCCACATCTACGGCGGCCGACGGCGGGGAAACGTCCGCCTGGTGGACCTGGACCCCTGGGACGAGCCCCTCTATATCACCGCGCAGCGCTGCGGTGTGTTGATGCAGGACCCAGAGGTACAACTGTTTATGCCCACGTTGAAGGCCGAGTTGGCCTTCGGACCGGCGAACCTGGGAGTACCGCGGGAGGAAATCCTGCGTCGGGTCCAGGAGGCACTGGCGCTGGTCCGGCTGGAAGGGCTGGAGGAGCACAACCCCCGCGACCTCTCCGGTGGGCAGAAACAGCGCGCCGCCCTGGCCTCGGTGCTGACCATGCAGCCCCAGGTATTGATTCTGGATGAGCCCACGTCGCAGTTGGACCCGCTGGGCCGCTGGGAAGTCGGGGAGGCGATTGAGCGATTGAAGCGCGCGGGCGACCTGACCATTGTGATGACCACCCACGAGACCGAAGAAGTCCTGCACCTGGCCGATCAGGTGCTGGTACTGGAGGGGGGAGAAACTATCCTGCAGGGCTCTCCTGCGGAGGTATTCTCCCAGACACGGCGTCTGGAACAGGCGGGGGTAAAAACTCCGGCGCTGATCCAGATTCAGGCGCGTCTCGGGCTAAAGGATGCCGACCGACCGGGCGGTTGGAGCCTCACCGTCTCCGAAGTAGCGGATCGGGTCCGAGAGGCCCTTGGGAAGGGGCAGTTGGCCCTGAGGCCGGAGGCCGTCCCTCCGCCGCCCGCTCTCCACAACAGCGGCCCGGTTGTTCTGGAGGCCCGCAACCTGACCGTGGAGTACCCCGGCCCGCCGCCAGTGACCGCCCTGCGGGACGTCCGTCTGGAAATCCGGCAGGGGGAGTTCGTGGGCATCATCGGCCAGAATGGGTCGGGGAAGAGCACTCTTGTGAAATGCTTTGTCGGACTACTGCGCCCGAAAAAGGGTGAGGTCATGTTCCAGGGGCAGAATCTGCGCCGGTTCTCGGTGGGGGAGATCGCCCGCCGGATCGGACTGGTGCTCCAGAACCCCGACTACCAGTTGTTCACCGTGTCCTGCCGGGACGAGGTCCGTTTCGGGCTGCGCAACGTCGGAGTGCCCGAGGAAGAGATAGACCCGCGGGTGGATGAAGCGCTGCGGCGGGTCGGTCTGGAGGCGTATGCGGACCTCTTTCCCTTCCGCCTATCCTTTGGCGACCGGCGCAAACTGGCCGTGGCCGCGACGATGGCCCTGGGGCCGGAAGTGCTGATTATGGACGAACCAACAACGGCCCAGGACCACCGGGGCCGCTACCAACTGGCCGAACTGGCCCGCCGTTTCCACGAAGAAGGGGGCACCGTCCTGATGATCACCCACGATGTGGACCTGATCGCCCGGTACGCCCAGCGGCTGATCGTAATGCACGAAGGGCGCATTCTGCTGGACGGCCCCACCCCCGAGGTCTTCGCCCAGGTGGAGGAACTCCGGAAGAGTTTCGTGGTGCCCCCGGTTGCCGCGCAACTGGCCCAGGCCCTGGCCCCTCTGGGTGTGCCGCCGCACATAACGACGTTAGACGAACTGACCCGCGTCCTGGTTCCCCGGACGCCCCAGGTGGAGGGAGAGTAATGCAACCGGCATTCCGCTATACCCATCTGAATACTCCCATCCACTGCCTGCATCCCCTGGTCAAACTGGCCTACCTGCTGCTGACGCTGGTGCTGGTGATGTACCCCATCCGCCTGACCGATATGCCCATTCTGCTCATCTGGCTGGGGTTTTCAGCCCTTCTATGGGCTCTGGCGCGCATTGAACCGCGCCGCTTCGCCACGCTGTTCAAGATTCTGCTGGGGACCTTCGTCTTCCTCATCCTGATCCAAGGGTTCACCTACCGGGGAGGGCAGACGCCGCTCATTGTTCTGGGGCACCTGAAACTCTGGGAGGCTGACCTGGGGGTCATCACCCGAGAGGGGGTTTGGTTCGGGCTGGTGCTCAGCGTCCGCATCTTAGCCGCGACGTCGGCGCTCCCCCTCTTCGTGATGACCACGCCCACATCGGCCATTATGAGCGCGATGGGGAAACTGCGCGTTCCCCCCACCGCTACGTTCATGTTCGTCAGCGCCCTTTCCTTCACCACGTTGCTCTTTGAGATGTGGTCGTCCATCGTGGACGCACAGAAACTCCGGGCATTTGACATAGACGCGATGAACCCGATCCGCCGCGCGTTCCGGGCCTACATCCCCATCATCACGCCGCTGATCCTGCTTCTTTTTCGCAAGGCCAACGATTTCCAGATCGCCCTGGAGACGAAAGGATTCGGCGCACCGGTTCGTCCCACCGAAATAGAAGTTTTAACAACCCGTCCGGCCGACTACTTCTGGCTGGCGCTGATCGTCGGCGTCTTCGGGTTGTGTACGGTATTGAAGTTCGCCTGAACAATGGACAGGAGGCCCACCGTGGACAAGTATCCCTCTTACGACGAACTCTACGCCCGCCTGAGCGACTTACTGGCCCCCTGCCTGGCCCAGGACTGGCCCAATCTGCCGGTAGAGCGGGCGGAAGGGGTCTACCTCTACGCGCGGGACGGCCGCCGCTACCTGGATTTCCTTTCCGGCTTCGGGGCCTGCAACGTGGGGCACAACCATCCGCGCGTCGTGGCGGCGGCGCGGGAGCAGATGGAGCGGATGGTCCACGCCCCGCTGGGGGTGATCGCCCACGAGGCGGCGCTGCGACTGGCATGGGAACTGGCCCAGGTCACCCCCGGCGGCGCCGATATGTTCTTCTTCGGCAACAGCGGCGCCGAGGCGGTGGAAGGGGCGATCAAACTGGCCCGCTACGTCACCGGGCGGTGCGGCATCATCGCCTTTCTGGGCGGTTTCCACGGACGCACGATGGGCGCCGTTTCCGTTACCACCTCCAAAGTGCGCTACCGCACCGGCCACGGGCCGTTTCTCCCCGATGTCTACTACGCCCGCTTCCCATACCCCTTCCGTTCCTCCGCCCCCGATCCGGTCGCGTGCGCGCGGGAGGCGCTGGAGGACATAGAGCGATTGTTTGAGTACGTGATCGCTCCGCAGGACGTCGCGGCGTTTCTACTGGAGCCGATCCAGGGGGAGGGAGGCTACGTTATCCCGCCGCGGGAATGGCTGGTGGAACTGCGTCGCATTGCCGACGAGTACGGCATCCTGCTGATTTTTGACGAGGTCCAGACCGGCTTCGGACGAACGGGGGAATGGTTCGCCGCCCAGGCCTTCGGGGTGGAGCCGGATATCCTCTGCCTGGCGAAAGGGATCGCCAACGGCTTCCCGCTGGGAGCCGTCGCCGCCCGCCGCGATTTGATGAAGCGGTGGGGTCCGGCGTCCCACGGCACCACCTATGGCGGCAGTCCCATCTCCTGCGCCGCGGCGCTGACGGTGCTGGCGGTCATTCGGGAGGAAAATCTGCTGGAGAACGCCCGCATTCAGGGGGCGTATATGCTGGAACAACTCCGCCGGTTCCGGGCGGAATCCCCCATCGTTGGGGACGTGCGCGGGGTGGGCCTGATGATTGCGGTGGAGTTCGTCCGTCCGGGCTCCAGAGACCCCAACCCGGAGGCGGTCTCCCGCATACTGCAGCGGGCGCTGGAGGGCGGCCTGCTCCTCTACCCCTGCGGCCACTGGACGCAGACCATCCGCCTGATCCCCCCGCTGACGATCACGCGCGAGCAGGTGGAGGAGGGGCTATCCATTTTCCGTCGGGCGGTACTGGCCGAATCCTGACTCTACGGGGTCTTCTCTATGACGATTTCCCACGAACCCATCCGGTCGCCTTCGGGGCACATCTGGAGGGTCAGGCCGGAGAGGATGGGGGCGTTGGGCTCCTCCACGCTCAGGGCGTAGAAAACACCCGGCTGGAGCACAAAGTCGGCGTAGCCGGGGCTGATCCAGGGGCGCATCCCGGTGACGGCCCGGTCCGCGCCATCGGCCCAGAGGAGCCAGAGCACCACGCCGGATAGCGGCTGGGGGCCTGCCGGGGTGGGCGTCACGCGGCGGGGAGCGGGGGTCGGAGTGGGGGGAGGCGGCCCCTGCACCCAGATGCGCAGTTGCCCCGATTCCCCCTCACAGACCAGGTTCTGGGCGACCACCCGGTAAGGGGAAGGGACGGGGGAGGGGAGAAAGGGGGCCGTAGAAGACGGAGAAGGAGTCGGAGACGGAACCGCTGTGGGAGCGGTCCCCGGTTCAGCCGTAGGCGCCGGGGTCGGAAGGACACCTCCGGTGGGAGGGGCCGGGGTCTCCAGATAAATCCGCATCGCCGGAGTGTAGACGCCGAGGCGCTGGGCCAGAAGGCTCAGTTTACGCATCGTCGGCGCGGGCTGACCGTGAGCCACGTAGGCCTCTATCATCGCCGCCAGCGCGTCCTGCACGTCCTCTTGCCGCAACCCCTTCAGCCGGGCAACGGCCCGGTCCATATCCCCGTCCGCCACATACCCCAGAGCCGCCAGCCGAATCCATTCGTGCCGGTAATCGCTGCGCAGAAGGGGGGGAGTCGTGTTGTAGAGTTGAACGGGGTCAATCAGCCAGGAGTAGACCAGCCCCAGCGTCAGTCCCAGGACCAGGCCCAGAGCCCCCGTGAGGAATCGCATTCTGGGGCTCACGGCGCGCCTCCCAGATATGGCAACATCGCCGGGGTCGCGGCGTCCAGCGCCTGGGCCAACCGCACCAGCATCCGGATGTCGCCGGGGCGGCCGCTCTGGACGATCAGCGTCTCGGTCAGTTCTATCAGGGGGCGTTCCGGCTGTTCCGGGTCCAGGCGCGCCAGCCGTTCTCGGGCTGTCTCTGAGTTTCCTTCCACCTGGTAAGCCGCGGCGACCATGAGAATGTAGTCGTTGCGGTAGTCCTGGCGCAGTTGCGCGGGGGCGGTGTTGGTGTACTGGACGGGCCAGAGGACCCAGCCGACGAGGAGGCCCAGGGCGATGCCCAGGACCAGAGCGATGAATCCCCACAGGAGTGCGTTCCGCATAGGGGTCACCTGAAACGTGAAGGTGACGGCCGGTAGAGGCTGACCGTCACCTCTGTAGAGAGTGCCGGAGGTGGGAGTCGAACCCACATGAGCCGAGCCCACACGATTTTGAGTCGCGCGCGTCTGCCTGTTCCGCCACTCCGGCCTTCCGGCAAATAGTATAACTGCAAACGGGTTTTTCGTCAAATGCCGATACCCCTGCACACGGGTGTATTTCAGTTCTATGGCGTAACTACCTACCCTATTTTGGGGAAATGTGTTAAACTATGGCCGTGACCAGGCGACAGCAGATCATAGAAGTTCCAAACAAGCGGTTGACCGCTCTGGAAGCACAAGTAGCATCCCTCCAGGCAGAGATGGTGCGCCTGCAAGCGGAAAACACTCGCTTGCAGGAGGAGATTGTGCGCCTGCAAACGGAGAACACCCGCCTGGAGGCCGAAAATGCCGAGCTACGCCGTCGCCTGGGGCTGAACAGCCACAACAGCCACAAGCCGCCCCGTAGC
>Ga0209721_1001601_pt1 | contig 16341 bp, 13 predicted proteins | sample TshhotsprinmetaG_FD_184139 | JGI IMG/M metagenome (GOLD analysis project Ga0209721, IMG submission 184139) | Hot spring microbial communities from South Africa to study Microbial Dark Matter (Phase II) - Tshipise hot spring metaG (SPAdes)... | ecosystem: Environmental > Aquatic > Thermal springs... | reverse complement strand
TCCTATTGGCTCGATGGCCTTTCTGAGAAGCTGAACCCTTCTCTCTGTGTTTGTGAATGTCCCGTCCTTTTCTGCATAGGATGACGCAGGGAGTATCACATCTGCATATTCCGATGTTTCATTAGGGAATATATCCTGAACAACCATGAATTCGAGCCTTTCCAATGCCTCCCTTAAGTGGTTAAGGTCAGGGTCTGAAACCATAGGATTTTCTCCCATTATGTACATTGCCTTCAGGCTGCCGTCATATGCCCTTTCCATCATGTCCATCAATGTGAGTCCGGGCCTTTCAGGGAGTTTTTTCTCCATGCCATCTCGAACTTTTTTCTTGCCCTCGGGTCTGTTACTGTCTGGTAGCCTGAATAAACATTGGGCAGCCCGCCCATATCGCATGCGCCCTGGACATTGTTCTGCCCCCTCAAAGGATTGAGTCCTGACATGGGAAGTCCTATGTGTCCTGTGAGCATCACAAGATTGGCGCATGCCCTTACATTATCAACACCTGTTATATGCTGTGTAATACCCATGGCATAAAAGAGCATGGAGCGTTTTTCCATGGCATAGATTCTTGCCACACGGCGTATATCGCCGGCCTTGACCCCTGTGATGCCTTCAACGACATCAGGAGAATAGCGCCTCAGAACCTCTTCGAATGTATCGAAGTTCTCTGTCCTTCTTTTCACAAAATCTATATCCACGAGGCCTTCGTTCACTATGGCATTCATTATTCCCATTAAAAGGGCTACATCTGTACCGCTTTTCTGCCTGAGATGTATGTGTGCAAACTCTGCTATCTTTGTCCTTCTCGGGTCTGCCACTATTAATGTGGCGCCTCTGTCAACAGCCTCAAGCATGTGCATTCCTATCATAGGGTGCTGCTCTGTTGTATTTGAGCCTATTACAAAGAGTACCTTTGCATCCGCAATCTCGCTTATGGAATTTGTCATGGCGCCGGAACCGAATGCTGCTGCAAGTCCTCCCACAGTGGATGAATGGCAGAGCCTCGCGCAGTGGTCTATATTGTTTGTTCCAAGAACTGCCCTCGCGAACTACATCATAAGGTAATTCTCTTTATTTGTGCACTTTGCAGAACTGAGGATGCCTATGGAGTCAGGGCCGTGTTTCCTTTTTATTTCATCAAGGCGTGCTGCTACGAGAGTTAATGCCTCATTCCATGTTGATCTTCTAAACTCCCCGTTCTGCCTTATCATCGGATATTTCAGCCTGTCAGGATGTGCAACAAACTCATGGGCGTTCCAGCCCTTTACGCACAGGCTTCCCCTGTTTACAGGATGGGATCTGCTTGGAGAAACTCCTACGATCTGTCCGTTTTCTACATGGAGATGCAGGCCGCATCCGCAGCCGCAATATGGACAGACTGTGAGAACCTTGTTCATAATTTCTATTTTAACAAACTTTATGCCCTATATCTTTATCATAGCGACATGATTCGCTTATTTTCCGAAAAGTAAAAAACAGGAGAATTTATAATATTCTGCATCCAACAGTCCCATATTCAAACTCGTCAGGCATTTCTATGGATATTCTCTTTATTGCCTCAAAGCCGGTACAGTGAATGGGAACAATCTTTTTAACATTAAGTCGTCTGAACTCACTTATCGTTTTTTCAATCTTGGCTTCTCCAGGGCCTATCAGGTGAAAGCCGCCTATCACACAATAGATGTCATTTATCCCGGTTATCTTTATAGCCTGCTCAATTGTATTAATTATCCCGGCATGACTGCAGCCTGCAATGATAACAAGTCCTTTTTTTAGTATTTATCACGACGCCCTGGTCATCGAGAACCCTGTCGTTCAATGTTTTGCCATCCCTTTTTATTCTGAACACATTTAATTCTTCCCATAAATGAATCCTCGGTATCTCTCCTGTAGTAATGACGCCCTTTGATCCTGCACCTCCTTCCTACCATTACATGATATAGCTTGATATAACAAGTTTTAAAATAAAAAATTATCCTTATTTGGTTATAGGAAAATTAGAGACCCTCGTCTTAAATCTATAGAGGTCTCCTCGCATAACCGAAGCAATCCATCCACAAGGGGTATTATCTTTCTTATACGCTACCAGATCGACATAAAATGCCAGGCTGCCAGCAGGCACCTGAAGATACTTTGATTCATCGGACCGAATTGTTGTTACTTCGATGGTGACATCAGCGTATTCATTACAGATGTGGCATTTTCCGGCTAAAACATCAAAGACAGCTTGACTCTCGATACTTGTGGGGTCTTCGTAGATATGGGAATTGAGTATCTTGCAATCTGTACAGACTATGAATTTTTTTCAAGCACATAGGGCTTTTTATCAGCAAGAAAGAGTCGTTTTATACAAAATACATCTTCGTTTAGAGACACCATAAGCTTCTCTGATACAAGTTTACTGGCCTTAATACGCCTAACGTCTAAAATCTTCACTTCGGGCTTCAATCCTCTTTCGGTCATATCTTCAAAAAAGTCTGGAATCTTTATCATAAGGTCCAGTTTGGGTTCTGCTACAAAGGTTCCCTTACCCTTAATCGCATATAACAATCCATCTTGTGTCAGCTTCTTTAAAGCTTCCCTTACTGTAATTCTGCTTACGCCATACACCTTGCAAAGTTCTGTTTCAGAAGGCAGCATATCATGGGGTTGCAGCATCCTGTTCCTTATCTGACTGTAAATAATGTCTATTAATTGGTTATAGGCTGGAATTGGAGATCGTTTATTTACGGTAGCAGAAGCATCTCCTGGAACCGGGGGGAATTTATGCATTTTGTGAAATACCTCCAACTTGTTATGACATGATATTACTACATGGTTTTATCTCTGTCAAGGAAAAAATTTCTTGCAAAATATATTTTTCATTCCCTTGCTATTCCCCATCTCTTTCTTTTTTCCCAGAGGGACTTTCTTGTAATTCCGAGCATGTCCGCAAGCTGCTGCTCGTTAAACTCGTCCTGGTATTTCTGGATAAACGCCTTTGTGTAGTCCTCGATGGAGAGTTTATCGCCGAGGGCTGCATGTATAAATGACCTTTCTGTTTTTATGCCCTCCGGCAAATGCTCTGCCCTTATAACTCCGTCTTCTGCTATGAGGATTGCCCTTTCTATTATGTTCTGTAGTTCCCTGATATTGCCGGGCCAGTGGTATGCTTTGAGGATCTTCGATGCCTCGTTATCTATCTCATTCACCGGTTTGCCCAGTTCCTTTGAATATTTATGTATGAAATATCTTACCAATAGTTCTATATCCTCTTTCCTCTCCCTCAAGGGAGGAAGCTTTATGGTAATCACGTTTATCCTGTAAAAGAGGTCTTCCCTGAAAGTCCCCTCGTTTATGGCATTTTCTATATCCTTGTTTGTAGCAGATATAAATCTCAGGTCAACCTTAATGCTCTGTGTCCCGCCCACAGGCCTTATCTCATGGTCTTCAAGCACCCTCAGGAGCTTTGATTGAAGGCCGATGCTCAAATCACCAATCTCATCGAGGAATACAGTGCCTCCGTTTGCTTCTTCAAAAAGCCCCTTCTTTGAAGTTATTGCGCCTGTAAAGGCGCCCCTTACATGGCCGAAGAGTTCTGACTCAAGGAGATTCTCAGGGATGGCGCTGCAGTTAATTGGTATAAAGGTCTTGTCTGCTCTGCTGCTGTTAAAGTGTATAGCCCTCGCAATGAGCTCCTTGCCCGTGCCTGTCTCTCCAAGTAAAAGCACATTGCTCCTTGCGTCTGCAATCTTCTTTACCTCGGTGATTATCTTCTGCATTGCTGAACTCTCGCCTATTATCCTGCTGAAGTCGTACTGCCTTTCTATCTGTTTTTTGAGGAGGACATTTTCTGCCTGAAGTGCCCTTTGTTTAAGGGCATTTTTTACAATCTGCTTTATCTCTTCATGTATGATGGGCTTTACGACATAGTCGTAAGCGCCTGCCCTGAGGGCTTCAACAGCGGTCTCTAAAGAGGCGTATGCCGTAACTATTATTACGGTCTGGTCAGGAAACTTTTCCTTTATTCTTTTAAGGAGTTCTATGCCGTCGATTCCTGGCAGTATGATGTCTGTTATTATGATGTCATAAATGCCTTTATCGAGTATTTCGAGGGCAGACTCTGCATTGTCAACAACTTCGGCCTCGTAGCCGTCCCTTAAAAATACCCTTCTCAGGGATGAACTCAGGGTCTCTTCGTCTTCAACTATGAGTATTCTCTCAGACATTGGGCTGTATCGGCAACTTTATCACAAATGTCGTTCCCTCTCCCCTTTTGCTTTTTACAGTGATTGTGCCGTTGTGCTCCCTGATTATACCATAGCAGATGCTCAGGCCTAATCCAGTGCCCTTTCCAAAAGGCTTTGTTGTAAAGAAGGGGTCGAATATCTTGTCCATCACAGACTCCTCTATTCCAACACCTGTGTCATGGAAGATAATCTCGATGAAATTGCCAGCCCTTTCCATTTTAATATCGAGCCTTCCCCCTTCGGGCATGGCATCGAGGGCATTGAGCATCAGGTTTAGAAAGACCTGCTGTATCTGGTCAGAATTGAGTAGTAATCTGGGAATATCTCCTATTTCTGTATCGAGATGTATATCTTTAAACCTCTTGTCGTATTTCACCAGATTAATTGTACGATCAAGTATCTCGGGGATGCTCGAAACCGTTTTTTCCACGGATGATATCCGTGCAAAGTCTCCGAGGCTGCGGACTATCCTTGCAATGCGCTCTATATGGCTGTTTATAGTTTTCAGGGAGTTCTCCGTAAATTCTGTATCGTCATTCGATTCCGGCTTCCGTACCATGAGTTCTTGCACGAGGGAGGATATTGATGCAAGTGGATTGCCGATCTCGTGTGATATTCCAGCAGTTAATTTGCCGATACTGGCTAACTTCGATGCCTGAAACAACTGCTCCTCCATTTTTTTCTTTTCTGTTATATCTTCGAGGATAACCACATATCCGCCTGCCAGATACCCGGATGGGTCCTTAAACGGGCTGATATTTATCTTAAACGTCTGATGCGTTGGCGTCTGGAAGGTGATCTCGTTTTGTTCGTTCTGCAGGAGTACATCGCCAGGAATCCACGGCAATAAAAGTATTATCGAGCTGTTAAATGCCTCTGATTTTTTAATCCCTGTAATTGTCTCCATTTCTTTGTTCCAGTATTTGACCCTCAAGAGAGAGTCAACCGTGGTAATGCCCACAGGCGCGCTCTCTATGATATTCTCGCTGAACTCTTTTAGATAGGATAGTTCCCTGTTGGCGTCTGCCAGCTCCTGACGGGAGAGCCTGAGGCTTTCGGTAATATGCTTTATCGATTCAGAAAGCTCTTCTCTCTCCTTTTCTGTCAGAACGAGTTTGTTTTCGAATATGATCGCTGCTATGGACGAACCTATTGCTCCAGACAGTATCTTTTCAGCCTCGTTTCTCAACTCGAAGAGTTCCTTTGATGTGAGTTCGTCCTGTTTCTTCTTCTTTTTTAACAGGAAGGAATGTATCGCCTCCCTTGCCTCCGGCCTGCCCAGATACTGGGCAAGGATATCCTCTATGTCATTAACAGTGTAGGAACTGCCGTAGGCGAGCTCCCTTGCCTTTTCATAAGACTCCACGAATATAAGGGACTGTATCTCTTCATCCTTTGACTGCTTCGTAAATACAGATACACCGATGTAAAACAGCAAATTAAAAAACATGCTCCAGAACAGGGAGTTGCCCCACTTGCCGAGACCCTTTATTCCGAAGAGGCTTGCAGGATTGAGCATTTCAGAGCCGGTCATAAGTCCGATGAGCCCGATATCCTTTACAATGCCTGCCTTGATGAGAGCGGGCATTATAAGGGTGTAAAACCATACAGTAAAGCCTGCAATAAGGCCTGCGATTGCTCCCATTTTTGTCCCCCTCTTCCAGTAAAGACCCAAAAGAAATGCGGGCGCAAAGAGTGTCACTGCCTCGAAGGACTTAAGCCCCATATCCACGAGGCTGTAAAATTCTCCGATTGATGTGGCAAAGAAATAGCCGAGGAAGACGACGCCGAGGATTACAAGCCTCTTTATATTCAAAACTATGGCAGGGAATTTTGGTGCATCGTGGAAATTTATGAGTGTGGGCATAATTATACTGTTCATGACCATTGTGCTCAGTGCCAATGCCTCCACAATTACCATGCCTGTTGCAGCAGAAAAACCGCCTATAAAGGCGAGGAGTGAGAGGTATTGTTTTCCGTAACTCAGGGGCAGGGTAAGGACGAAATAATCCGCATCTTTGCCTGCACCTCCGAGAAGAAGCCCTCCGAAGGCTATGGGCAGTACGAATATGTTTATCAGGAAAAGATACAGCGGAAAGAGCCATACAGCCTTTGTTATGTGTGCCTCGTCATAATTCTCCACGACAGCCATCTGGAACTGTCTGGGCAGAAACATTATGGCCATCATTGAGAGGAAGAGGAGGGCAAACCACTCGAAATAGGCTGTCTCTGTGCCTGTTCCGAGAAAGAGCAGAACAGAATGCTCGGAATCCTTGATCCTGTCGAATATGTCGCTAAACCCTTCAAACAGCCCGTAAGTGACGAAGATGCCTACAAGGACAAAGGCTATAAGTTTTACTATGGACTCAAAGGCGATGGCAAAGACAAGGCCGCCGTGCTTTTCTGATGAATCGAGGCGTCTGGCGCCGAACATAATGGCGAATATGCCGAGTATCAGTGTAATGAAGAGCCCTGCAGCAGCACTGCCTTTCACCTCTCCGGATATAATAGTGAATGTGCTTATGATTGCCTTTATCTGCAATCCGAGATATGGAGCGATTCCCACCACAGCAACTATTGTTACAAGGGTTGAAAGTGAGAGGGACTTGCCGTATCTCGAACCCATGAAATCGGATATGGTTGTGATCCTGTTTGCCTTTGCTATCCTTACAACCTTTTTCAGGACAACGAGCCATACGGCAGCCATGAGTGTGGGGCCTAAATATGTGGTGAGGAATGAAAGGCCCGAAGTGGCCGCCTTTCCGACGCTTCCGTAGAATGTCCATGAGGTGCAGTAAACTGCGAGGGACAGGGAATAGATGTAAGGGTTATTGACTATGCTTTTCCCTGCCTTCTCCTTTTTCTCTGCATAATATGCAACTGCAAAGAGGAGCAGGAGGTAACACAGGACTATGAAGAAAAGATTATATGATGCAAACATATCAAATAGTTAATGAGCAAATGAGCAAATGGGTGAAAACTCATATGCTCATATGCCCATTTACTCATTAACTCTAAGCTTAGCTTTTTTTGTCTTCAGTTCTGTAGACTGCAAATGCTATAAGGATTATAAAAATGAGCCAGAAGGCGAATAGGTATTCGGCCACATCGGTGTGGAATATCTCCAGCAATGGCCAGTTAAGGCCAAGGAGACCGAGGATGAATATGAATATCCAGACTTCTGTGTTTTTCATTTACTCCTTTATTTCTTCCTCTACCACCCTGCCGATGCTTACGATCCTGTCATCTGCCTCCAGGTCCATGAGCTTCACACCCTGGGTATTCCTGCCCTGAACAGAGATGCTGTCGGCTTTTGTCCTTATTAATTTTCCCGAATTTGTTATCAGGACAATCTCGTCTTCATCCTTTACCTGAAGGAGGCCGACTGCATTGCCTCCCCTCTCTGTGAGTTTTATGGATATGACTCCTTTTCCGCCTCTGCCGTGAACAGGATACTCTTCTGGTTTTGTCCGTTTTCCAAGGCCTTTCTCTGTGACTGTCAACAGGCTTGTTCTTTCTCCTACCACATCGGCTGATACAACCTCATCTCCCTCGGAGAGCCTTATTCCTATAACACCCCTTGCTGTTCTTCCCATATCCCTGACATCGTCTTCCTTAAACCTTGCAGCAAGCCCGCTCCTTGTGCCTATGATTAAATCATTTTTTCCGGTTGTCCTCTTAACAGCAATAAGCTCATCTCCCTCATCGAGGCTGACTGCTATTATTCCCTTGCTCCTCGGGTTGCTGTATTCCTCGAGTGCTGTTTTCTTAACGATGCCTTTTTTTGTGAACATCACGAGGAATCCTTCCTTGAAGTCCTTAACATTTAAGGCTATTGTTATCCTCTCTCCCTCTGTCAGTGGCAATAGATTAACAAGGGCCTTGCCTTTTGCTGTCCTTCCTGCCTCGGGTATTTCATATATTTTTTTCCAGTATAGCCTTCCTAAATTGCTGAAAAAAAGCATGTAGTCATGAGTGGAGCCTATGAAGAGCTGCTCAACATAATCCTCTTCCCTTGTCTCCATACCGGTTAGTCCCTTTCCACCACGACGCTGGCTCCTGTAAATAGAAAGCGGATTCCTCTTTATATAGCCGTTGTGCGAAAGGGTGATGACCATATCCTCTTCTGTGATGAGGTCTTCAATGGTCAACTCTGCAGTCTCTGCTACAATCTCTGTCTTTCTTTCGTCTCCGTATTTATTCTTAATCTCTACAAGTTCATCCTTTATAATCTTCGAAACGAGTTTCTCGCTTCCTAAAATCTCCTTTAATCTCTCTATCTCCTTCAGTGTATCCTCATAATCCTTTACAATCTTATCCCTCTCAAGGCCGGTCAGTCTCTGGAGTTTCATATCCAGTATTGCCTGTGCCTGGACCTCTGTCAATGGATATTTTGTCATCAATCCGTTTCTTGCCTCTTCCGGGTTCTTTGAATTCCTTATGAGGGTTATGATCGCATCGAGATGGTCGAGGGCAATCTTCAGCCCCTCAAGGATGTGAGCCCTTTCTTCAGCCTTTCTTAATTCAAACCTTGTCCTGCGCAATATGACATCCCTTCTGTGGTGTAGGAAGTGTCCGAGCATCCGTTTGAGATTGAGTATGTGCGGCTGTCCATTAACAAGGGCTAACATTATGATTCCGAAGGTGGACTCCATCTGCGTGTGTTTATAGAGGTTATTCAGAATTACCTGCGGAACCTCGGCGCGCTTTAATTCAAGGACTATCCTTATTCCGTCCCTGTCTGATTCATCCCTGATGTCGGATATTCCTTCTATGCGCTTTTCACGGACAAGCTCTGCTATTTTTTCTATAAGCCGTGCCTTATTTACCTGATATGGAAGTTCGGAGATTATTATGCTGTCTCCGCCTTTTGCTTCCCTCTCAATCCTTGCCTTTGCCCTGACCTTTATTAATCCCCTGCCGTGAGTGTAGGCTTTAACTATCCCTCCTGTCCCGTAAATCATTGCGCCTGTAGGAAAGTCCGGGCCTTTGATTACAGCCATCAAGTCATTGATTGTAGCATCAGGATTCTCAAGGAGCATTATCAGTCCATCCACAACCTCTCCAAGATTATGGGGAGGTATGTTTGTGGCCATTCCAACAGCTATTCCGGCAGAGCCGTTTATGAGGAGGTTCGGAATCATTGTTGGCAGGACAACAGGCTCCTCTGTTGTCTCATCGAAATTAGGGGTGAAATCTACTGTTTCTTTGTCTATATCAGCCAGCAGCTCTTCTGCTATCTTTGCGAGCCTTGCCTCTGTGTATCTGTATGCAGCAGCAGGATCGCCGTCAATCGAGCCGAAATTCCCCTGTCCATCTACAAGCGGGTATCTCATATTAAAGTCCTGTGCGAGCCTTACAAGTGCATCATAAACTGCTGTATCGCCGTGTGGATGGTATTTTTTAAGGACTTCACCAACAACACCTGCGCATTTCGAATACTTCTTGCCCGGAAGAAGCCCCTCCCTGAACATGGCATAGAGTATCCTCCTCTGCACAGGCTTGAGCCCGTCCCTTATCTCAGGCAAGGCCCTTCCTATGATTACGCTCATGGCGTAATCGAGGTAGCTGGACTTCATCTCTTCTTCTATGCTTATGAATGTATTTTGTGGTGTCATAAGGAATATTCCTCTCTTTTTGCTAACTTTTATTAAGCCTGTTATTTTAACATACTCTTTAGTCTATTTATCTCTTCCTTTGTAAACTTTCTGTCCTTGTAATAATGGCTCTCGAACTCCTCCACAAACCTGTATGCCAACTGTTTCAACTCCTCTTCCCTTATGCCTGCAACAAACTCCTCAAGCCCCTCAGATTTTCCCTTCTTGTAGCCATGTCTTTCCATCTTCTTCAGAAAAAGGGCGATCAGCCTTTCTTCCTCTGTTTTCCTGCTGGAAATGAGGACATAGAGCATGAATACAGATAGAGACAAAACAGCCGGGATAACAAGATACTTTATGAGTTTTTCTTTATTTATGGATAGTTTGATTTCGGGCTTTCTTATGCCGGACTGTATTTTATGGAACAGGGATAACTGCTTTTCAAAGTCATAGCTTATTACAAAGGCGTTCCAGTAATAATTGATTGTGTCCAGAACGAGCCTTATCTTAAACAGGATATCCCTTTTATGGGGAGATACAAAGCCTTCAATGGATGCTGGAGTAGGATCTAATCTTATCCATCCTTTATCTGTATATGCCTCAACCCATACATGGGCGTTTTTCTGGGGGACAAGATAATATTTCCCGATGTCATTATAGTATCCTCCCCTGTATCCTCCAACAAGCCTCGCAGGCACGCCAGAAATCCTCAACATTACAGCCATTGCCGATGCAAAGTACTCGCAGTTGCCGTGCTTGTATTTAAAAAGAAAGTCCTCAAGAGGGGTCTTTGATACCGGAAGGTTCTGGAGGGAGTACTTGTAATTTCCGCCCTTTAAAAAAGTCAGAACCGATTTTATGTTTTCTTCCTTACTATTCCTGCCGGAAGTCAATCCCTTTACAATATCCATAATTTCGGATGAAATGTTTTCGGGCAGTTGCAGATACCTTTCTTTATCTATATCAATTTCGGAGATTGCATCAGACAGTATGGACACAACATCGTATCTTATCCTTTTATCCACTTCTTTCGATAAAGAAAATGTCAAATCACCGTATTTTTTTATATCGTTTAGCGTTATTAAATACGGCTTATCGAGGGCAAAGATATACCTGTGTTCATAAGGCTCAAGATATATTGTCTGCCTGACTTTTTCGCCCTTCAAGATTAGCGTGGAGATTTCATCTCCCCCACAAACCCCATCCGTACTTTTCCATGATGCGCCGTCAAAATAATCGAGGACAATGCCGCGCCAGTAGAGATGTCTTTCATCGATCTTTTCCATATGCGCCCTGAATATGGCGGTTGCATCTTCCTGAATGCCTGATACCGAACCAAGCCTCACATTATCCGTGAATCCTGTCTTTGCCTTCTCTGCCCTGTTCAGGAAATTAAAGAACGGATAGCTTGTCCTCGGGAGCATTACGAAGAGAAACAGGGTCATGGGCATGGATATTAAGGGTATGAGCAGGGATTTCAATGCAATTTTTATGATCGTGCTTTTTGGCAGCTCTAAATCAGGTTCCTGAGAGTAGTATGTGAGGAGGACTATAGATATTGCCAGCATGAAAATCATGATTAAGAAATAAATGGAGAATTCTATGTCTATTGTGAGCAGGGCAGAGCCCGAAAGCAGAAACAGGGATATGAGATATATCTGCATATAGTCCCTGAATTTTTTTTCTTCCAGAAATTTTATTGAAAGGAGTATTAGCAGTCCTTCTACTGCCGAGACAACGGGGTTGTCGAGACTTAATCTGAAGAGTGATAGCAATATTACTGCCAGCGCCGTTAAGTTTAAAAACCACCTCGGCATATGGAAGCTCTTTTTGTAGTCAAAATAAACGGCTAAAAGACACAGGACTATGAATGCTGCGGAATAGATGAAGCTTATGTGTTTAAAGACAGATAGAAATCCTATAAGTCCGATAATGTACGTTATTATCTTTACGATAACTTCGATTTTTATTTTAGAACTACTTTTCACCTAATCCGTGCGATTTATGTGTCAGGCGCTGCTCAAAGCCTTTAAAAAGTGCTGTTTCATGTGCAATTGAAAGATTATAAATGCATCACCCAACAAGTGTCCAATGTCGTAGATGACGGATACAGGATAAAAGTTTGCACAAGTGCGGGGTTTAAAGTCTTTTCGCAGCACCTGACACATAATTTACACTTGAGAATCGCTAAACTCAGATTTCAGCACCATACAACGCCAGTTCCTTTAAAATAGATATCTTATGGGCATTTGAAACATCAGGCTTGTAGAATTTATCTCCCATCTTCAATCCCACAGGTATGTTCTTTCTCAATAATTGCAGAATTGTATATGTGATGCATGAAATCTTTTCTTCAATGCTTCTTATGGTGCTCTTTTCGAAATCTATCACAATGGGCTGAAATGCGAGGGATGAAAGCTCCTTTGTCTTGAGTTCTCCTGTTTTTGCAGTTGCCTTCCAGTTGATATATTTGAAAGGATCTCCATGAATATACTCCCTGATTGATAGTATCTCTGATTCGAAACCTGCCTTATCCAGATGCCTCTCTCCCCTTGATATCCTTTCCCTTTCAAAACTGCTCAGGAGTTCGCACCTTTTGGGTTCAGGGAAGACAATGAATTCAGAAGGCTTGTTGAGCCTCCTGCATCTTATGAAAAAGTTGAAAGGAAATACAGAGCATATATGGACATTTTTTATTTCATATTTCCCCCTCTCTTTAAAGGAGATGTTCATATATTTAACAGAGTCCCTTTTTTTATCTATAAAGGGGAAAAGGGTTTCGTATTGATCTATTTTTACCCTCATCAGAAACACAGGAAGAAAACCACGGTTGTTTTTCAGTTTTATTTTTAGTGGAAATTCCTTATTTGCATAAATCTCCTGCGGATAGTTCACTTCTATATCGATCTTTGACAGGTTTCTCTTTCCGAAAAATCCTGAGATGCCCATGAAACTGAGAAGTGCAGAGACTATGAGGTAAATGAGGTTGTTTCCTGTATTTACTGCTGAAAAGCCCAGAAATAGGGTCAATGCTATGTAGATATAGCCGGCCTTCGTGATTTTAATTACGCCGGGACTGTTTCGTAAGGGGGACTTTGTCCCCCTTACGGGATCCCCCTTTTTAATAAATTGCAAAAATCTCAAATCAACCATTCCTAAATTGAGCGATTCTAATCTAAAAATATATGTCAGGTGCTGCGAAAAGACTTTAAACCACGCACTTGTGCAAACTTTTATCTTGTATCCGTCATCTACGACATTGGATACTTGATGGATGATGCATTTATTATCTTTACATATACACTTGAACCAACACTTTTTAAAATCTTTGAGCAGTGCCTGACATATATAAAATCACTTAACTTAGGTTTCTATGCTGGAACAGGTATATCTTCTATCAAGGCCCTTATAATCTCCTTCTTGTTTAGGTTTTTGTATTCTTCCTTAAACATGACCCTGTGAGGTATCGTATATTCAGCAAGCTCCTTTATGTCTTCGGGTATTACAAAGTCCCTTCCGTGAAAATAGGCATTTGTCTTTGCAGTGTACGTCAGCGCCAATGCCCCTCTTGTCGATAGCCCTGCATTGAGATGCTTGCTGCTCCTTGTTGCCTCGATTATTTTCAGGGCGTAATCCAGTATCCTGTCGGAGATGTATGTATTGCCCCTTATGTCTCCCTGTATCTGCAAGACCTCATCTCTATTCATTATGGGTTCGATGGAATACAGTTCTTCCCTTTTGCTTCCTCCACGCAATATCTCCCTTTCCGAATCGCTCGAAGGATACCCGATGCTTATCTTCATTATGAACCTGTCGAGCTGAGATTCAGGCAGAGGAAATGTCCCGAAATGCTCCACAGGGTTCTGTGTTGCTATGACAAAGAAGGGCTTTGGGAGCTTGTATGTTCTTCCTTCTATGGTGACCTGCTCTTCTTCCATTGCCTCGAGCAGGGCACTCTGGGTTTTTGGCGTTGCCCTGTTTATCTCGTCAACAAGGACAATGTTATTGAAAATAGGCCCTGGATGGAACTCAAACTCCCCGGTGGTTTTACTGTATATGGATAAGCCTGTGATGTCTGTTGGCAGCAAATCGCTTGTGCATTGAATCCTGCCGAAGCTAAGTCCGAGTGCCTTTGCAATACCGATGGCAAGTGTCGTCTTTCCAAGCCCGGGCAGATCTTCTATCAGGAGATGTCCTTTTGAGAAAAAGGCTGCGAGGGAGAGCTTCAATGCCCTCGTCTTTCCCTGAAGGTATTTCGATAAAGACTCAATTATGTAATCGATCCTGTCGCTTCTGATTTCCATACTTACCCGAATATCTTCCCCGGATTCATTATTCTCCTCGGATCAAATATCCCTTTGATGCCTTTCATTAATTCAAGCTCTTTTTCTTTTATCTCCATGCCGATGTAAGGCGCTTTTGTAATGCCTATGCCGTGCTCTCCTGAAATCGAGCCGCCGAGCTTAAGTGTTATCTCGAAAATCCTCTTTACGGTCTCCATGCCTTTTGCATATTCCTCTTTGTTGTCCCTATCCACCATCACATTCACATGGATGTTGCCGTCGCCTGCGTGGCCGAAGCTGATGATTTTTATTCCGCTCTCTTCTGAAATCCTCTGCAGATCAGTGAGTATTAATGGAATCTTATCCCTTGGCACGACAATATCTTCATTTATCTTTGTTGGCTTGATGTGATAAAGGGCAGGGGATATTGACCTCCTTGCCTCCCAGAGCCTTTCCCTTGCCATGTCATCTTCGGCAACTGTAGCCTCTCCACCGAGGGAATGGCATATATCAACTATCCGTTCTACCTCTTTTTTAATTGTTGCAGGGTATCCATCAAGTTCTATAAGAAGCAGTGCATCAACATCTGTAGGAAGCCCTGTTGGTTTGTAGTTTTCTATGGCCTCCATGGCAAGCCTGTCCATGAATTCCATTGTCCTCGGTATTATCTTTGACGAGATGATTTTTGAGACTGCTGTTCCTGATGCCTCAAGATTCTTAAAAAGAAGAAGGAGCGTCATTATGTCTTCAGGAAGGGGCAGCATCTTCAGTCTTATCCTCGTGGAAATGGCAAGGGTTCCTTCAGAGCCTATAAGAAGATTTTTTAGGTCATAACCCACAGCCTTTTTATATGTCCTGCCGCCTGCATTTATAACACTTCCGTCAGAAAGGACTGCCTCGATTCCCATCACATAATCCCGTGTAACGCCGTATTTTAAAGCCCTCGGGCCTCCTGCATTTGTCGCCACATTGCCTCCGATGGTGCATATATTGAGGCTTGCAGGGTCCGGTGGATAAAAATAGCCAAGGTATTCCAGCTCTTTCTGTAGCCTTCCGTTTACTATGCCGGGCTCGACAACTACGGTCATGTTTTTGGTGTCAACATCGAGTATCTTCCGCATTTTTTCAAAGCTTAGTACAATGCAATTCTCTGATGGTATTGATGCGCCTGCCATGCCTGTGCCTGCGCCACGAGGTATAATGGAAAGGTTATTTTCATTTGCATATTTTACAAGCCTTATTACTTCATCGGTATTTTTCGGCCATGCAACAGCCTGTGGAAGTGCCGATTCTGCGATGGACGCATCAAAGCTGTAGCATATAAGGTCTTCTTTATCGGTGGAGATTTGAATGCCGGAAAGCGGAGAATTTTTCATATGGAATTATACTACATTGTTCGGCTGCTCTGTAAATTTTAAGACAGGATGAAAAATAATTCCCAAATCAGTGATAAGCGGGATTTGCTTTATGGCGCGAGTAAAATCGTATGCTTATCGCTGAATTGTGGAATTATAAAGATTGATCTAAAACCCTTTAGTGTGGTTGTCTGAATCTTAGAGCCTTTATCCTTTTTTCTTGCCTCTCTTTGTTTCCGTTTCTCTTTTTCGGAAGGTTTTTCATAGAAACTTCTTTTTTTTAATTTCCTTGAAAAGTCCTTCTTTCTGGAGCTGGCGTTTTAGTGCCTTGAGCGCTTTTTCGATATCATTGCCATAGACTTTTATATCCAAAAATAGTTTATCTCCGTCCTTTTCCAGGCCCCCTGCCTCCGCCAAAACCGCCTCTCCTTTTTTCAAAACCACCGCGCCTTTCTCTGGGCTGCTGCGGCTTTGCTTCAGCAACAGAAAGCGTCCTTTCCATAAATACCGAACCGTTAAGGGCTGCTATTGCCTTCTGGGCATCTTCCTCTGATGCCATTTCAACAAAGCCAAATCCTTTAGGCCGGCCTGTATGCGGATCGGTTATTATATTGACCGATTCCACTTCCCCTTGTTTTAAGAAGAGTTCCCTGATGTCATCCGTTGTTGCCTTAAACGAGATGTTGCCTACATAGATCTTTTTGCTCATAGTCTTTCCCCTTTTCTTTGATGAAATAGAAAATCCCCGGAGCTTTTAAAGTCTCCGGGGATCCCTAACTTTAAAAAAGCTATCTATAGTATAGGATAAAATTATCTTTTTGTAAAATGTTTATTTATAGCAAGTACCAGATAGGTATAGCAAGTGTGTTTTAGATGG